>Ga0209536_100004671_pt1 | contig 21589 bp, 16 predicted proteins | sample DeeMarSeWOR28_12_FD_187461 | JGI IMG/M metagenome (GOLD analysis project Ga0209536, IMG submission 187461) | Marine sediment microbial communities from White Oak River estuary, North Carolina - WOR-2-8_12 (SPAdes) (version 2) | ecosystem: Environmental > Aquatic > Marine > Intertidal zone >... | reverse complement strand
TAGTAAGGAATTATGTGGAGGAACGCATTGTTCTCGAACCGGTGATATCGGTCTGTTTCGAATTGCCTCCGAAGGGGGGATTGCAGCAGGTGTCCGGCGGATTGAGGCCCTAACGGGTGAAGGCGCGTTGACTCATGCTCAACATCAGGAAGCCGAATGGAGAGACCTGGCCGCCGTGTTAAAAACCAGTCCACAGGAAGTTGTTGAAAAAGCGAAAAAATTGGTCACGACTCTTCGGGATACTGAACGTGAATTAGAGCGAGCAAAGCAGAAATTACTTGATCAGCAAGGTGCTGGCCAGGAAGCATCTATACAAGAAATAGCCGGGATGCCTGTCCTCATCCAACGGGTAGATGGTCTGAATATCCAGGAATTACGGACCTTTTCGGATAAGCTCCGGCACAAAGTGCCTTCAGGCCTTTTGGTTTTAGGGTCCGTCAAAGAAGAAAAAGTGTCGTTGTTGGTCATTGTGGGGAAAGAACAGGCCAAGAAACTACCGGCAGGAAAGGTGGCTCAACACGTTGCCCAATTCGTCGGTGGATCTGGAGGGGGACGACCGGATATGGCTCAGGCTGGAGGAAATCAACCAGAACATTTAGATGTCGCATTGAATAGCGTGTATGATTATGTCACCTCACAATTAAGTGAATAGGCGAAGGAAGCGGTTCCTTCAGCATCATGTTCAGTTGAAAGGGTTCCCCTGAGGAACAGACAAGCAGTCAGGAGGAAAGGGAGCATTGTGACGTGGTTCTTTTTCGCCGGACAATGTTAGGCCTGTTGTCGGGTGTGTTGATTGGCCTCTTAGCCATGGGCGGTTTTTTGTGGCTGAATCAACCAATTGGTGGGCCAATCCAACCTCACCTCGTTGATATTCCCCCAGGCACCCCCTTTACTCAAGTCTCCCAAATTCTTCATCAGAATCATCTTGTCGGACCTGAATGGTTTTTTACCATCTTGGGGCGGGTACAGCGGGTCGATCGAAAAATTATTCCAGGGGAATATGAACTGCATACGGGAATGCGACCGACTGAGTTGCTGGAAAAGCTTGTGAAGGGTGAGGTGTATCAATATGTCCTCACCATTCCGGAAGGCTATAACGTCCTACAAATCGCCGACATCCTGGATCAAAAAAACCTTGCGCCCAAACAGGATATTCTTCGATTAGTTCGTGATCCGGCCTTTATTCGGAGCCTCAATGTTCAAGCACCAACTCTGGAGGGCTATCTCTTTCCTGATACCTATCGGTTTTCTCGATATACTCAACCAGAATCCATCATTCGAACGTTCGTCAACCGATTTCATGAGGTCGTGACTCCAGACCTCAAAGACCGAGCCACCGTTATGGGCATGACTCTTCAAGAGGTGTTGACCCTGGCGTCGGTGGTTGAAAAAGAAACGGGGCTGGCTGCTGAACGACCCTTGGTCGCCGGGGTGTTTCATAATAGACTTCAGAGGGGCATTCCCCTGCAGAGCGATCCCACTGTTATTTATGCCCTCGAATCTTTTGATGGGAATATTCGGAAAGCCGATCTGTCCGTGAATAGTCCCTACAATACCTATAAGGTTCGCGGGCTTCCCCCTGGACCTATTGCCAACCCTGGTTTGGCCGCTATCCACGCGGCGCTCTATCCAACGCAAACCGATTTTGTGTATTTTGTGGCCCGTAATGACGGGAGTCATCAATTCTCTGTCACGTTAGCCGAGCACAATAAAGCTGTGGATAAATATCAACGTCAGTTGAATGGTAAACGTGCTTCGTAATTGAGTGTTTTTACCGTTTCCTCTATGAATATTCATGAAACACTGCTCAGCCTGGGCCTAGAGCTACCTGCGGTGCCAGGTCCTGTCGGGTCATACGTCCCGGCTCGTCAGGCAGGGGATTTAATCTTTGTGAGCGGCGTGTTGCCTTTTCGGCATGGTAAAATTGAGCAAATCGGAAAGTTGGGGAGAGAACTGACAATCCAGGAGGGAGTTGCCGCTGCACAATTGGCCATGTTAAACGGGTTGGCCATTCTTCAGCAGATGTTGGGAGATTTTACACGCCTCAAACAGGTGGTACGTCTGACGGGGCATGTAGCGTCTGTCGAAGGATTTGTGGATCAGCCTGCCGTGATTAACGGTGCCTCTGATTTGTTGGTCAAACTGTTTGGAGATGCCGGGCGTCATGCCCGATTGGCTCTTGGGGCTTTTGAATTACCGCTTCATGCTCCGATTGAACTGGAATTAATCGTTCAAGTGTGTTCCCCGTAAGTTGTTTCTCGCACGGTCGTATTTCTGAAACGCCCATGCAATCATTTTAAGCAAGAACCGGAAGGCTTTTGATAAGCAGTAAAAAGAACAAAATGGGCGGATTTGGTCCCAGCATTTTCCTTTCACACATCTCTACTTTGGGTAATGAGCAAAGAGCGATTTCTCCTTCAATCTTTTGATTAGTATGGAATTTAGGCCTTTCCGTTCATAGTGGTTTTTCTAAATTGACGCCTGAAAAGATCGCTTGATATAGTCTTTTTGGGCACCCTCTCTGAGTTGGTTCCATCCCTTGAGTTGGTATCCACGAAGTTGGGTTGGTACCTCTTTCCGATCCGATTTGAGTGAAGATTTAAATTGTTCATATCTAGGTCATTTTTAGAATTAACAATAAAGGTCTGCTACCTATGAAACACGTTCTGCATATCATGAGCATTGCCTTAGGTTTTCTTCTATTCTCATCTCTAGCCCATGCTGAATTATTCCCCTCTGAGGGGCCTCCAGGAACCACTGTGACGATTAGCGGGGAAGGGTTTGGGGAGTTTCGTAATACCCAGGATAATCGGGTGGAGTTTCAGGGTTCTCCGGCTCTTATTCAATCCTGGGAACCCGATTTTATTCTGGTCAAGGTTCCGTTGAAGGCTCGTTCCGGTCCGGTGATGGTGATCAATGACTCAGCAACACGAGAGGCCGGGACATTCTCCGTCAAAAATGTCCGCATTACCAACCTTGATCCTTCGAAGGTAGAAGCGGGCTCATTGCTGACGGTTGTTGGGGAACATTTCGGCAATACTGCCGGCTCCCGGGATCCCAATACCATGTTTGGGGTGAATCAAGTTTTAATCAATGGGATTCGTGCGGAAGTTCGGCGGTGGCGTCCCACCAAGATTGAAGTGCTGATTCCTGCCAATGCCAAAACCGGAGATGTAGAAGTTCGGTTGGCCTCAAGCGACCCATTACCCGATGGGTCCTGTTGTGCTCCGGTAGAGTATGCGGTCAGTAATAAGATGCCTCTTACGGTAATCCCTTCTATTTCCTTCGATCCTCCTGCTGGTCCTATTGGTAGTAAAGTGGTGTTGTCCGGTCAGGACTTTGGGCAGAGCCGTCCTGAGGATGGACGAATCCTCTTTGGTGGGAAGCCAGCGGTCATTGCTCAATGGTCCGATCGAACCATTGTGGTTCATGTGCCTTTAAATGCTCAATCAGGATCCGTGACTCTCCATCGAGAGGGGAAGGACCGTGATATCGGGACGTTTACCGTCATGGATAGTCAGATATCGGGAATGTATCCCTCTCAAGGACCAATCGGGACTCTTCTTATCATTAAGGGGAAAAATTTTGGCGTATACTCAGAAGCCGGCAGCACTGCGTATGCCTTCGATTTTCTTTCCGGAAGCAATGGAGTCGAGGTTGGTGGCGTACCTGCTGTCATTCATCGATGGTTGGATGAGCAAATTGATGTATGGGTTCCCTTTAGTGCGAAAAGCGGACCGGTTATTGTGAAACGGGGTGGGGTGATTCCTCAAACTGATGGCACCTGTTGCGAACGGAAAGAAATTGTCACGCTCAAAGCCGGGGATTTTACCGTTATTCAGCCGGAGATTTACTCGTATTCTCCCAAAGAAGCCGGCTTGGACGAGTTAGTGACTATTTCCGGTATTGGGTTCGGTGAATTTTTGAAAATTTCAGAAGCCACCCGCTTATCTCTTAATCAGGATGCTCATTCCTGGCAAAACTACAAATTGGGGCAGGATGTTTCTCGGAGTGAAGTGTTGCTCAATGGCGTTGCGACGCAGGTGGTTTCCTGGACTGATAAAGAAATTACTATCCGTGTTCCTCGTCGGCCCGCCTTTGGTTTCGGGAATCCTGAGGGTTTTGATGCCGATCTGACAGAAGGTGAACTTGTTCTGAAGCGAGGGTCCTGGGATATGTTAGAAACCGGAGAGTGTTGTACGCCCAAAAAGTACATTACGGTCGTGGCGGGGCCATTTAAGATTTTGCAGCGAGGCCTTCCTGATAAGGATTATTGGAACGAAAAGGGGCGAGCGCAGTAGGGACTACCGGGATAAATTTTGGAAAAACTATATGAATTATCTGAATGCATGGAATCGAAAAGTGAGAGGTCTGTGTGTGATGGGGGTTCTTGTTGGATTGTGTTCCCTGGTCAACCCTCTGTTAGTATTTTCTCAATCGAGTCCACCAACTCTCTCACTGCAAAATAGCCCTACCCAGGTCACCTTGCTTGATGTCCATTTTCAGAATGGACGTCAAGGGTGGATCGTTGGGGCAGGGGGAACGATCCTTCATACCGAAGATGGCGGAGTGACGTGGAAGGTGAGCCCTCGACGGACAAATGTCTTATTGACCGCAGTGACCTTTGCGGATACGACGCATGGGTGGATTCTAGGGCAAAACGGAACGGTGTTGCATACTGCCGACGGTGGGAAACAGTGGGTTTCCCAGGTGAGTGGGACTAATGGAACGTTATACGCTGCAGATTTTCTTACTGCCAAACAAGGGTGGCTGGTCGGTTCCCGTGGGGTGATTCTGCATACAGAGGATGGGGGAGAAAGCTGGGCTGATCAGATCAGCGGGACCACCGCAGACCTCTTCGGTGTCCATTTTCTCAATGCCGAACGCGGCTGGGCTGTTGGTGCCTTAGGTGTCATATTAGCGACTACGGATGGGGGGAAAAATTGGATGGCCCAGGCCACAAATAACCTTGCGACGTTTTTTGATATTGTGTTTACGGATAATGTGGCCGGTTGGGCTGTGGGGACACAGGGAGCCATGTTCCAAACCTTGAATGGGGGACAAGTGTGGGTTGATCACACTCGATCCTGCGGAAGTCCATGCATTAAACCGGCTGACCTTGTCAAGGTTCAGTTTTCCAATGCTTTGGTCGGACGAATTGTAGGGGAGCGAGGTACGATCTTAGAGACTCGTGATGCTGGATTTACGTGGCAGGAGCTCGAACCTATTAATTCCGAAACGTTGTATGGGCTATCAATTCCGGATTCTTCTCAGGGCTTTGCCGTGGGAGACCATGGGACGATTCTTCACTTTCTTTCCCCGGATTCCAACCCCTAATGTCAAGGGATTTTCCTCCTGTAAGAATTAAAGATAGTTTACCCTGGACTGGAGAATCGCTAACGAGGCCAGACTGGCTGTTTCCGCCCGCAAAATTCCCTGGCCCAACGTCGCAAAAGAATAGCCACGGGATTGGGCTGTTTGCAGTTCCTCTTTAGTCCACCCTCCTTCTGGGCCGACGACTACCGTGATTCCGCCTTGAATGTCAGATGGTAAGGGTATTTTTGAAAGAGATATGTTCTCCTGCCGCTCAGCCAGCATGATTGTTGCTCCTTCGTCTTCTCGCTGAAGAAATTCCTCGAACATTTGAATGGGAAGGATCATTGGTACGTTCCGCCTCTCACTTTGCTGCGACGCTTCCAAGGCAATGCGTTCCCATCGTTCCTGATGACTTGCAGAATTTTTTGGGGACACTCGCGGAATGACTCGCTCTGTAATCAGTGGCACAAAATTTTGAATCCCAAGTTCTGTCGCTTTTTGGATGACCCAGCTCATTTTTTCCCCTTTTAAAAGAGCTTGTGCCAGGGTGATGGAGGGAGTGGAAGAGGGCGTGGGTTCTTGAATGCAAAGAATTTTTGAATGGATAACGTGTTTGGTTATCTGAAGGATTGTTGTGTGGTACCGACGACCTCGTTCATCGTTCAGAATTAAGGGGTCTCCCACTCTCGTTCGTAAACTTTTTGAGAGATGGCTAAATAAAGGGTCGGCAATGATGACCCGTTCATCCTCAACCTGGGTTGAATGGATGAAAAAGACTGGCATATGTTTCAGAGGTAACGGTGAAAAAATAGAGGGCGGGAAACTTAATCAAACAGGTTTTTGACTTTATCGAACAAGCCTTCTCCTTGGGTGTCTATGGAAATTCCGCTTTCCTCCGCGTAAGCGTTAAGGAGTTCGCGTTGCTTTGGATTCAGTTTAGTAGGAATTTCAATTTTGGTCCGAATCAGTTGATCCCCGCGAGTTTGGGATTTGAGGCCGGGGGCGCCTAATCCTTTGAGGCGAAGAATTTGGTCGTGTTGGGTTCCTTCCGGAATTTTCACTATGGTGCTTCCGCTTAAGGTTGGGACTTCGATCTTTCCGCCAAGAGTAGCTGTGACAAAATTCAGCCGAAGATCATAGAGAATATCCTGCCCTTTTCTCTGAAAGTGTGGATGCGGCCTGACATTAAGTGCCACATACAAATCTCCGGGAGGACCCCCGTTCATCCCATGCTCCCCTTCGTGGGAAAGGCGAAGTCGCATGCCGGTTTCCACTCCAGCCGGAATGGTGACCGCTAGCATTCGCTCTTTGTGAACACGTTTTTGCCCACGACAGGCCTTGCAAGGGTCAGCGATAACTTGTCCTGACCCCTGGCATTGGCCACAGGTTCGGTTGATGGTGAAAAACCCTTGTTGCAAGCGAATTTGCCCTGCCCCACGGCATGCAGAACAGGGCTTGACAGCTTGATCGGATTTTGCACCAGTTCCGTGACAGGTTTCACATATTTCCCAACGGGGAATTTTGAGCTTGGCTTCCTTGCCGTTGATGGCTTCTTCAAAAGAAATTTCTAAATTGTATTGAAGGTCGTTACCTTGTTCGGCTCGACTTCGTCCTCTGCCACCACCGAAGAAGTCCTCAAAGATATCCCCAAACATATCTCCGAAGCCTCCACTTCCAAACCCGAATCCGTCCGCTCCTCCGCCTTGTCCGGCAGCTGCATGCCCGAACATGTCATATTTTTTTCGGCGTTCGTTATCACTGAGAACTTCGTAGGCTTCTCCCGCTTCCTTGAATTTCTCCTCAGCAGTTTTTTTCTGGGTGGGCTCGGCATGCAAGTCTGGGTGATGCTGTCTGGCCAACTTTCTAAAGGCCTTTTTAATCTCTTCTTCCGAGGCATTGCGCTCTACCCCCAGAACTTCATAATAATCTCGTTTTCCGGTTTGTGCCATCATATTCGCCCAATGCACGAAAGAAGGGTTGAGTAATGAAATAGAAAGTGCATAGTTTTTATTAGTTTATACTAATTTTTGCCTTTATCAACTTCTTCAAATTCCGCGTCCACAACTTTTTCTTCTCCACCGGCGGGCTCACCAGTGGAGGCTCCAGCCCCGCCTTCAGGGCCTTGGCCGGTTGAGGCGGATTCTGTTGAAGCTTTTTTGTACATTTCTTCTGCTAATTTATGGGAGGCTGTTGTGAGGCTTTGCATAGCGGTTTTAATCCCTTCCAGGTCCGTTCCCTCCATGGCCTTACGAAGTGCGTCCACTGCACCGGTGATGTTCGATTTCTCCGTTTCACCGATTTTGTCTCCATGTTCGCTTAAATTCTTTTCGGTACTATAAATGAGGGTATCAGCCTGATTTTTGACTTCGACTAATTCTCGCTTCTTTTTGTCTTCTTCGGTATGACTTTGGGCTTCCTTAACCAGGCGCTCCACTTCTTCTTTACTTAAACCGCTTGATGCGGTGATTTTGATCGATTGTTCTTTCTGGGTAGCCATGTCTTTCGCTGAGACATGCACGATTCCGTTTGCGTCAATATCAAAGGTGACTTCAATTTGCGGCATACCTCTCGGTGCCATGGGAATCCCCACTAAATCAAACTGTCCCAAAAGCTTATTGTCATTGGCCATTTCCCGTTCACCTTGAAAGACTCTGATGGTGACGGCTGTTTGGTTGTCGGCCGCTGTGGAAAAAATTTGGCTCTTTTTGGTGGGTATTGTGGTATTGCGCTCAATGAGCTTCGTGAAGATTCCCCCCAATGTTTCGATGCCGAGTGAAAGTGGAGTGACATCCAATAAAAGGACATCTTTAACGTCTCCTTTAAGGACTCCACCCTGAATGGCGGCACCGATCGCCACGACTTCATCCGGGTTCACTCCCCGGTGTGGTTCTTTGCCGAAAAATTGTTTAACTCGTTCAATCACTTTCGGCATACGGGTCATCCCCCCCACCAATACGATTTCATTAATGTCGGTGGTGGTCAGATCGGCGTCGGCGAGGGCTTTTTTGCATGGCTCGATTGATCGTTCGATTAAATCATTGACCAGTTGCTCTAATTTGGCTCGAGTGAGCTTGAGAACCAAATGCTTCGGACCACTGGCGTCGGCCGTTATGAAGGGCAAATTTATTTCAGTTTCTTGTGATGAAGAGAGCTCGATCTTAGCCCGCTCTGCCGCTTCTTTGAGGCGTTGAAGGGCCATCCGGTCGTTCCGAAGATCGATCCCCTGATCTTTTTTAAATTCATCAACTAGCCAATCCATGATCCGGAGATCGAAATCATCTCCTCCCAGGAACGTATCTCCGTTTGTGGATTTGACCTCAAAGACTCCTTCACCAATTTCGAGTATGGAAATATCAAAGGTTCCCCCACCGAGGTCGTATACCGCAATGCGTTCATCCTTTTTCTTGTCGAGTCCGTATGCCAAAGAAGCCGCGGTAGGTTCATTGATAATGCGAAGAACGTTTAGCCCGGCGATTTGCCCTGCATCTTTGGTGGCTTGTCGCTGGCTATCATCAAAATAAGCCGGAACCGTAATGACGGCATCTGTCACCTTTTCTCCTAAATAATCCTCAGCTGTTTGTCTCATTTTTTGAAGGATCATGGCAGAAACTTCCGCCGGGCTATAACTTTTTCCTCGAATTTGTACGTGGGCATCACCGTTGGGACCTTCTAAGACTTTGTACGGGAGTCGCTTGAGGGCGTTTTGAACTTCTGGGGAAGAAAATTTTCTTCCCATTAAGCGTTTAACCGAATAAATGGTGTTTTCAGAATTGGTTATAGCCTGTCGTTTGGCAATTTGTCCGACCAATCTTTCTGACTTATCTGTCAATGCCACCACGGATGGGGTGGTTCGCCCACCTTCAGAGTTGGCAATGACACCAGGGTCTCCTCCACTCATCACGGCTACGCATGAATTTGTTGTTCCCAAGTCAATCCCGATAATTTTGCTCATACCCCTATTCCTCCCTCCTCACCAGATTCTTCCGTAGAAAATGGTTTTGTCAGATCTGATTTTTCTTTTGCCACGCTTACCATAGCCGGTCGTAAAATGCGGTCGTGCAATAAGTATCCTTTTTGAAATTCCTCTATTACGGTATTCGGTTCAACACCATCACATTCAACCTGAGTGACGGCTTGGTGAATATTCGGGTCAAATAAACTCCCTGCACTGCATATCTGCCGAACGCCTAGCTTGCCCACAGTCTCAATAAATTGTTTATGTGTGAGTTCCACCCCTTCCAGCAATGGACCACTGGTTCCTGCGTCTTTTGCGCACTGGATGGCTCGTTCAAGGTTATCAATGATAGGAAGTAAATTTTTCAGTAACGATTCATTGCCAAATCGAATGGAATCGCTTTGATCTCGTTGTGCCCGTCGTTTGTAATTTTCAAATTCTGCAGCTAGCCGTAAATACTTATCCTGGCAAATTTGCAGTTCTTCCTGCGCGGCTCCGCCATTTTGGGGCGCGTTCAGACCTTCATCCAAAGAAGTTTCTTGTGAACAGACTTTCTCTGGCGTGGACTCTGCTGGTTTGCCTTCAGATGTCGAACTTGTTTTATCTTTTTCCGGTTGTTGAGTCATGAATGACCAATATGAAGATAAAGACATTTCACTTTGCTTACGGAAGGTAGATAGTCACTTCCTCTGGCAAGTCAACCCATCCTCTTAAATTTCTTATGGTTTTTGGTTATCGGAGGCAAGCGGAAGATAGAGAAGAAAGTTATCCACAGGAAGAGAGCATACGCTCATAGAGAAGGGATAATCCTTCTAAAGTGAGGTGGGGTCTAACCTCCTGAATCGTGTGGGAAATTGGGATGATCGTCTGAGCAAGTCCCCCTGTTGCGATAACCAGCGTGGATTGCCCAATTTCATGTTGTATTCTTCTTACGATCTCATCAACGAGTCCGGAATACCCGTACATGATACCAGCCTGCATGCTGGTTGACGTGTCTCTACCAATGACGGATTTGGGGATGGCTAGATCAACTTTAGGGAGTTTTGCCGTTTTCACATGCAGGGTGTCTGCGGCACTTTTTAAACCCGGGGCAATGGCTCCACCGAGATATTCACCTTGTTGGGTGATGGTACAAAATGTGGTTGCGGTGCCAAAGTCAACAATAATTAGGTACCGTTGATAGAGGGCAAAGGCCGCAGCCGCGTTTACGAGGCGGTCTGTCCCAATTTCTTCCGGATTGTCATATCGGAGAGTGAGGCCATGAGGGCAGGCGCTTGTGACCACAAGGGGTTGTCGCCCCAGTAAAGATTGGGCCAACATGTCAAACACATGGGTAAGAGGGGGGACCACGGAACTGACAATGCAGCCTAAAATGTCCTCCGGCCTCACGTTATTGAATTGAAGAAGGGAGCGGAGGATGATGCTATATTCGTCAGGGGTTTTGGATGGGTCGGTTGATAATCGCCAGTGGGATATCAGTGTTTTCTCTTGGAAGACTCCACAGACAATTTGGGAGTTGCCAATGTCGATTGCCAGAAGCATAAAGAATCACAATTGAAGTTAAGCCCATCCCCCCAAAGGCGGAGTTATTGAAGGTCTGTTGTTCGAATATGAAGGATTTCTCCAGAATGAATGTCACGCATTCTAGCTGATTGTTCATTTGAGTCGGAAGGGGAGGGGATGACTCTAAGTTGGCCATGTTCTCCTATAGAATGGGCCAGGCCTTGCAGTTGACTCCCATCAGGGAAATGAACCTGAATAGTTTGTCCAATGGTGGCACACCGATTCTTGTATTCTAATAGCCATGATTGGTGGCCTTTGGAGGTCAGGTCCGCCCATCCTTTTTCGAGCCATGTGATGATTTGCATAATGAGAGTCTCCCTGTCCAGTGGGCGTTGATACCGAATTTGTAGGGAGGTGGCTCTATCTTGAAGATCTTGAGGAAAATCGGATTGTGAGAGATTGACGTTGATCCCAAATCCGATAACCACGCATTTGTTTTTTCCTTCAGGGCTAAAGGATTCGCATAATATGCCACCCACCTTGCGCTCTGCTATCAATAAATCATTGGGCCACTTGAGATGAATGCGAATGCCTGTCTGTGTTTCAAGCGCCTGCGCAATAGCCACTCCGGCCATTAAGGGAATCCAGCCTGGATGTTGAATGGTATTATGATGAAAGAGCAGAAGCGAGCCGTAAATGTTTGATTTCGCTGGTGAAAACCAGGACCGGTCCAATCGGCCACGTCCAGCCGTTTGCTTGTCGGCGAGAATGACTGTGGCTGGAGGAGCGTGTTTCTTGGCTAGTTCCAAGCCAAATGTATTCGTGGAGGCCAATTCGTCAAAGACATAGAGCGTTTCGCCAATTTTTTTGGATGGGAGTAGGGCCGCTAATTTTGTGTGAGATAGCACGAATGGTTCAGCGAAGAAAATTAGGCCTTGGATTTCTTTTTTGGGGACTTTTTTTTCGCTCCCGGCGCAATTATTTCCATTGACAGGTCCATGGAGTGGGCAGAATGTGTGAGGGCTCCAATTGAAATAAAATCCGGACCTGCTTTGGCCATATCCCGAACATTGTTCAAGGTCATGCCTCCCGATACCTCGACCAAGGCCTGGCCTTGAATGAGGCCTATGGCGTGTCGGACCTGGGCTGCGGACATGTTGTCCAATAAGAGGATATCTGCTTTTCCCGTTAAGGCTTGTTGAACCTGGGTGACTGTTTCCACTTCCACGCAAATTCGAAGTCCATGGGGGGCTTGTTGTCTGGCGCGGAGACAGGCCTGCGTAAGATTCATCTTCTGATCTGCCAATATGCTCAGGTGATTATCTTTAATCAAAATGCCATCGTGGAGGGAGAAGCGGTGATTACGTCCTCCACCAAGGCGGACTGCCCATTTTTCTAATGCCCGCAGTCCTGGGGTGGTTTTCCGGGTGTCCACTATAGCTACGGGAAAATCGCGAACCGCCTCACAAAATTTATGAGTGAGGGTGCTGATCCCTGAGAGCCGTTGCAAAAAATTCAGGGCTACACGTTCTGCTTGAAGGAGCGATTGTGCTTTCCCTTTTATGGTGAGGATGGCGGTTGATGGGTGAACCATCGTTCCGTCACCGGTATGAGTGGTGAGTTCAATGGAAGGGTCGACTGTATGAAAAACATGCTTGGCCATGGCTACCCCTGCCACCATCATATGCTCTTTGGCGATTATTTTTGCGTGAGCTGATGCAGTTGGTGAAATAAGGAGGGTAGAGGTGAGATCTCCATAGGCAAGGTCTTCTTCCAGGGCAGCGGTGATAATCCGCTGTATAGAGGAAAGAGGTGGTGGTGGGGCGAAAAAAGTGAGACCCATTAGGCCGTCATGGAAGCAAGTTGTTGTTCGGTAATATTCAGAATATCCAGCTCATCCATGATTTTGGCGCGACGGTCTTCTGATTCCTGGATAACGGAAGCTTCCGCTTTCTCTCTGAAATCAGGTGATGATAGCCGACTGTCGAGGCGTTGGACTTCCTTCTCTTTTTCTCCAATTTGTTTTTGGACTTTTTTGACGACTTGTTGGAGGTCAATCTCAGTCGGTATTGGAATACTAATGGTACTGAAATGACCGGAAGGTAATTGTAGGCTGCGTGGGGGGGGGATTAGATTTCCCGTTTCCACCGAGGATCGGAGGAGGGCCTCGATATAGGGCTTTAGGGCTGTAAGGATGGCGAGATCTTGATCATGGGTGTTTTTTCCATATACGACAGGTGTTTGAGATGGCGAAATATTCAGGAGCGCTCGAGCCGTTCTGACTGTGTTGATAAATGATTGAAGAAGCGAAAAGGCCTGTTCAGCTTCAGCATTGGCCCATTCCCGTTTTTCAGTGGGAAAGGGTTGAGTCATGATTGACTGCCCTTCGTGGGGGAAGGATTGCCATATCTCTTCTGTGATAAATGGCATCACCGGATGTAAAAGCCGTTGGATGACTTCGAATGATTCCAGCAGTGTGTGACGGGTGGCAGGGGCATCGGGATGGTTTTCTTGTTGGAGACAGGATTTTGCGAGCTCTATGTACCAATCACAATATTCGTGCCAAATAAATTGATAAAGATAAGAGGCCGCTTGGTCAAAGCGGTAGTCTTCAAACGCTTTTGTCACTTCACGGATGGTGTGGTTGAGCCGGCTGAGTATCCAGCGATCCGGAAATGGCCGCGATGTCGGCGCCACTGATATTTGTGGCCCATGTGCATAGAGTTGAATGAATCGTGCCGCATTCCAGATTTTTGTGGCAAAGTTACGATACCCTTCAATGCGTTCCTCGGCTAGTTTGATGTCTCGTCCTGGTGAGGCCATAGAGGCCAGGGTAAATCTCATGGCGTCCGTGCCGTATTGTCGCATTTTGGTCAGGGGATCAATCACATTTCCTTTTGACTTGCTCATTTTCTGCCCTTCGGCGTCCCGGACCAAAGCGTGGATATACACATCTCGAAATGGGATCTTCCCTGTAAATTTCAACCCCATCATGATCATTCGGGCAACCCAAAAAAACAGGATGTCCTGGCCGGTGACTAAGGTTGCCGTTGGATAAAATGTATCGAAGTCTTCGGTTTTTTCGGGCCAACCGAGCGTGGAGAAAGGCCAAAGAGCTGAGGAAAACCAGGTATCTAACACATCAGGATCTTGCAAAAAGTTCGTATGTCCACATGTTGGACAGGATTGTGGTGGAGTTCTTGATACGATGGGTTTGGCATCGGAGGTGATAAAGCAGCTCATGGTGAGCTGGCCAGAGGGCATACCTTTCTCCTTAGGCGCTTCGCCAGCATGGCCGGCTTCAAGCAATTCGTCCTTGTTGCAGGTCTGACAATACCAAGCCGGAATTTGATGCCCCCACCATATCTGACGGGAAATACACCAGTCTTTGATCTGTCGCATCCACCCCAGATAATTGTTTTTCCACCCCTCAGGAATAATGCGAATTTGCCCCGTTTCAACGGCGTGTATGGCAGGAGTCGCCAAAGGCTGAATGTTGACGAACCATTGTGGTGAAAGATACGGCTCGACGACCGTTTTACATCGGTAACATTTTCCGATGGCCATGGCGTGATCTTCGACCTTGAGGAGAAGTTCCTCTTTCTCCAAGGCTTCTATCACAACAGTGCGGGCTTCCTGGACGGATCGAAGATTGAGGGCACTTCGAAGCGTTGTATCCACCTTGGCTTCTTGAAGGCCCGTTGGGCTCATTCGAGCTTGGAAGTCGAGAATAGCCAGCCGTGGAAGGCCGTGACGTTCTCCCGCTTCAAAGTCATTGAAGTCATGCGCAGGAGTAATTTTTACGGCCCCGGTTCCAAATTCCCGATCAACTAAAATCGGGTCAGCCACGATGGGAATGGTCCGTGTGGTAAGGGGGACTCGAACTTCTTTGCCGATATAGTGCTGGTAACGCGGATCCTCAGGGTGGACGGCTACGGCAGCGTCCCCCAGCAAGGTCTCGGGCCTGGTGGTAGCCACTATAAGAGATAGAGTTGGATCGTCGGCTAAAGTGTAGGCTATATGGTAAAGCTTTCCCTTAGTTGACTCATGCTCGACTTCAATATCGGAAAGGGCCGTGAGACAGCGGGGGCACCAATTAATTAATCGCTCACCCCGATAAATGAGGCCTTCTTCAAAAAGACGAACAAACACTTCTCGAACGGCGAGGGAGAGTCCTTCGTCCATGGTGAACCGAAGGCGAGACCAATCGCATGAGGCCCCCAGTTGTTTCAGTTGTTCAATAATGGTACCGCCGGATTGGTGTCTCCACTTCCAGACCCGGTCAATGAAGGCTTGGCGACCGAGTTGTTCCCGTGATTGACCTTCCTGAGCGAGTTGTCGCTCGACTACATTTTGGGTCGCGATACCGGCATGGTCTGTTCCTGGTATCCAAAGAGTCTTCAGTCCCTGCATGCGTCGCCATCGAACAATAATGTCCTGTAGGGCCATATTGAGGGCATGCCCAATGTGGAGTGAGCCGGTGACATTCGGAGGAGGAATGACCAGACAAAATGAAGGGGAATTGCTCTTCAGGTCAGGCTGGAAGAGGAGGTGCTCAATCCAATAGGCTCCCCATCGCTGTTCGACTTCACCGGGATTGTAGATTTTATCTAATTGGGGAGATGGCATACTCAGCTGATGGGTTCCTATGGAATCGGGTAAAAGCTTTCGATGTTATCACGGGCCCTACAGCCTCGCAACACGACCTCTTGTTCCCATTGTGAGACCTATGGTAAAGATACGTGAGCAACGGTATATCTCATTTACTTAATTTTTGCTGGAGGATGTTCAATGCCACGTGGTCGTCAAAAAGATCGTGATTTACGAAGAAAGCACCGGAAAAATCAACAACGGATAAAAGGTTTGGAAGTTGCCAGGCGAGAAAAAGGCAAAAAGAAATAAATAGCCTAATTTTATAAGTTTTATTAGATGGTTATTTCTTCCATTTCTTTCCTCTTCTTTTTTCTTTCCTGATTGTCTGATTCTATAAAAACGGTCTTGTTCGAAGGAGAAGTATTTAATCCTTCCTTATCCCCTCGGACCTTTCCTCCCATACCATTATTCCCTTCATGAGTTCCTCGCCGATAAAAGTCATTTTTTTTGATGCCGTAGGGACATTGTTTGATGTGAAGGGATCCGTTGGAGAGGTGTATTTGACCTATGCCCAAAAATATGGAGTTCCGGCTACTGAACAGACTAAAAATGCGCTGAATGTAGCTTTTAAACAAACCATGAAAGAAATGCCTCTTCCGATTTTTTCGGTTAATCGGCCTGAAAAACTGAAACAATGTGAGCGGCTGTGGTGGTTTGATGTGGTGCATGCAGTATTTTATCGGGTAGGAATGTTTGAAGGGTTTGACGATTTTTTCGATGAGGTGTTCGAGGCGTTCGGCCAGTCAACTCATTGGGAAATTTTCCCTGAAACACGTGAAGTTTTAACTCAGTTGAAAGAGCGAGGGTTTGAACTCGGAGTGATCTCCAACTTTGATACCCGGTTTTTTCAAGTTTTCCGTGCGCTTGGCCTCAATGTTTTTTTTGATTCTGTTACCATTTCCAGCTTGGCAGGAGCTGCCAAGCCAGCCAAGAAGATTTTTACTCATGCACTCGACCAGCATATGCTGATTCCCCAAGAAGCTCTACATGTAGGAGATCACGTTATTGAGGACTATGAGGGGGCTCGAGAGGCTGGTCTGCCTGCCGTGTTGATTGATCGTTTATCGGATAGACCGTCCATGAAGCAAACGCTTTTAAGTTTGGCCCAACTGCCTTTATATGATCTCTTGTGTCCTTAAATATAGGCTGCCTTCACCTTGTCCTTTCAGCGCCCGCGGTTGGTCAATGAGCCGGCTGCTGTCGGCAGGCGGTTTATTCTCATCGAACAAGGAAGAGGTAGCACACATTGGGGGTGCAGCTTGTCCAATAAAATGCTTGTCTCGCTATCCCAGGATTGCAAAAGGAACATTAATGGTATGGGGACAGTTACACGGAAATTGAAAAGGGGGAACTTGACCATTTTTCCCATTCAGGCTATTGTAAACAACCAAATTCCCTTAAGTAGTAGTGTGGCTTGATAATTTTAAGGGCCCTTCTCGAGAATCCTCTTTAAAGACATTCCTTTAATCGGGTAATTAATGGAATTTTTCGCTATCTGTGGACTGTTGAATGGAGTGGCAGCCATTGGGCTTGCTTCCTTGGTTTACTTACGCGAACCCAAGGACCCCCGACATTGGACATTCGGTTTATTCGGAATTTCCACTGCCGTGTGGAGTTTAGGGTATTTTGCTTGGCAAATCGCAGGTTCTGAGACTTTTGCTCTCCTCAATCTCCGGATATTAATGGCAGGAGCCATATTTATCCCCATTACCTTCTTGCATCATGTTCTTTCTTTACTCCAGAAAGAGAATTCCTGTCGGACGATTATTAAATGGAATTACATGATCGGAGCGATTTTTTTAATTACAGATCTCACGCCTTTCTTTATTGAAGGGGTCCGCCCCATTTCTGTGTTTCCTTTTTGGGGTGTGCCTGGTATCGCCTTCCATTTTTGTTTAATTTGGTGGATAGGTCTCGTAATTTTTGCTCACGTTCTTCTCTTTCAAGCCTATTCAACAGAGAAGGGATTGCGTCGAAGGCAATTTTTGTATCTTCTCATTGGGTCCGGGATCGGCTATGTGGGAGGGGCTACTAATTATCCCCTGTGGTATGGAATGGAAATCATTCCCTACGGGACCGTCGGCTTTGCGGTGTATATTTCAATCGTGGCTTATACATTGTTGCGATTTCATTGGTTGGGATTCTCAGTCTACGTTGAAAAGGGATTGTCCTATTTTGCCATTTTGTTGTTTGTTTCCCAACCCGTTTACCAGATGCTGCTACTTGCGCAGAAATCAGTTCTTGGTGCCATTAATATCAAGTTTTCCGTCGTGCAACTTATGCTCTACCTCCTGATGGTTGCATGTGTGTATCAAATGAAGGTGGGAACCAAGGGTGCGGTAGCGAGAACCATACTGAAAGGAAGGGAACTGAGGACTCAAGCTCTTTCCAGTTTTTCATCGAAAGTCACCAATGTTCAAAATGTTCCAGATTTGGGCCAGGCTATTCTGGAAACTGTAGGAAAGGGTGTTGGAGCATCTAAAGCGGCCATCTTTGTTTTACAAGTTGAAGAAAATCGGTATCGCGCTGTTTCAAGCTTCGGGTTTTCTCAGGATCATCCTATTATTCAAAATGGATGGGCTATCTCGGATAATCTCCCACAAATGTTACTGTTCACACAGTCAAGAGTGTCCATTAAGGATTTAAAGGGGGCCGACTCCAATGAAGATGAAAAGCGGGTAGCAGAAGAATTGGAAGAAGCCGGGTTGGAATTATTTTACCCAATTTTCGGGAATAACCAGTTATTGGGGTTCTTGGCACTTGCCCCTACATCCAGCGAAGCCATTCAAAGGATGGGTGGAAAAACTGTTTGGAATACCATAATCCAGGAATCGTCCTTAGCTTTAGAAAATGCCATTTTGCGAGAAGAAATTCACCGATCTCAAAACCTGCTTTGCCAGGTTGATCGGTTACGTTCCCTGGAAGCGATGGCAGATGGACTGACCCAAGAGCTGCATAGTCCATTAGTATCAATTAAGGCCTTTGTTCAAGTGGCTCAATTGCGCCGTCATGATGTGGAATTTATGGAAAGGCTTAATTGTGTGGTTGGAGAAGATCTTGGGAAGATTGAAGAGTTAACGAGAGAGATCAGGGAGTATGTGAAGCCCTTATCGGGGTCGTTGAACGCCAAAATTCATGTTCACGATGTGATTGATTCCTGTCTTTTGTTTGTGGCGAGCAATCCTTCTTACCGGAATATTATGATTGAGAAGATATTTAGTCAGGATGTTCCGATGGTATGTGTGGATAGACAAGGATTCATGCAGGCAGTTTTCAATGGGCTTTTATTCCTTTTAAAGGACCCTGCTCCATTGTCTGGAACTTTGCGCATTGAAACAAAAGCTGAGGGGCAGGGCATGGGGCAAAATCTGCTCCAGATTGCTGTGTGGTGGAAAGCTCAACGGGCATCGTTGGATTCTCAACTTGTTCCTATAGAGGAGTGGGGGCTTGAGAGTTCTTTTATTGATGTCCATGATCCTTCCGCCGGCCAAGGGTTAATTCTCGCCCATCAAATTATTCAACGCCATTCTGGAAGTTTTCAGCTTTTGACTAACGATGATGTGATTTTTGGATTTCAAATCCAGCTGCCTCTTAGTCTACCCTACGACCAGAAAAATTCCTTCGCGTCTTTTCGTATTCCCTCTCTTCCTCTCAAGCCGGTTAATCTGACCCCAGGTACTTGACATCTTTTCTCCTAGAAGAAAATTGGTAGAATGTGAGGTATTGTTAGCTGACTTCGTATTAGTCAGGTAGTTAGTTGGATTGTGTCCTTCTCCTTTTATTTTTTATATGGATGTCTCTGTGCAAAATGAGTTTTCAATTTTGGACCATGTTCCCGTGGTGGTCTATCGTTGCATTCAACAGGGTATTGATCGAAAGTTTGATTTTGTCACTCCGTACGTCCATTCCTTACTGGGGCTGACTCGGGAGCAATTAATCAATGATTCCAGGGCGTTTTTCCGTCTGATACATCCGGAAGATCGAAATATGTTTTTGAGAGTTTGGGAGAATCACTCTCAAATGCCTGCAATAATTCGTTTGGATTATCGGATGCTCGGTGAGGGAAACCGGGTGATTTGGGTTCATGACAATTGTGTGATGTCTCAGGGGAAAATCGGAGCTGAAAAGATTTGTCAAGGTGTGTTAACGGAAATCTCTAATCATCAACAGATCAAAGACGAGCTTCAGCGGTGGGACCTAGAGCTTCAATCCTTGACGGGCAATCTCCCTGATATTATTGGAAGAATTGATCGCAAAAACAGGCTTTTGTATTTAAACCGATGGTGGGATAGCCTTGAGCCATTTCCTCCTGAACGGTATTTGGGGAAACAACTCGTAGATTTGGGATTATCTCAAAAGGTCGCAGGCATTTTTGAGGAAAAAATTCAAGCAGTTTGTGAAAATGGCACATCGGAATCCCTGGAGATTTCCCATCCCACTTCTCAAGGGATGAAAATCTTTGAAATGCGGTTTTGTCCTGAACCAACAATTGGTGGGCAAATTTTAACGGTGTTACTGATTTGTCGGGATGTGACAGATGTGCGGACAGCGGAGTCGGCCTTTAGGGACAGTGATGAAAAATTCCGTCAGTTGGCTGAAACCGTGGATAGCGTGTTTTGGATTTGGGATGTTGACCTGCAGCGAATGGTCTATGTGAGCCCCGCTTACGAACGGCTTTGGGGCGGGAATGCTCAAAAACTCATGAACAACCCGTTTGATTGGCTGACCGTCGTTTTTCAAGAAGATCGGGCTAGAGTTGAAAACCTTTTTTTGAAGCGGATTGATGGGAAAAGCCTTGATATTGAATATCGGATTGTCACCCATCGCAATGAGGTGCGATGGGTCCATAACCGAACTTTTCCAATGCAAGATCCATCGGGAGGCATCCACCGGGTCATTGGGGTTGCTCAGGATGTGACTGATAGAAAGAAATGGGAGGAGGAACGGTTAAGGGGGGCCAAGTTGGAGTCGCTTGGGCTCTTGGCGGGAGGGCTCGCCCATGATTTCAATAATTTACTTACAGCTATTTTAGGCCAATTGTCATTAGCGAAATATGAAATGGACCCGTCGCATCCCTTGTTCTATAGAATTTCAGAAGCTGAGCAAGCCTCTGTAAGGGCACAGGACATCGCTCGGCAGCTCCTAACGTTTTCTAAGGGCGGAGCCCCTGTGAAAAAGACTGTTTTCATTCGGGAAATATTAGAAGAGAATGTTCGTTTGGTACTTGCGGGGTCTAATGTCAGGCCCATTTTTCAGATTTCCGAAGAGCTGTATTCGGTCAATGCGGATGTAGGGCAAATTTGCCAAGTGATTCACAATCTTGTGATCAATGCACGTCAGGCGATGCTAGAAGGTGGGGACTGTATCGTCCAAGCTTACAATGTCCCGAGTAATGAGGTGGAAATGTCGTGCTTGGGGCAAGTGCCTTCTCATTTCGACCAATGGGTCAAAATCTCATTTATAGACCAGGGGGTTGGAATTTCTAGGGAAAATCTAGAAAAAATCTTTGATCCATATTTTACAACGAAGTCCACAGGGTCTGGGCTGGGCTTGGCAACGTCCTACTCCATTGTTCGAAGCCATGGAGGAGTGTTGTCAGTGAAATCAGAGCTTGGGAAGGGTAGCGCGTTTTCTCTGTTTCTTCCCGCCATTCCAAATCTGAAGATACCATCAGAATCTCCTGAGCAGTGCGTCAAGGTGGGGCAAGGTAAGATTCTGATTATGGATGATGAAGTTCAAATTCGGAAGGTCCTTGGTGAGATGGTGAAGGCCTGTGGATATAGTTATCAAACGGCTGAAGACGGAGAAGAAGCCTTGAGAATTTTTTGCAAAGCACAGGAAATCGGAGAACCCTTTTCTGCGGTTATTCTGGATTTAACCGTACCGGGGGGTGTGGGTGGTAAGGATGTGATCAGCAAGCTATTAACTATAGATCCTCACGTCAGAGCCATTGTGGTAAGTGGGTATTCCAATGACCCTGTCCTCGCCAATTATCAGGAATATGGTTTCAAGGGTAGAGTGGCAAAACCTTTCAACCTTGTCGATTTAAGTGTCGTGCTCAATTCCGTGTTAGAAGGTACCCTCACGTAATTATTGACCCTGTATTTCAAAAGAAAAACGCTAAAGCTGACAGCCAGAAAAAGGGATTCCATGGGTGATGCT
>Ga0209536_100004669_pt1 | contig 21593 bp, 17 predicted proteins | sample DeeMarSeWOR28_12_FD_187461 | JGI IMG/M metagenome (GOLD analysis project Ga0209536, IMG submission 187461) | Marine sediment microbial communities from White Oak River estuary, North Carolina - WOR-2-8_12 (SPAdes) (version 2) | ecosystem: Environmental > Aquatic > Marine > Intertidal zone >... | reverse complement strand
TTGGTGCCAGCCGCCCTCGTGGGCCTGGACTTGGAGATACTATTGAATCGGGCCATGGCCATGGCCGCTAACGCCAGTAGTTGTAATATCCCACCGGAGGGTGATAACGTCGCTGCTCAACTCGGAACGATCTTGGGAGAGTTGGCAAAAGACGGCCGGGATAAGCTAACAATCATTACCTCACCGCCCATTAACTCATTTGGCGATTGGGCAGAACAACTGATCGCCGAAAGTACGGGAAAGGATGGGACCGGGATCTTACCCATCGTCGGTGAATCACTTGGCACACCTAGGGTCTATGGCGATGATCGGCTATTCATCTATCTGCGTTTAGATGGAAATGATACGCACGATAGGAATATCGAGGTTTTGTCGGATGCTGGCTTGCCTGTGGTGATAATGAACTTGAAGGATATATATGATTTGGGTGGGATGTTTTTTACTTGGGAAATGGCAACTGCCGTGGCTGGTTACCATCTTGGCATTCAGCCGTTCAACCAGCCAAATGTGGAAGCGGCTAAAAAGCTGGCCAAATTAATGGTAGCCGAGTATGAGGACACCGGACAGTTGCCGGCCGGCAAAAGTGAAGAGCCCACGGTCAATATCCTAGAGGCTTTCCTCAACCGAGCTGGGTCAGGCGACTACGTGGCCATCCAAGCCTATCTTCAACCGACAACCAAGACCGATAAGGCTTTGCAACTCTTGAGGATGGCGATTCGTGATCAGTACCAACTGGCAACCACGGTTGGCTATGGCCCGCGATACCTCCACTCCACAGGCCAATTGCATAAAGGCGACAGGGGTAACGGGTTGTTCATTCAATTCGGATCGGATTCGGCGAATGATGTGCCCATCCCTGACGTTGCCGGACAGCCTGATTCCCAACTATCATTCGGCGTATTTAAAACAGCCCAAATGCTTGGAGATGGTCAGGCTCTAGAAGAGGCCAGACGGCGTTTGATTCGTATGGATTTGGGGAAGGACGTTGTCGGCGCTCTGAATCGGCTTGCCGGTGGTATCAGTTCTAATAGTTAGGACAGCTTAGAAAGATGCGCGGGGGTGGTTTAGGCTGCCCCCACGCATTCAGGGGGTTCTTAGAAAGGGGTATTTCCGGGTTGGCGTAGATGCTGCATAAATTCGTTGCGGGTCATGGCATTTTCTTTAAAAGAGCCCAACATGGTGCTAGTGACCATGCGCGGGTGTTCCTTTTTCACACCACGCATCATCGAGCACATATGTGAACCCTCGACGACGACGGCTACACCTTGGGGATCTAGTACTTCTTCAATCAGCTCGGCGATCTGGCGCGTCATGCGCTCCTGCACCTGTAAGCGGCGGGCAAACATCTCGACAATGCGGGGTATCTTGGATAGGCCTATGATCTTTTCGCTGGGTATGTAGGCTACATGTGCCCGGCCGTAAAAAGGCAACATGTGATGCTCGCACATGCTAAAGAATTCGATATCTTTGACGACGATCATCTCATCATACTCGACGTCAAAAAGAGCGCCGTTGACCAGTTTGACCGGATCCGTATCATAGCCAGCCAATAATTCATCGTACATCTTTGCCACCCTATGTGGCGTACGTTGTAGACCTTCTCTCTCGGCGTCTTCACCAACATTAGTCAAGATGGATCGCACAGCATCCTCTATTGCCTGTTTCCGGTCACCAACTTCATCTCCATTTCCATCGATTTTCTCGGGCTGGTCAATATCAACTCGAGGGTCGCTCAATATCCAGGTGGCACCATTAAGGTTTGTCACCCCGATTACTTCCTTCGTTCCATTAAGTTCACTCATGCTAATTCTCCTTATATGATTGGATTTTTGAGCGCCACACTCTTCATCATGAACAACGCCCATTACCTTTTTACCCCATGTTCTGTGCAAGGGTTTTGCTAAGGTGTTTTCCAATATCTCAGAATTGAAACTATATTACACTATTGTCTCAATATTGTCAAGTATTTGTCAATTTTATATCCACATATTATTTGGTGTTGATCGGTGGTTCGTTCCTTTGCCTCGTGACAGGTGATGTAAACAATCGACTTTTGCTTCAAGAAGCGCAGGCTACTATTGGACAAATGCAATTCACTTCCTAAAACTTTAACTACTCGGGAGCGATTATATGTAAGATTGGACACCAATATAATTAACAAAGCATAATACCTGTTAGTCTTGACCAGAATTCATGGATTGTGTAGGATGTGAACAGATATAAACAATCGAACACTTTTTCGCCAAAGGAGGTAAAACGTGGATAAGAGTGTATATAAGGTGATCGAATTGGTCGGAACCAGTGAAATATCCTGGGAAGATGCGGCCAAGAATGCGGTAGAAACGGCCGCCAAATCCCTTAAAAATCTTCGAATTGCCGAGGTAAATGAGTTGGATTTGAAGATTGAGGAAGGAAAAGTGGTTGCTTATCGCGCAAGAGTAACTGTATCATTTAAATATGAGGCAGACGATTAGCAATTCGGGCTCATTATGAATCGCCCTGCCAAATTATCCGGCAGGGCTTTTTTATTAGCCAATATTTCATCAACGGCGAGTTTCTCTATATACTACTCTTCGAAATATGAACCACACTCCAGCTAATAGGGTGACATTGAATGATGTGCTCCGTCTTGTGCTGCCGTTGGACACCATCGTAGTAGGCGGCGATCATTCTGGGCGTATTGCTAATTGGGTCACTGTGCTGACCGAGCTCTCCCAACTTGAAGATCAGGTGCACGCAGGTGATATCGTCATGTTGCCGGTGGCGCTTCAAGAAAATGCTGCGCTGGCCAAACTGGCCAGTAGTCTACAGGCGATCGTTGAATTGGGTGCGGCCGCCCTATTGACTTTTCGCCCGATTTCAGAAGATCTAACCCAATTGGCTTCTCGTCATGACCTGCCCATCGTGATCATCAGTGGAGATGAGACGTTTCGTGATATCCATCAAGGGATCGCCGGGCTGCTGGTAAACAGGCAGAAACAAATTGCCGAGCGAGGCCTACAACTCTACCGCAAGCTGACTGAGATGTCGCGGGAAGGCCAAAGTTTTGGTGCCATGACTAATGTTATGTCAAAACTAAGTGGCAAGATCGTGGCCGTGCAGGATAAGCGATTGGACATCATTGCCCTCACCATTCCGCCGGATAGTGCCGTTGGCCAGGATACGATTCGCGCCTTTCTTCGGCAACCAGACAGACTGCCCAAACTTCTGCAAAATCGAAAGGCGGCCGCCAACACGCCTCAGAGTTATTGGCAACAACTGCTTCCAATCGGCGATCGACCGATGGCTCGGTTGATCAGCCCCATCATATCCGGAGATCGAGCGCGAGGATATGTCTCGGTGGTTGGTACTCCCGATAACCTAGACATGCTGGATATGCTGACAACCCAATATGGTGCGGCCGCATGTGCCCTAGAGATGGCCAAGGCCAAAGCAATCAGCGAAGTCAAAAAGGCCCTCAGAGGAGATTTTCTTGAAGGTCTACTGGCTGGAACCTTACCAGAAGCAGAGATCTACCGTCTCGCTGGTCGCCTCGACCACGACACGTCGAGTCGCCATGCGATCATAACTTTTTCCTGGGATGGCGAGGAGACCCCTTCCCTGCGAAGACTCGAGTCTCCGTTGCATTGGTTAATTTCAGACCATTGCCGGCCGGCTTTTACCCACATTTACAGTAACGACCACGTCTGTGTATTTCAATCTCTGGACGATGGAGATTCAGACCTAAGCACGGCCTTTGAATTAGCCTCGAAGTTACGGTCCCAATTACTAAAGGAGTTTCCTGAGTCCCGTCTGCTATGCGGTATAAGTGGCCCAGCAGAGGAGCTGGCACAATGGCCCGAGACTTACCACCAAGCAGTACAGGCCATGCACCTGGCATCCCAGCTAAAACTAGATGAACCTGTTGATTTTAATTCCATAGGCGTCTACCAACTATTGACGGAGATGGAAGATCTACCGATGGCCCAGCGTTACTGCGACCAAATCATTGGCCCCTTAGTCCAATATGATAAAAGCCATAGTAACAACCTGGTACAGACCATTGACGCCTACTTCAACCACCACGGAAATATCAGCCAGACAGCCGAAATGCTATTTATTCATCGCAACACGCTATTGTATCGCCTAGACCGTATCCAGGAACTGACAGGTCAAGACTTGGATAACGCGAACGATAGGCTGGCATTGCAATTGGCTCTCAAACTATCGCAGTTACTGCCCAACCAAGAATAGTGGCGCAATTGACAATTTCTTAAAAAGCTCTAGCGGAACAACAGTCCGGCTGAATTCCCACAATCTACTGGGCGTCATCCGCCTAGAGCTTTGAAAAAGCCCACTAATTCGTGTTGTACCTAAAATAGCGGCTCCATAACCATATAATCTAGCCAATCAACATAGTGGCTAGATCTACCCCGGACAACTTTAGAAAATTGTTGTTGAAGATCCCTGGTTACCGGACCGATCCGGCCTTCGCCAACTGGCCGGTAATCGATCTCCCGAACCCCAACAACCTCGGCGGCCGTGCCGCATACAAACACCTCATCGGCAAAATATAACTGTTCGCGCGAGACGGGTTCTTCAACGATCGTATAGCCACTGTCTCTGGCTAGCGTCAATATCGTGTCTCGAGTGACTCCCTCCATGATCACCGCCCTGGGTGGTGTATAAATGACTTCGTTGATGACCAACAACAGGTTTTCTCCCGTACATCCGTTCACAAAGCCCTCTTGGTCCAGCATGATGGCTTCGTCGAAACCGGCTCTGGTAGCGATTGTCTTGGCCAAGATTGAGTTCACATACTGCCCGCTAAATTTAGCCTTCGTCATGCCGGCATTGGGGTGCATCCGGCTAACAGAGGAAACCATCATGCGTGCGCCATTTTCCAAAGCTTCTCGTCCAAGATATGCATCCCACTCCCAAACGGCAATGCCTACGGCTGGGCGGTAGACATCTAGATTTAGCCCGAGAGGACCTTCAAAATACAACATCGTTCGCACATAACATTCCGTGAGGTTATTGGCGAAAATCACCCGGCAAACTGCATCCCGTAATGAATCCATATCATATGTTAAATCTTCAACGCCTAAGACCCTAATTGAGTTCAAGAATCGTTGTAAGTGCTCCTTCATCCGGAAAACCGCTGGTCCCCGTTCGGTGGCATAACACCGAATTCCCTCAAAAACTCCCAGACCATAGTGGAGGGTTGGGCTCAGAAAATGAATCTTAGCCTGCTCATAAGGTACCAGCTCGCCATCCAGCCAGATAAAATCGGCCAGATTGAGGGGTTCATCCGCTGTCCCTGAACGAATCCTTTTTCGATCTCCCTGGTTCTTCTTTTTTCCATTTTCAGAATATTGGTCCAGGTTATTCATCTTTTTCCTTTAAGTGCACCAATCAAGCCAACTTGCCGGTAATAATCTGGCCGATATCCTGGGTGCTTAACCCCTCCTGACCTGCTGGAGCCAGATCAACTGTCCTGTAACCTTCTGAAAGGGTTGCAGCAACGGCTGTCTCGATTGCATTAGCCTCATCCTCCAGGCCGAAGGAATGGCGAAGCATCATCGCTGTAGATAAGATTGCACCGATTGGATTGGCGATACCCCGTCCGGCGATATCAGGGGCCGATCCATGAATTGGTTCGTAAAGGCCGCGTGGGTAACCATGCCGGTTCTGGGTTTCACCCAAGGAGGCAGAGGGAAGGTTGCCCATCGATCCGGATAAGACCGACGCTTCGTCGGTGAGGATATCTCCAAACAGATTGGCAGTCACGATGACGTCGAAAGTAGCCGGCCGGGTGATGAGGTGCATGGCTGCTGCATCTACCAACAGGTCTTCCAAAGAGATATCAGGATACGCCAAAGCGACTTCCGCCACTGTTTGACGCCAAAGGCGCGAGCATTCTAACACGTTGGCCTTATCAACCGAAGTCACTTTCCGTCGCCGTTGGCCGGCCGCCTCAAACGCCAATTTAGCTACACGGCGGATTTCGCTTTCAGTATAAGTCATGGTATCGACTGCCTGGACCTCACCATTATGGGTTCGTCGCTCGCGTGGCTGGCCAAAATAGATCCCCCCTGTCAGTTCGCGTACAACTAATAGATCGACGCCCTCCAGCCGCTCCCGGCGAAGAGGGGACGCCTCCAATAGATCGGGATGTGGCTTAACCGGCCGCAAGTTGGCGAACAATCCGAGCGCCTTGCGTAATCCCAACAACCCTTGTTCAGGGCGGTGTTTAGCTGTTGGATCATCCCATTTTGGACCGCCAACGGCGCCTAACAATACGGCATCCGCTTCCAAACATGCTTCTAGCGTTTCCTCCGGTAGAGCAGTTCCATATGAATCGATAGCACATCCACCCAGGAGGTAGGATTTAATCAAAAAATCATGGCCGAACTTGCAGGCGACGCTTTGCAAAATGTCAGTCGCCGCTCCGATTACTTCTGGACCGATGCCATCACCGGGTAGGATGATAACCTTAGCCTTCATAAAGTTTAGGTTACCTTATTCATCCTTGTTGCCATTGATGAGGGCAAATTCAATGCTGTCATATAAGGCTTGCCAGCTCGCTTCGATGATATTTGTACTGGCACCAACCGTACTCCAGCGTCTAGGGCCCTGTTCAGTATCAATCAAAACCCGCACTGTCGCACCCGTACCGTTTTGACTGTCCAAGATACGAACTTTGTAGTCGGCAAGATAAACGTTGGCCAGGGATGGGTAGACATCGAGCAGCGCTTTCCGCAAAGCAACGTCGAGCGCATTCACCGGCCCGTTTCCTTCCGCAGCCGTGTGCAATACTTTGTCCTCTACCCGGACCTTTACCATGGCGTCGGCACAAAGGCCGCGATCTTCCCGATGTTGCACAAAGACGCTGAAATCAATCAACTCAAATGGTGGCTCATAATCAGCTTGAAGGCGGTGGAGCATGAGGCTCATTGAAGCTTCAGCACTCTCGAATGAGAAGCCCTGGGATTCCAGATCTTTAATCTGTTGAAGTACCTGTTTTGCTTGCAAGCTGTCTGTATTGATGCCATACTCGGCCGCCTTTTCCAAGACGTTGCCCCGACCGGATAGTTCCGAAACGATGGTTCGTTGTTGGTTACCCACCAAGACCGGATCGATATGTTGGTAACTGGCTACATTCTTACGCATTGCCGCAACGTGGATCCCACCCTTGTGGGCAAAGGCACTCGTTCCGACATATGGTGTATGGGAGTCCAATGAAAGGTTCGCGACCTCGGCCACCACCCGTGATAGTTCGGTCAAATTCTTGAGATTCTCTTGTGGAATGCAATTTTTGCCCATTTTTAATTGCAAATCTGGCAAAATGGTGCATAGATTTGCATTACCAACTCGTTCACCATAGCCGTTGATCGTTCCCTGAACATGATTGGCGCCAACTTGAACAGCCGCCAAAGTGTTGGCCACACCACAACCACCATCATCATGGGTATGAATGCCCACAGGCGCGTTAACCTGCTCAAAAACCTTCTGGACAATTTCAGTTATCTCCCAGGGCAACGCCCCACCATTCGTATCACAGAGAACGACGACGTCGGCACCGTTCTCAGCCGCAACTTGAAGGGTCATAATAGCATATTCAGGATTAGCCTTATAGCCATCAAAAAAATGTTCGGCATCATAGACCACTTCCTTTCCCCGATCTTTCAAGTATGCGACACTGTCGCCGATCATAGCCAGGTTCTCTTCTAGATCAGTCTCTAATACATCAAAGACGTGCAGATCCCAACTTTTACCTACCAGGGCTACGGCCGGAGTTTCGGCCTCGATGATGGCCCGGATGTTCAGATCAGCCTCTGGCTCGATATTCTTACGACGGGTGGAGCCAAATGCGGTGATCTTGGCTTGTTTAAAGGTCATATCCCGCACTGCTTTGAAAAATTCAGCATCTTTTGGATTGGAGCCTGGCCAGCCACCTTCGATATAATGAATGCCGATATCATCTAACCAGCTTGCGATTCGCAATTTGTCGGATAAGGAAAGGGATATACCTTCTCGTTGGGTGCCATCCCTAAGCGTCGTGTCATAGATATACACTCTATCGTTCATAATCTATCTCCACTGCTGGCCAAACTGCTCTTGTCGACCATATTTATCCAAGACCTCTTTCATAAAACCTGTCGCCAACCCAATTCTCCTCATAAGCGGCGATTTCCGGTTCATGATTAAGCAGATAACCCAACTGATCGACACCTTCCAGTAGACATATTTTGCTAAAGGAATCGATAGGGAAAGTGACTATCCGATCGTCGGGTAATTTTAGGCTTTGCTCGGCCAGGTCGATCTCAATCTGAGAATTTGGATCTTCTGTGGCCAGACTTATTAATTGCTGGTGGGTTTGTTCGTCGACGACAACTGGTAAGAGACCGTTTTTTAAGGCGTTGTTGCGAAAAATATCGGCAAATGATGTGCTGACCACTACCCGAAATCCCCGGCCTAATAGAGCCCAAGGGGCGTGCTCGCGGGAGGAACCGGTGCCAAAGTTGTCACCCGCTACGAGGACCTGAGCACCCTGGTATTGTGGTTGATTTAGGGCAAAATCAGGATCTAAAGTGCCATCGGGTTTGTAGCACCACCGGGCAAAAAGCCCCTCGGCCAGGCCATCTTTGTTTGTTACCTTCAAATAAGTGGCAGGGATTATCTGGTCCGTGTCCACGTCACATTGGGGTAATGGTAGCATCGTGCTAGTTAATTTGGTGAATTTTTCCATGTTAATTCAACATCGTCCTTGGGTCGGTAACGCAACCGGCTACGGCCGATGCAACAGCCGTCAATGGGCTGGCTAAAAAGGTCCGGCCACCTTTCCCTTGCCGCCCTTCGAAATTACGATTGCTGGTGCTAATGGCATATTGACCTGGTTCAAGCTGATCACCATTCATGGCCAGGCACATCGAGCAGCCGGCATAACGCCATTCAGCCCCAGCCTCACTAAATATCCGGTCCAGGCCTTCGGCTTCTGCCTGTCGCCGAACTGTCTCAGATCCCGGAACGACCAGCATGCGAACGTGAGGGGCTACTTTTCGCCCTTCCATCAATTGTGCCGCCTGCCGCAGATCCGAGATACGGGAATTGGTGCAACTGCCGATGAAGACCACATCAACCTCGTGTCCTAAGAGCGGTTTTCCCGGCATCAGTTCCATATATCGCAAGGCCTTTTCGGTCGTTGCCCGGCGACTCGCATCAGATTCCAGCCTAGGATCGGGTATAGGTTGGCTAATTGGGATACCCATGCCCGGGTTTGTGCCATAGGTGATCATCGGCTCCAATGAATCGACATTCAGGGTGATCGCTTTATCGAACTCTGCTCCATCGTCGCTGGGCAAGGATCGCCAATAGGCCAGCGCCTTATCCCAGGTTCCACCCTTTGGTGCAAAAGGGCGCCCGGCCACATACTCAAATGTCGTATCGTCTGGCGCCACCATCCCGGCGCGCGCGCCACCTTCGATGGACATGTTGCATAACGTCATTCGGGCTTCCATGTTGAGCGACCTAACCGCCGAGCCAGCGTACTCGAAGACATGCCCAGTGCCACCGGCAACGCCGATCTTGGCGATGAGGGCCAAGATCAAATCTTTTGCGGTGACGGCCGGCCCGGCTCGCCCGTCGAAATTAACGAGAAACGTTTTCGGTCGGTATTGAAGCAAACATTGGGTAGCTAAAACATGTTCAACTTCACTAGTGCCGATGCCGAATGCCAGGGAGCCAAAGGCGCCATGCGTAGACGTATGGCTATCACCACAGACAATGGTCATTCCCGGCTGGGTGTATCCAAGCTCCGGGCCAATGATATGAACGATGCCTCTCTCTGGACTTTCCATATCGAATAACTTAATACCGAATTCATGGCAGTTGGCCTGCAACTGTTCCAACTGGCGCCTGCCCATATCATCAGCCATCGGCAGTGAAAGCGAAACGGTTGGCGTCGAATGGTCCATCGTGGCTACGGTCCGGTCAGGACGGCGGACTTTGAGCCTTTTCCTACGCAGCCCGTCGAACGCCTGAGGTGATGTGACTTCGTGAACGAGATGCAGGTCTACGTAGAGCACTGATGGCGAACCTGGCTCATTGAAAACCAAATGGCCGTCCCATAGCTTATCAAACAGTGTTTTTTTATTGGTCATTAGGTGGTTCATTTCCGAATTAAAAGCCCTAGGCGGATGAAGCAGCAACTCGGCGATCGCCGGACTATCCTCCAGCCAGAGCCATTTACGATTTTAGATTATGCAGTTTTTTGATCCCATTATTCGCCGTTTAGCGCTATTTCTGCCATCGGTTCTGGCTCGCCATAAAGGCCACTGGCAACCAATAACTTATTGATAGCCGACAAATAGGCTTTGGCACTGGCCACGATAATGTCAGTATCAGCACCATGCCCACCGAATGTCCGGGGTTGAATTAAGCCACTCTGGGGAGATGTTCGAAGGTGTACATCTCCATTTTCAGCCTCCAAGCGAACCGTCACTTCTCCAATGGCATCTATTCCCTCAGTTACAGCTCGGACGGTGAATTCCAACAAGCAATTAGGCATCTGGACGATATTGTCGATGGCTTTGTACGTGGCATCCACCGGACCGGTGCCAATTGCCGCTTCTATATACTCACTACCGTCGGGGCCAGTCAGGCGAACCGTGGCAGTAGGCATGCCCATCGTGCCGCAGGCAACCTGGAGTCCTTCGAGGGCGAAAACCTCTCGCGGCTGGTATAACTGGTCCGTTATCAAGGCAGCCAGATCAGCGTCGGTGATGGTTTTTTTCTTGTCAGCCAGGTCCTTGAAGCGTTCAAACGCTTCCTGAAGCTCTTCACCCGTTAACTCGTAACCCATATCAGACAGGCGTACTTTCAACGCGTGCCGACCTGAGTGTTTTCCGAGAACTAAAGATGAGCGCTGCAAACCAACCATCTCCGGGCGCATGATCTCGTATGTTTCATGGTGTTTGAGCATACCATCCTGGTGAATGCCTGCTTCATGGGCGAAAGCATTAGCCCCAACGATGGCTTTGTTGGGTTGCACCGGAATGCCGGTATAGTTGGAAACCATGCGGCTAACGCGGGTGATTTGGGTGCTATCAATGCCTGTTTCCAGGTTATAGGCCGGCCGGCGAGTTTGGAGAGCCATCACGACCTCCTCTAAGGAGGTGTTTCCAGCTCGTTCGCCGATGCCGTTAATGGTCACCTCAGCCTGACGGGCTCCGGCCGCTAATCCTGCAAGGGTGTTTGCCGTAGCCAGTCCTAGATCGTCGTGACAGTGGACAGACACGATGACATCTTCAACACCCGGCGTGTTAGCCATGATGCCGGCAATTAGCGAGCCAAATTCATCCGGCGTGGTGTAACCTACGGTGTCAGGGATATTAAGTGTCGTCGCCCCAGCCTTAATCGCTTCGCCAAGAACCAGGTAGAGAAATTCGGGATCGCTGCGGCCGGCATCTTCGGGGGAAAATTCGACATCATCACAATAACCTTTGGCATAACTGACCATTTCCCGCACCCGATCGACGACCTCTTCGGGATCCATCCGAAGCTTATGCTTCATATGGATGGCCGAAGTAGCCAGAAAGGTGTGGATCCGTGGACGAGCCGCAAACTGCACGGCTTGCCAGGCCTTGTCGATATCACTACTAGCGGCCCGGGCTAACCCACAGATGATCGGCGGCTTGCCGGAAGGTCCGGCCATATTGCCCACTTCTACTGCGATTCGTCTGACACCTTCCAGGTCATCTGGCGAGGCGGCCGGAAACCCTGCTTCCATGACATCAACCCCAAGACGGGCTAGGGTACGGGCAATTTCCAGCTTTTCGGCCGAGGTTAATGTTGCCCCGGGCGATTGCTCGCCATCACGAAGCGTCGTATCAAAAATGTGTACGTAATTTGATTTCTCCATCGTATATTTCCATTTCAAACTTTACTCGCCGGGCTTGACGGTGACCGGATCAATAAATGGCATCATGTCTCGCAATTCGGACCCCACCTGTTCGATCATATGGTCTTGTTGCCGGCGTCGTTGTTCGTTAAACCATGGCCGGCCGGCCTTGTTTTCTTCAATCCACTTCCCGGCGTATGTGCCATCCTGAATCTCCTTCAAGATCTGGCTCATTTCATATTTTGTCTCTTCAGTGATGATCCGCTGACCGGAGACGTAATCCCCATGCTCGGCCGTATCTGATACCGAATAACGCATATAATTGAGACCCCCCTGGTAGAAGAGGTCGACGATAAGCTTTAACTCATGCATGCATTCGAAATAGGCCACTTCCGGCTGATAGCCAGCCTCAACCAAGGTCTCAAATCCAGCTTTCACCAATTCCGAGACGCCGCCACAAAGAACAGCCTGCTCGCCAAACAAGTCTGTCTCCGTTTCTTCGGAAAATGTAGTCTCTAACAAACCGGCCCTCGTGCCGCCTAAAGCGTAGCCATAGGCAATGGCATTGGCTTTAGCTTGGCCACTGGCATCTTGGTATACAGCCAATAGACATGGGGTTCCAAAGCCTTCCAAGAACAATTCTCGAAGGCGATGGCCTGGTGCCTTTGGAGCGACCATGCTGACATCCACATTCTTGGGTGGAACGATAGTGCCGTAACGTATATTAAAGCCGTGGGCGAACATGAGGGTTTTGCCAGCATTGAGATTAGGGGCAATATGTTCGGTGTAGAGGGCCGGCTGTTCGGTATCCGGGGCCAAGATCATGATCGTATCGGCCCAGGCCGAAGCACCCGCTACAGTATCCACCTTTAAGCCCTCGGCTTCGGCCTTCGCCCAAGATTTGCTACCCTCCCGCAGGCCCACAGTGACGTCAATACCATTGTCATGAAGGTTCAAGGCGTGGGCATGGCCTTGAGATCCAAAACCAATGACGGCCACTTTTTTCAATTTGATCAACTCCGGGTCTGCATTAGCGTCATAATAGATTGTTGCCATTATTTCTCCTTAAAATTGGACAGATTTAAAAGATTTTCATGATATGGAATGCTCTCAGTGGACGACAGTCCTCGGCACAGGGCCGCTGGATTCCTCATCCGGCTAGAGCAAGCCCCTCAGAATACTCCATGTGGAAGAACGCCCAATCCCATTGGGCCGATCACGGCCACTGCTGGATGGTCACCCAGTAATTACATTGGGGCATTTTCATTCATTTCGGTGAGCGTTAGCTCATATTGACTCCTAACTTTTCAAATAGGCGTTTTTGCTACCTGGCCGTCTCCATTACCACTGGCCATTGGGCCTGCGCCCGGTGTATGGCGAACGCCATGGGCTAATCCACGCATCATGGCCACATGGCCTGTTCTAACGATCTCCACGATGCCCCACGGCCGTAGTAACTCGATGAGGCTATCGACCCGATCCTCTGAGGCAGTGACCTGCATGATGATCGACTCGTTACCGACGTCGATGATCTTAGCTTTAAATACATTTGCCAGGCTGATGATCTCGGTTCTTTGGTCTGGCGTTGCCTCTATTTTGATCAAAGCCAGCTCGCGGAAAACGGCCGGTTGGCCGGTCACATCCTGCACGTCGATTACGTTCACCAGCTTATAAAGATTAGCCTCTACCAATCGGGCTTCCGTGTCCCTGCTGTCGACGACGATCGTCATTCGAGAAATATCCGCATTTTCGGTCCGGCCGACGTTGAGAGAGTCGATATTGAAGTTTCGCCGGCGAAATAGGGAAGCTACACGATTCAAGACACCGGGCTTGTTTTCTACCGTTGCGATTAATGTTTGTCGCATTTCATACTTCTCCTTGTCCTCCGCTGGCTGGCAGCAGGTGGACAAATACGCACCATCACAATCACTATTGCTCGCCCACAGTGTGGCGGCGGACTGGACGACGGATCATATCGTCGAGATCAGCTCCGGCGGGAACCATGGGAAAGACCGCTTCTTCCATCTCGACGACGAACTCTAGGAGAACTGGCCCCGTCGTTTCTCTGGCAAATTCGACTGCCTGGCCAATTTCCTCTCTTTTCGTCACCCGCTTGCCGGGCACGCCATGGGCTTCGGCCAGTTTCACAAAGTCGGGACTCTGCATGTAAACGGCTGAATATCGCTTTTCAAAAAAGAATTCCTGCCATTGTCGGACCATTCCAAGGTAACTATTATTGATGACGGCGATCTTCACATTGGCTCCTTCCTGTACTGCCGTAGATAACTCGGCGGCCGTCATCTGAAAACCTCCATCGCCGACGATGGCCCAAATCTCTCGATCCTTGTGCCCAAACCAGGCTCCGATGGCGGCTGGGAACCCGAAGCCCATCGTGCCCGCCCCACCCGAAGTGATGAAGCGATATGGTTGCTCGAGTTGGTAATATTGGGCGGCCCACATTTGATGCTGGCCAACGTCGGTGGTAACTAGGGTATTAACATTGGTCTTTTGCCATAGATCGCGAATGACGTGAGATGCGTACAGTAATCCATCGTCAGCCCAAGCCTGAATGTCTCTTTTTCGAGTATCCTCCTTCCATTCGGCGATCTGATCCAGCCATTCTTCGTGGTCACCGGGCTTAACCATCGGCGTTAACTCCCCTAATACCGTTTTCAGGTCGCCGATCAGTGGAACATCCACCTTGACGTTCTTATGAACCTCAGATGGGTCAATCTCGACGTGTATCTTTCGAGCTCGCGACGCATAGGTTCGCAGATTGCCGGTTACCCGGTCGTCAAAGCGCATACCGAAAGCGAGGAGCAAATCGGATTGCTGAATGGCATTATTGCAGTACGCCTCACCGTGCATACCCATCATGCCCAGACTCAGGGGATGCGTTGCCGGTATCCCGCCAAGCCCCAATAGCGTCATGGCAACAGGGGTTTGTGTCTTCGTGGCGAACTGTTGTAGTTCCTCCATAGCCCCTGACTTTAATACGCCGTGTCCGGCCAAAATTACGGGTCGCTTGGCTTCGGCAATTAATTTGGCCGCCCGTTCCATGTCTTCTTTGGGTGCGTTCTTTGGTGGATGGTACCCAGGCAGTTCTAACTCTTCGGGATAGACGAACTCAGTTTTGTCTACCTGAGCGTTTTTACAAAAGTCAATCAAGACGGGACCAGGGCGGCCGCTGCGAGCGATATAAAAAGCTTCTCGCACGACCTGGGCAACTTCCTCGACGCTGGTGATTAGAAAATTATGCTTGGTGATCGGAAGCGTTATACCTGTCACATCAGTCTCTTGAAAGGCGTCACCACCGATCAGGTGAGCCGGAACCTGCCCAGTGATGCAAACGATGGGTGAAGAATCCATCATGGCCGTACCAATCCCTGTTACAAGGTTGGTGGCCCCAGGACCAGACGTGGCCATGGCCACACCGACCTTTCCGGTAGCCCGGGCATAGCCATCGGCCATGTGGGCTGCTCCTTGTTCATGCCGGACAAGAACATGATGAACGGGATAGTCGAGCATTGCATCGTAAGTGGGCATGATCGCTCCACCCGGATAGCCAAAGACCACTTCCACTCCTTCCCGAACCATGCATTCCCAAAATATTTCCGCACCTGTTTTTAACATTTTTTCATCTCCTTTTCGCGAATCTTCAGCCATTAATATCCTTTCACAACCTATTCAGCAGAAAATCTTTCCAATCTAACCCGTTACAGCACCTTCGGCGGCTGACGACACGAGCCTGGCATATTTGGCCATCACCCCAGTCTGATATCGAGGTGGTGGGGCCTGCCAGCTTTTCAAACGCTCTTTTATCTCATCATCAGACAATTCAACGTCTAATCGCCGGGCGGGCACGTCGAACTTGACAATATCACCATCGCGTAAAGCAGCTATCGGCCCACCGATCACGGCTTCTGGGGCCACGTGCCCGGCCATCAGGCCATGGGTCGCTCCTGAGAATCGACCATCCGTCAGCAATGTAACCGAATCATCCAACCCGGCACCGGCGATAGCCGCCGTTACGCCGAGCATTTCTCTCATGCCAGGGCCACCCTTAGGCCCCTCATAGCGAATGACGACGACGTCACCTGGCTTGATCTGGCCTTCCTGGACGGCGGCAAAGGCATCTTCTTCGCTGTCGAAAACACGCGCTGGCCCCCGATGGTGGCGCATGTCGTGCCCGGCAATTTTCACGACACATCCCTCGGGCGCCAGGTTGCCTTTGAGGATGACCAAGCCACCATTTGCCTTGAGAGGATTACCGGTCGTACGGACCACTTCCTGCCCGGGTGTCTCCTGCGCCTGTTCCGCCTCCTGACCAATTGTCTTCCCGGTTACGGTGAGGGCATCCGCGTGCAAATGCCCTGATTCCAATAACCTTTTAGCTACGAGCTGGATGCCACCGGCCTGGTACAGGTCTGTGGCCACAAAACGCCCGCCAGGCTTGAGGTCGGCAATCAGGGGAGTTTTTTCGCTGATCCGGTCAAAAGCATCAATATCGAGCTCAACACCGGCTTCGTTAGCGATGGCGAGCAGGTGCAGGACGGAATTCGTCGACCCGCCTGTGGCAGCTACCGAGCTAATGGCGTTCTCGATGGCTTCTCGCGTGAGTACCTGGCGGGCAGTTAGATCCTGGTTAAACATCTCCATAACCAGTTTGCCGGCATCTAGGGCTACTTGATCCTTTGTTCCATCCATCGCCGGGACACTGGCGCTACCCATCGGAGAAATGCCCAGGAACTCGCAAGCGGTGGCCATGGTATTGGCTGTGAATTGCCCACCACAGGCCCCTGCTCCAGGACAGGCAGCATCTTCCAGAGCCTTTAATTGTTCGGCCGACATGCGGCCGGCCCCATAAGCGCCTACTGCTTCAAAAACATCTTGGATCGTCACATCGTGACCCTCAAAATTACCGGGAGCAATCGAACCTCCGTAGAGCATCAAGCCTGGTATGTCAAGACGGGCCAGGGCCATTACCGTACCCGGGATGGTTTTATCGCAACCGGAAAGCGCGATGACGGCGTCGAATTGGTTTCCCCGGGCAACAAGCTCGATTGAATCAGCTATGACCTCCCGGCTAATTAAGGAAGTCTTCATACCCTCCGTCCCCATGGTGATGCCGTCAGAAATGGAAACGGTGTTAAATTCCATGGGCGTGCCTCCAGCCGCCCGGATCCCTTCCTTAACCTTTGCAGCCAACCGGCGCAGATGGAAATTGCACGGGCCGATCTCGATCCAGGTATTGGCCACACCAACCAACGGCCGGCGCAGATCCTCATCAGAAAAGCCCACCGCCTTTAACATAGCCCTCGCCGGTGCCCGGTCGTAACCTGTCTTAAGACGATCAGAACGCATCAATTACCTCGCGATTTAAATTGACCCTAAAATAAAAACGGGGCTGTCCTTTTGTGGACAGCCCCGCTACTTTCCTGCCTCTTCGCTAGCTCTTGCTTTCCTCCTCCGCTAGCTGCCCACAAGTAATCGCTGGTTCTCAATCTCTAGAATGAGGACCAGAATGCTAAGCAGCGAAATCAGAACCAGAAGCAGGCTAGTATTAGGTAAAAGCATAAAAATTGAACCCCTGTTAGATTCACATAAACTGTACCTGGGGGAAAATAATTTGTCTATTGTGAGAAATGCCCAAAAAGTAATGGTCTTCATTCGTACGTTTTGACTACAACATGGATGGCAGCCTGGGAAAAATGTGGTAGAAACGGGCTCATCTCTTGCATCAGAGTTCTCACCAACAGGAGGAAACACAATTCATGGATGAACCCTTTATATTCGAAGCCCACGATAGTTATGTTCTTAATCTTCAATTCACGAAAGATGATAAAACGCTGATATCGTCAGGAATGGACAATGTCGTCAAGTTATGGTCTGTGCCTGAGTGGAGTCTCGTGCGGACCTTTGTCGGACATGACAATAGCGTTAATAGCTTTGATCTTACACCTGACGAGGCGGTATTGGTTACCGGATCAACCGACAATACGGTAAAGTTTTGGTCTTTTCCTGATGGGGAGTTGTTTCAAACCTTGCAGGATCGGAAAAAAACCGTCTCGGCCGTCACTATTTCCGATGACGGCGATTGGGTAGCGGCCGGCTCATATGGCGGCCGGGCGATGGTATGGACGCTCTCAGGCGAACCAGTGGTCGGCATCAAAGCTAGCCAGAAGAATCTCTCTTCTGTTGCCTTCTCCCCAAATGGCAAGATTCTGGCTTCTTCGGGCCTGGGAAACGACATCAATCTCTGGTCGTTACCATCAGGAGATCATGCCGGCACCTTGACTGGCCACCAAGTGGCTGTGGGTTCGCTCAACTTCATCGACCAAGGGCGGTTACTCGTCTCCCTTGGCTACGAACAAGCGATCAAATTATGGGATACGGCTTCGTGGGAATTAGTCAAGACGATTCCCCTGGAGACATCAGATGCACGCTCTTTGTCGTTTTCGCCATATCAGCTAACCATGGCCCTAATCATGAAAGGCAAAGTCCAATTCTGGGCGACAGAAGATTGGACCATCAAAAAAGAGCTGCTCATCGGGACCCCCGCGGTTAATTCTGTTGCCTTTTCGAATGACGGCAAGTGGTTGGCAGTTGGCGCGGCCGATAAGAAGATCCGCGTCTGGGCACAAACTTAATCGAACTCTTATGACTAAGGTTGATTATTATCGTGAAGTATTGCTCAACTTGGATGAGTGGACTGAATATTTGTTGGCGGAATCCCACCTGCCAGGTCCACGAGGTAATATCGAATTAGCTCGGGCAGTCGCTATTGAGGCCGATGTTGGACGGTTAACTTATTACTTATCATTTGACGAGGGTATAGCGCCAACAAACTCTCCCTATGAATTCCTGGCCTTTTGCGGCACTCTTGGACAGGGAAGATTAGTTTCGGAAGGAGACCTCGAGGCTCTGACAACACTTCGTGCGGCCGCCTCCGATGCCAGGTGGCGTATTCGGGAGGCAGTAGCCATGGCTTTGCAGTTTTTCGGAAGCAAAGATATGGCCGGATTGCTAAAAGAGATGGAGGTTTGGAGCAAGGGCAATCATCTTGAACAACGTGCGGCGGCCGCGGCCCTGTGCGAACCAGCGCTTTTAAAGAAAACTATCTACGCTGAAAAGGTTCTCCGAATCTTAGATGCCATCACGGACACTTTATTCGAGTCTGAGGATCGTCGACAAGAGTCATTCAAGGTATTAAAAAAAGGGCTAGGCTATTGTTGGAGCGTAGCCGCGGTCGCTGACCCAGAAACAGGAAAACTGTTGATGGAAAGATGGTTAATCGTCGAAGATCCGGACGTGCGTTGGATTATGCGGGAGAATTTGAAAAAGAAGCGAATGATGCGGATGGATGCTGAATGGGTGTCGAATTGGATGGCAAAATTGTCATCTGGCTTGTAGCCTGCTTTAGTTCCCAGTATCTGCTTGCCAACTAATACCTATGAAATTAAGGGTTCACAGGCTTTCTTTGAGAATGTCACTGGCCTATCTGATCGAAGGCCAAGCAGGAATGATCCTGGTTGACGCTGGGCTCAGGGGCGAGGAGCGTTCGGTGCTGAGGAAGATGAGAGAGTTGGAACGAGAAGATCTCCGATTGATCTTCATCACTCATGCCCACCTGGACCATTATGGCAGCGCGGCCGAATTGAAGCGTATCACCGGAGCGCCGATAGCCATACACTATCTAGATGAAGAGCCCATGGCCTTAGGCCAGACACGCATTGGATCAGCTCGAAATATGGGCCATGCCTTGGCAGCCTTATTGCCATTAGTGCATCCTCTTCTCCGCCCCGAACCCGTCGATGCAGATCTGGTCTTTGAAGATGGTTTTCATTTGGAGGGATACGGGCTAGATGCAAAAGTATTACATACGCCGGGTCATACCAACGGATCGAGCTGTCTGATGGTGGAAGGTCGCCTGGCCTTCACAGGTGATCTGATCACCTATCGTGGGGGACCACGTCTACAGCGGTATTTCGCTCAAGATTGGTCGGCTTTAACAGAAAGCCTGGGACGGTTACAAGCCCAGCGGCCGGAGTGGGTTTATCCCGGTCACGGGCAAGATCCCTTTACGGGCAAAGAGCTTCAAGACCTTTGATATGGGATAATTCAGAAGGAATCATTGATCGCTTGCGATACGTATTTGCCTGAGCCAATCCTCCGCTAACTTGATAAGATTCAAACGATTTAACATTCAGCCCACCCAGTTTTGGGTGGGCTGAATTCTTTATTTCAATTGGTCATTGATCAATAAAAGACCGATTCTCGTTTGTTTTAGTCGGATTTACCATCATTTGAAAACAACAGGTAAGTATAGAAAAGTGAAGGCGTTCGGATCGCTGTTGTAGAGGATGGCTTGTTCCGGTTGTTGGTCCCACAGTTCTGACTGGCCTGCGTTATTTTTGCCAATTGCCGAAAACTCGTACAAACCATTGCCACCCGCCGGTGAGTAATTATCGCTTGTGGTAGCAACATCGGATAGCCATTTTGACCATAGTCCACCATTGTGACGCACATAAACATCGAACGACATCGGTTCGGTACCGGGGGGAGTTGCTCCAATCCAATCTACCTGGAAGGGATTACTACTGGTTGTGGGGCTGGGGAAGGGTTCAATGATGGCAATGGGCTCGAAGAACACAGTCGTATTGGCCTGAGCTGGTCCCCAGGATTGAATATTGCCCACATTATCCGTCCCGCGAGCGCGAAATTCATAGGTACGGGCATTTTGCGCGCCTGTGAATGTGGCTGAGAAACTGGTCGTGCCATTTATCCAGTTGAGCCAATTACCATTATCTTTATCACGATATTGGACATCCATATTCTTTAGGCCGGATCCACTGTCTGAACCACTCCAAGAGACGACGAAACTGGAGGAGAAGGTAAATTGGGGCAGTGAGTTTACTACCACGTTAGGTGGTTGGGTGTCAACTCGAGTTGAGACGATATTGGACCAGTTTCCGACATTGCCGCAGTTGTCGGCCGCGCGGGTTCGAAATTGGACGATGTCGCCATTACCAGCATCACTAAAGGTGGCCGAGGTACTGGACGTATGTTTTTTCCATTCCACCCAGCCATGACTGTTGATATTAAACTGAACATCATACCATTCCACACCAGAGCCGCTTTGGTCTGTGGCTCCCCACTGGACTAAAAATGAACTGCCTGACCAGGTTGGTAAGGGAACCATTGATGATGTCGGGGGCGTTGTATCGTTGCAAGAAGTGTAGGTCACTTTGATATATGGCGCGAAACCAGAAAATTGCCTGGAACGAAAGACGCGACTGCGATTATTCTGGGGACCTTCATCGCCAGTCAAGATAAAGCCGTAGTTGGGCTGGGCACCACTGTACCAGCGCTCCACCAGAGTGGTCACGTCAGTGGACTTCCATCCCAGCGAGCTACTAATGCTATCAATGCCGATCTCAGTACCACCCAGGTAGTTGGCGTTATTCCAGGTGACGCTGCCCTCGTTCCATTGCGACTTCATATATTGAGCCTTAAAGCCCATATCTGTATCCCCTGATGGAACAACGGATTCCTGGTAGACAAATATCTCGGCTTTTTCGATGATGGCGTTCGCCGGAATGGCGTCAATGTTGAATTCCATCAAGGTTCGCATGGCGTTGAAAGAACCAGATGCATAGCCGAGTCCCATCGTGGGTGAAAAGCCATAATTTGTATTGGCATTAAGAGACGA
>Ga0209536_100004668_pt1 | contig 21598 bp, 15 predicted proteins | sample DeeMarSeWOR28_12_FD_187461 | JGI IMG/M metagenome (GOLD analysis project Ga0209536, IMG submission 187461) | Marine sediment microbial communities from White Oak River estuary, North Carolina - WOR-2-8_12 (SPAdes) (version 2) | ecosystem: Environmental > Aquatic > Marine > Intertidal zone >... | reverse complement strand
TTCGGGCTCGCTCATGGTTGGCGGTCAGTACGGTTGTGCGTTGTGCGTGAGCGGTGAGAATGCTGCGCTTCTATGACTGCTTCAGGGTTCCGTTTCGTCGAACCGAAATTCCTTTGCGTTGCCGAAGATGGGGATGTAGAGTTCCGGTTGGCGCGGGTTGGAGGTCTGGAGGAAGACGGCCTCAGCAATAACCGGAGCCGGCTCTTTGGGCGCGTACTCTGCGACGAGCTGGACCTCTTCCCCCCGGTGGAGCGGCTTCGCGGGGAACCGGAGCGTGAAGCCCTCCAATCTCGTCGTGTACCCCTTCACAGTGAGATCGTCCGTTCCTTCGTTTCTGAGGGTTATGGTGACGGTGTTGGTGATCCCGACCTCAGCGTCCTTGAACCAGAACTGCACAGGCTGGATCACGATCTCCTGCACCACGGTTGCGGTGAAATCGATGACGGTCGTCCGCATGTTTGCAGCGTTCGAAACGATGGTGACGTTCTTCTGAACCCGCCCCGCGAAGTTCTTGGAATTGAATGTTATGATGATCGTCCCGGTCCCACCGGGCGGGATGCTGTCGCGGGAGACCACCGTTCCAGTACACCCGCAGGATGCCTTGACGCTCTGGATGAGAAGGGGACGGTCGCCCGTGTTTCTCAGGGTGACGGTCCGTTCGACGACCTCTCCTCTGTAGAGGGTGTCGAGCTGGAGTGATGTTCCTCCGACCACCTCGATCTCCGGCTGAGCGCCCGCCTGGAGGGTGAGGAAGAACAATGCCATGGTGAGGACAACACGTCTGTCTCGGTGTCTCATGATTCCTGCCCCCTGGATATCTCCTGTACGAGAAGGTAGTACGCCCTCGCGAGAGAATCAACTGCAACGCTGCCGGGAATCAACCGCCAAACTTCTCTGCGATGAGATGTTTGAGAGGAAGTTGAAAGACCCCCTGCTCCCGGGTTCCCACGTAGAGAATGCCGGAGTTGGCGTTCCAGTGGACTGCAAGGACGTCGAGGGGAAATCCCTTCTCCAGGAGCTGCTTCCAGGTACCTCCCCCGTTGGGGCTGAAGTAGACCCGGGAACCATTGACGACGGCGACGGTGCTGGAGGGTGTGTGGCGATCGAACGCAATGTGGACACCTCCCCCCGCCTGCCAGGGCGGGGCGTAGTTGCTCCACTCGAGCCCGTTGTTTGTTGACCGAAAGCAAGATCCGTCGGCGGTCCAGGCGTAGGAGGTCTTCGGGTCATCCGCGTCGAGCGTGATCGCTACGATATCCAGACTCTTCAAGCCGAACCGGGCGGGTTCCCACGTGAAACCGCCGTTCTCCGTGATCAGGACTCCGTCGCTGCTGGCCCCGTAGACCACGCCCGCGTTGGTGGGGGTGAACGTCAGACTGCGAACGGTGTAGGGGCTCTCTATCGGTTTTGACTGGGCCCAGCTGTTTCCCTTGTCGGTCGAGACGAAGATGCCCTGTTGCCCCGACGCATAGAGGCGTGTTGGGATCCAGGGGTGGCTCTCGAGGAAGAGCGGGATCATGCTCAGTTTACGAGAGGTCTGTCGCCACAGGGTGCCGGCGTCAGTGGTCTTGAACACGCCGAAGGGGGTTGAGGCCAGCAGAATGCTGGAGGAATCGGTATCGATCGCCAGAGAGTAGACCTCCTCGCCCTTCAGACCTGTGCTTGCGGGAACCCACTTTCTCGCGGAGGGCTCGTAGTGGAGGACGGTGTGTCCGGTGGCAGCAAACACGGAGTTCCCGGACCAGTCTGACCGGATCTCGTGCACCCGGGCCCCGCCCAGATGTTCGTCAACAGGTTCCCAGGTCTGACCGCTATCAGCTGACACCTGGAGGCCGATGCCCTCGCCGTGCGCATAGATGAGACAGCGTGGCGTCAGGGGCGACACGGTGATCGAGACGGGGAGATGGGGGAGCGGGCTGCTGACCGTCTGCCAGGTCGTTCCGAAGTCCGTCGAGCGGAGGATTCCGGTTCCCGTCCCTGCAATGAGGTAGTCGGGGTCTTCCGGATGAGCCGCGAGCGAGTAGATCCGGTCCGCAACGAGGCCCTGTCGGACAGGACTCCAGGTGGATCCGCCGCTCGTCGATTTCAGGATATTCCCGGTGCTTGTGCCGAAGATGACGTGGTCCTCTTTTCTCGTGTGGACGAGCACCCGGGTGATCCTGGCCCCGGTGGAGGAGTACTCCTCGGTAAGACGGGTCCAGCTTCCCCCCGCGTCGGTTGATTTCATGAGCCCGTGGCTTGAGAACGACGCGTAGAGATTGTCAGGCCTCTGCACGTCGATCTTGATCTCAAGCACGTCTCCGAGAGAAATCGTGGAGTCACGCCCGGCCAGCATGGGGCTCCACCTTTCCCCGCCGTCGCTTGATACGAACATGCCACGTTGTTTTGTCCCGGCATAGAGTACGCTCGGCTTCCATGGATCAATCGCAAGGACCAGACAGGCAATGCTTGACTCTTCTCCTGCTATGGGGAGTTCCCGCCACTGTTTGCCATCATCCGGCGAGACGTAGGCCCCGGCCGTGGTTGCGGCATAGAGCTTCCCCTCGGCTTCCGGGTCCTCCAGCAGCTGGAGGATACGGGCACCGGAGCGAAGCGTGGAGGCCCTTGACCAGCTCCTGCCGCTGTTCGAAGAGATGAAGAGGTCGCCGTTGGAGAGCCCGGCATAGATCCGGCCGGGGGAGGTCGCCGACACGAGGACTGAGGAGATGTTCTGCGCGTACGGTCCCCCGGTGTACTCCCACTGCGTAACCAGAGGGGCCGAACCGGCGCACCCGAGCAGGATGCCCAATGGCAGAAGGGCCACCAAGCGTAACGGCGCGGGGGGGATCTTTTTCTGCCTCATGGGAGGGTTACCTCGCCGTGGAAGAGGGTTACCAGGTCGGGTGCAAACGCCATCAGATCCCGGGCGACAGCCTTGCCCTGTGGTGAGGAGAGGGCACGATCCATCGCGTCCCGGTCATCAAAGTACATCTCGGCCATCACGGAGAACGACGACTCACCGATCGGTGCCTGCGTAATGCGCGTGATCTCGATCTTCCTGAGGCCGGGGTATTCTCTGAGCAGGGGGATGTGATTCGACGCGAGGTGGTGTTCAAGATCGGGTGGTTCGGCGGGGGTTCGGTACAGTGCAACGAGCTTGACCATTGAGCCGACGCGACCTCTTTGAACAGAGATGACAGAAAAATATACCCACGCGCTCAGGGAAATGCAAGAAGGGTGGTTGGAGATTCTCTCTTTTTTTTGTACAATTTCGCATGATGGGAGATGGACTTCCGACGGGGCTGTTTCAGGACCATCACCGCGCGGTCCGGAATCTCGTCGCCCTCCACGAAGCGTACATACGCTCCGGGACTCAACACACCTTCGCCGATTTCACCCGCGCTCTGGAAGTTCAGTGTCGGGAGTCGCCTGATCCCGACATGGCTCTGACCAACTTGCTCCGTTTCACCGAAGCTTCCGTGAGCAAGACCTCCCTGTTCAACGATCTTCTCCAGTTCCCGGTCTTCATGGAGGTACTGCTGAGGGTGTTCGGATCCTCTCAGTTCTTCGCCGATATTCTGGTTAGGGATCCCGGGCTGTTCCGCTGGTTAACGACATCGGATGCGCTGACCACACCGGTCACGCAGGCGTACCTCACGAGTGAAGCTGCGCGTCTCCAGCAGACCTTCAACGCCCCCGATCGGAGACTGGACGCTCTCCGGCGGATGCACCGGCGGGAGACCCTCAGGATCGGCGCCAGGGATCTGCTCGGCGCCGAGGGGCTTGCGCGGACGACAGAGCAGCTTTCCCAGCTTGCGGACTGCATAGCCCGTGAGGTATATCAGGCGGCATGGCAGCAGCTCTCCTCGAGATACGGCCCCGCTCTCCCGACCCCGTTTGCCATCATCGGACTCGGCAAGCACGGCGGATGTGAGCTCAACTACAGCTCTGACATTGATGTCCTGTTTGTCTACGGAGAGGAGGGCGAGTCTGAGACGGCCGACGGGAAGAGGTTCACCCACGAGGAGTCCTGCAACAGGCTTGCCGAGAGGATCGTCCAGCTCCTCTCCCAGCCCACTCAGGAGGGATACTTCTATCGGGTGGACACCAGACTGCGCCCCGAGTCGGGCGCGGGCCCGCTGGCGCGATCGCTGGGAAGCTACCTGATGTACTACGAGTCACGCGGCGAGCTGTGGGAGAGACAGATGCTCATCAAAGCCCGGTCGGTTGCCGGTGATGCGGGGCTCGGAGGGGAGTTCATCAGACAGCTCGAACCGTTTGTCTACCCGCGAACGTTCTTTCACCATCCGGGCGAGGCCGTCGCACGCATAAAGGCGCGCATCGAGAGGACCGTCGGAGACATCCCGAACGTCAAACTGATGGCGGGAGGCATTCGGGACATCGAGTTCGTTGCACAGACGCTTCAACTGATCAACGGCGGCAGGGTGCCGGCGCTCCGGGAAGGGAACACCCTGCAGGCAGTTGGCCGGCTCCGCGAGGCGGGGCTGCTCTCAGAGGGAGAAGCCTCCGCGCTGGGGGAGGCGTATATCTTCTTCCGCACCCTTGAACACCGGTTGCAGACAAAACTCAACACACAGACCCACATCCTCCCCGCTGACGAACATCTTCTTGGTTCCCTCGCAAGACAGGTCGGGCTCGACGGGGGGAGGGAGCTGGGTGAGGCTGTGCGTCTGCATGCGGGCGCGGTCAAGGCCATCTTCGACCGGACGTTGTCTGCAAGGGGGGAGAAGGGGATGGGGATTGCGGCCGTGATCGACGGAGGAGTGGCGGAGGAGGAGATGAAAGGGATCTTCAGCTCTTTTGGTCTCCGGGATGCACGACAGGCGCTGAAGAACCTGCGCGTCCTGGTCTCGGGGAGCTCGCTGAGTGGCGGTGGGGGGATTGATGCACGGGGACGCGAGGCTTTCCGTGGGGTTGCCGGGGATCTGTTCGAGGGAGTGGCCCGGACCCCTGTGCCGGATCTCACCCTCAGAAATCTCGCCATGCTGGCGTCGGCTCAGAAGTTTCCCGATCAGATGTATGCACTGCTCAAGGAGCCCGCCTTCCGGAGGCTTGTTCTGGAGGTCTGCGCAATCAGCCCGAGGTTCACCCGCGGGCTCTCGGCGGATCCGTTCTTGTTCGAGCTTCTCTCCACCGATGCCGGAGTGCTCGCCAGGCCCGCCTCAGGTGATCCCGCAGCTGCGGACGACCCCGTTGCCTACAAGAGCCGTCAGGAGTTGCGGGCCGGCGTGCGTCACGTCCTCGGGTTCTCGACGCAGGAGGAGCTGTATGACGAGCTGACCGGCATAGCGGATCAGACTGTGTCCGCCCTGTTGGAAGAGGAGGCGCAGCGGCTGCGGCTCACGCGGCCTCCGCTTGCAGTGTTTGCGCTGGGGAAGCATGGGTGCCGGGAACTCGGATTTGATGCGGACCTGGATCTCCTGTTCATCTCCCACGGTGTCAGCACCCGGAGTCGTGTGGCGCTGGAGAATCTTGCCTCTTCGCTCGTCCGCCGTCTCTCAGCGGTTTCCGAGAAGGGGATGTTGTACACCGTTGACACGCGTCTCCGTCCTGAAGGGAGAAACGCGCCTCTCGTGACGGAGAGTGAGAGGTACCGGCGCTATCTTCAGACTCGCGCCTCGCTCTGGGAGCGTCAGTCCTTGACGCGTTTGAGATTTGTCTGCGGGGATTCCGACCTTGCCGGAGAGCTGCTCCCTCTTGTTGAGGAGTACGTCTACGCGTCGGCGTTGCCGGACGGCTGGGTGGAGACAGCTGTGGCGATGAGGCGGAAGACGGAAACGCGTTCCAGGGTGCGTGGATCGGAGATGATCGATCTGAAGTTGGGCCGCGGAGGAATGGTTGATATCGAATTTCTTATTCAGATGATCCAGCTCAAGCTCGGCGGGAATGTCCTGGATCTCCGCCGGGGCACCGTGGGGGGGCTCCTCGCCGTGGCGGCGCAGCACCTGCTCGACGACGAGGAGACAGGTCTGCTCAGGTCGGCGTACGAGGCCTACCGGAAGCTCGAGATGCTGATGCGCATCACCATCGAGGATCGCAGCACGGTGCTTCCCGAGGGATCACCGCTTGAGGTCCTGGCGCGGTGCTACGGGGGGACCGAGGGTGTGGAGCTGACGCGACAGCTCAGGGAAACTGCTGGACAGGTGCGCAAGTCATTCCTGGAAGTGAGCGAACGGTTGAGATGACGATGCGGATGCCTCTGACCTTGCCAAGCTCCGCGGCGGGATACGGTGCGGTTCTTGCCGGCAGTATCTCGTTGGTCGTCTATCTCACCACGATGTCCCCCGGCGTGGGAATCATCGACAGCGGAGAGCTCGCCGCGGTGGCATCCACCCTGGGGATTGCCCATCCGACCGGCTATCCACTCTTCACCCTGCTGGGATGGATCTTCTCCTCGCTTCCGATTGCCGCAGAGGAGATCGTGAGGCTGAACATCATGGCCGCGATCGTAACATCCCTTTCGGTGTCATGGTGTGTTCTGCTCAGCCTTGCTCTCACGCGGGAGCTGGCCCCGGAAAAGGAGCAGCATGCCCGGGGTGCGCGCGGGCCCTCGCTGGTTGCGGTCTCCGCATCGGTCGGGGCGTCGCTCCTGCTGGGTTTCTCCGAAACCACCTGGATGCAGGCGCTGGGAGTGGAGGTGTATTCTCTCCACCTCCTCCTGGTGACGATGACCCTTACCCTGCTTCTGACTCAGGTGGCGGGTCCGGACCGAGGGCCGCAGGCAACAACGGCGGGCTGGCCTCTGGTGGGCTTCCTGCTCGGCTTGAGCTTTACCAACCACATGACCACGGTTCTCCTGATCCCGGGAATACTCTTCCTCTACCTCTCCCGCTACGGTGTGCAGAAAGAACCCATTGGTCACCTTCTCCGCACGATCCCCTTCTTCCTCCTCGGGCTCTCTCTCTATCTCTACCTCCCCGTGCGCGCCTCGCGCGCGCCTCTCTTCAGCTGGGGAGATGTCACGTCGGCGGAGCGATTCTTCTGGCACGTCAGCGGAAAGCAGTACCGCGTCTGGTTGTTTTCCTCCCTGGAGGTCGCCGGGAGGCAGCTGGTCTACTTCTGGGAATCCCTCCCCGGCGAATTCGGCTATGCTGGGCTCCTCCTTGCCTTGCTGGGGATTGCTGCGCTCTGGAGGCGCGCGGGAAGGCCCCTGGTCTTCACTATGGTTCTCTTTCTGACGTGCGTCTCCTACTCCATCAACTACGATATCCATGACATCGATTCCTATTTTCTTCTGGCGTATCTCATGGTGGCGCTCTGGGCAGGGTGCGGGCTCTACGCTCTTCTGAGCTGGCTTCAGCGTAGAACGCGGATTCCGCGGTTTGCGCTGCTTGGCCTCTCCCTTGCGGCACCCCTAGTCTCCTGTCTCCACCATTACGGCGATACTGATCGGAGTCGGGATTTCATGGTGGAGGACTACACCATGAACATGTTTGCCTCGCTGGATTCGAACGCGGTCGTCCTCTCGTATCAGTGGGACTACTGGGTGTCGGCATCGTACTACTACCAGGCTGTGCGGCACGTGCGTCCGGATCTGGCGGTCATTGACAAGGAACTCCTCCGGCGGTCATGGTACCTCAGGGAGCTGGGCCGTCGCTATCCCTGGTTGATCGAGGAGTCGGGGGCCGAGGTGGAGGCTTTTCTTGAGCAGCTCTATAGGTTCGAGCATGATCTACCTTACGACGGCCGCATCATCCAGGCCCGATTCGAGGAGATGATCAGAAGTTTTGTGTCGCGATCCATGGCTCACAGGCCGGTCTACGTGACTGCGGAGATCGAGCAGGAGTTCACCAGGGGGCTTCAGCGTGTCCCGACCGGCCTGGCCTTTCGCTTGCACACCGATTCGCTGTTTCACGCCACCCCCTTTCCCACGATGGCGTACCGGCCAATCAGGGGGAACGATAAGCACTCCAGAACCGTCAGGTCTCTCTATGCCCGTGCTCTGGTGGGGAGGGGGGACTACTATGCTCACCAGGGTCGGAATCAAGAGGCGCTGAGGGCCTACGAGGCGGCCCGGGCCCATGATCCCTCGTTTTCTGGGGTTTACGGGCGAATCAGATCGTTGCAGCCAGAGTGATCCCTCCGGAGGTCATCCAGCCAGGAAGAGAGATCTGCTGCCTCAGCTCGGGGGCTCCTGCGCCCCGGGAGGGGTTGGAAAGTGGGCTTCCTGGGGGAAAGAGGGGGTTTTGTATTGACTCTTAGGCTGGAATTCGTATATTAGTAAGCTTAACATTTCGTCAGTACCCCACAGCAGGCTGTCCATATTCACCGTGAGTGAGGGTGGAAGGTCATGCCAGGAGGGATTGTATGCCTGCTGGCGTAGCTCAATTGGTAGAGCAGCTGATTTGTAATCAGCAGGTTGCGGGTTCGAGTCCCATCGCCAGCTCAACAATTCGTGCAGCGCGCTCAGTTGTTCGGGCAGGTAGCGAAGCGGTCAAACGCAACAGACTGTAAATCTGTCGGCCACGGCCTTCGGAGGTTCGAATCCTTCCCTGCCCACGATAGGCTTGCGGGAGTAACTCAGCTGGTAGAGTCACAGCCTTCCAAGCTGTTGGTCGCGGGTTCGAGTCCCGTCTCCCGCTCGATGCGCTTGCGTAGCTCAGTTGGTAGAGCACTTCCTTGGTAAGGAAGAGGTCACCGGTTCAATCCCGGTCGCAAGCTCCAGCTTTGGATTACACGATACAACGTCAGGGAAAGAATTGCCGTGAGAGACATTATAACACTCGAGTGCACCGACTGCAAGCGCAGGAACTACTCCACCACGAAGAACAAGAAGAAGCACACGGGTCGCGTCGAATACAAGAAGTACTGCCGATGGTGCGGGAAGCACACCGTGCACAAGGAGACGCGCTAGGAGGAGAGCGATGCTCGTCGCGATCTCCCTGTCCCTCCCGGAAGCGCAGTGAGAAAAGCGAACGTGAGTAGCTCAATTGGCTAGAGCAGCGGTCTCCAAAACCGCAGGTTGGGGGTTCGAGTCCCTCCTCACGTGCAAGACAGGTATCGCCCCGGCGGAGTGGGTACCGGGGTATGGTTCCCAGAAGATCGAGATGGTCACCCTATGAAGGAGAAAATCATCGGCTTCTTCACCGACGTGGTGAAGGAGATGAACAAGGTCACCTGGCCGAAGAAGGAAGAATTGCGGGAATCGACAATTGTTGTTCTCGTCGTGTGTGTCCTCATTGCCGCATTCGTGTACGTCGTCGATACGGTCGTGAGCGAAGTGTTGCGTCAGATCCTGTAGCAGGGAAGTGGAGGGTTTGTTGGAAAAGAAATGGTACGTGGTCCGGACGTACTCGGGCCATGAGAACAAGGTCAAGGCGTACATCGAGAACGAAGTTGCCCAGGCCGGGCTTTCCGATCAAGTAACGTCTGTCGTTGTTCCTTCCGAGAAGGTCTTCGAGGTCAAGGACGGGAAGAAGAAGAGCAAGACGAGAACCTTCTTCCCGGGCTACATCCTCATCGAGGCGGTCCTGGATAAGAACACCACACACATCATTCTCAATACCCCGTCGGTCATCAGTTTCGTAGGTCCGAAGAACGCGCCTGCTCCGCTGCAACCGACGGAGGTTCGACGGCTCATCGGCAGGATCGAGGAGCGGCGGGATGTCGAGGTGATCGAGGTCCCGTTCAAGACCGGCGATGCCGTGAAGGTGACGGACGGACCCTTCAACAACTTCTCCGGCTTTGTCCAGGAGGTCAACGAGGAGAAGATGAAGCTGAAGGTGATGGTCTCCATTTTCGGCAGGAAGACGCCGGTGGAGCTGGACTTCAGCCAGGTGGAACTTGAAAAATAAGGCGGTGTTGATCAACTGAGAGTGACAGAGAAATGAAGAAGATCACCGGGTACATCAAACTCCAGATTCCGGCCGGGCAGGCGAATCCCGCTCCACCGGTCGGCCCCGCCCTCGGGCAGAAGGGTGTGAACATCATGGAGTTCTGCAAGCAGTTCAATGCACGCACGCAGAAGCAGGCGGGATTGGTCATCCCTGTGGTGATCACCGTCTTCGCGGACAAGTCGTTCACGTTCATCACAAAGACCCCGCCGGCAGCGGTGCTTCTCGTCAAGGCCGCCAAGCTCGAGAAGGGGTCGGGAGAACCCAACAGAACGAAGGTGGGTTCCGTGACGAAGGAGCAGGTGCGTGAGATTGCGGAGAGGAAGATGCCGGACCTCAACGCCAATGATATCGATGCCGCAATGCGTATGGTTGCGGGGACCGCTCGCAGCATGGGCATCATCGTTGCGGAGTAGTAGACACAGGAGATGTGGGAGTCCCGCGTGGACGTCGGTACCACAGAAAGGAACTGGAGATGATGAGCAGCAAGAGATACAAAGCATCGGCTTCGAAGCTGGACGAAAAGAAGATGCACACGATTGAGGAAGCTGTCTCGGCCGTGAAGGAGGTGGCCTCGGCGAAGTTTGTTGAATCGATGGACATTGCGGTCCGGCTGGGGGTCGATCCGAAGAAGGCGGATCAGGCGGTACGCGGAACGGTCTCCCTCCCGCACGGGATTGGAAAGGAGGTCCGCGTTCTCGTCCTGACAAAGCCGCCTCGCGACGAGGAGGCCAAGGCAGCGGGAGCCGATCATGCCGGACTGGATGAGTACATACAGCAGATCCAGGGTGGCTGGTCGGATGTGGACGTGGTCATTGCGACGCCCGACGTGATGGGGGAAGTGGGGAAGCTGGGAAAGATCCTCGGGCCGCGCGGGCTCATGCCGAACCCAAAGAGCGGAACGGTGACAAACGACGTAGCCAAGGCGGTAAAGGAGGTCAAGGCTGGCAAGATCGAGTTCCGGGTCGATAAGGCGGGGATCGTCCATGCCAGCGTGGGCAAAGTTGATTTCGAGAAGAGCAAGCTGGTGGAGAACATTCAGGCGTTCCTCTCGACGGTGGTCCGCCTCAAGCCGAGCACGGCGAAGGGGACATATATAAAGAGCATAAGCCTCTCCAGTACGATGGGTCCTGGAGTGAAGGTCGACCGTACCCAGGCGGGGGTTCATTAGGGAATTACGCACTCACAATTCATCGGTTCTGTGTCTCTTGCCCGGCAGGGGCGGTTTGCTGACCGGGAGCTTCTCACTAGGCACACCATGCAGATGCAGGAGGTAGAGCAGAGGGATGAAACGTTCGGAAAAAGAAGAGATCATCGCGGAGATGACCGAGACCGTCGGTCGTGCCCGCGGTTTGTTCTTCACAGACTTCACGGGTCTGACGGTGGAACAGGCGACGGAGTTGCGTCGAGAGTTCCGCAAATCGGGGATCCAGTACCGGGTGGTGAAGAACACGCTGATGGAGAAGGCGTTGGAGAGCGTTGGCGGGTATGACGGGATTGAGGATAAGCTCGTCGGTCCCACCGGCGTGGCGTTTGCCTTCGACGATCCGGTGTCGCCGGCGAAGATCATCAAACAGTTCTCCTCGAAACACAAGAAGCTCTCACTCAAGGCCTGTGTGCTCGAGCACGAACTCTTCGATGGATCCCGGCTGGATGAGCTCGCCAGTCTTCCAACACGAAGGGAGCTGATGGGTGCTGTCGTGGGGGCCGTCCAGTTTCCCCTCGGGGGCGTACCCAACGTGATCCAGTCAGTACTCCGTGAGCTTGTCACTGTCATCGCCGAAATCGAGAAGAAGAAGGCTGCGTAGATAGGGTAGCAAACAAGAGATCGTACGAAACAATAGGAGAACGAACACATGTCAGCAGTTGCCGAAATTGTAGAGAAAATTGAGAAGCTGTCGCTCCTCGAAGCCGTTGAGCTGAAGAAGGCCCTCGAAGAGAAGTTTGATGTCACCGCTTCGGCCCCGGTGATGATGGCCGGGCCGATGCAGGCAGCGGCCGGACCGGCTCCGGCGGCCGAGGAGAAGACCGAATTCACCGTTGAACTGAAGGCGGCCGGTGCCCAGAAGATAAACGTGATCAAGGTTGTTCGGGCCGCAACGGGGCTCGGCCTCAAAGAGGCAAAGGATCTCGTCGACGGCGCACCCAAGCCGGTGAAGGAGGACATCCCCAAGGAAGAAGCCGAAAAGCTGAAGAAGGAACTCGAAGAAGCAGGAGCTACAGTCGAGCTGAAGTAGCCCGTTCCGCCGGTTCTCTGGGGGGGCGTATCGAGAGTGATGGTGTCATAACCGCCCCCTCTCTGCCCCGGGAGTATTCTTCAACCTTTTCTTCAGAAGGGAGTATGTACAGAACGGATTCGCGCAGGCCACAACGCAATGGCTTGCGGTTTTGTTTTTTGTGCAGACGAGAAGTGGGGCTGCGGGGGGGGCGATCCTCGCTCCTTCCACAGGGTAGGTAGTGACACCATGAGCGGTATCCATCGTCCCGCCCCGCAACGGGACGGCACGCGGAGACGGGAAAACGATCTGATGATCCAAGCACAAGCCAAGGAGTGGATCTGTTGAAGAACCAATCTCAAAAGCGGATTTCGTTCGGACGCATTCCGGATATCGTTGAACCGCCGGATCTCTTGAACGTCCAGCTCGAATCCTGGGAGAGCTTTCTGCAGACCGGGGTACAGCCGAATCGCCGGAAGAGCAAAGGGCTGCAGGCCGTCTTCAAGATGAACTTTCCGGTTACCGATGCCCGGGAGAACTTCCTGCTGGAGTTCGTCGAGTACTACGTCGAGAAGCCGAAGTACTCCGTAGCGGAGTGCGAGGAACGTGGACTGACCTATGCGGTTCCCATCAAGGCGAAGCTCCGCCTCTCGCAGAAGGCGGAGGACGGGAAATCCTACGTCAACACCATTGAGCAGGATGTCTATCTCGGGAACCTCCCGACGATGACCCACAGGGGCACCTTCATCATCAACGGTGCGGAGCGGGTGGTCGTGAGCCAGCTCCATCGGTCTCCGGGCGTCTTCTTTGGGGAGTCGATCCATCCCAACGGAACCCCCATCTACTCCGCAAGGATCATCCCCTTCCGTGGTTCGTGGGTGGAGTTCTCGACAGATATCAACAACGTGATGTACGTCTACATCGACAGGAAGAAGAAGTTCCCAGTGACGACCCTGCTCCGGGCCCTGGGATACTCTTCCGACGATGAAATCCTCGAGCTGTTCGGCCTGGTGGAGGAAGTGGAGATCACCAAGGCCGATCTCAAAGAGTATGTGGGCCGGATCATCTGCAGCGATGTTGTTGACAGGAAGACGGGGGAGATCTTCATCAACAAGGATTCCGTTCTCAACGAGGAGCACATCAAGAGGATCAAGAAATCCAGCATCAAGCGGGTCCGTTTCCTCTCGCAACAGGGGAGCGAGGAATCGGTCATTGCGAAGACCATTTCCAAGGACGTTGTCCGCTCCGAAGAAGACGCGCTGACGGCCATATACAAACAACTGCGTTCCGGGGAGGCGCCCGACCTCGATACGGCGAAGACGCTGATAGACAGGCTCTTCTTCAACGAGAAGCGGTATGATCTCGGAGACGTGGGCCGCTACAGGATGAACGGCAAGCTCGGTCTGGATATTTCCAGCTCGACGACAACGTTGACCAAGCAGGACATCATCGCCATCATCAACTACCTCATCGAGCTCCAGCAGAAGAGGCGGTCTGTTGATGACATCGACCACCTCGGCAACCGTCGCGTTCGCACGGTCGGGGAGCAGATATCCCAGCAGTTCAATATCGGCCTGGCGAGGATGGCAAGGACGATACGCGAGCGGATGAACATCCGGGACAACGAAAACCTGACTCCTCAGGACATGGTCAACGCCCGGACCATTACGAGTGTCATCAACGCGTTCTTCGGGACCAACCCTCTCTCGCAGTTCATGGACCAGACTAATCCGCTGGCCGAACTGACGAACAAGCGCCGGATGTCCGCTCTGGGCCCCGGTGGGTTGACCCGCGAGCGGGCCGGTTTCGAGGTCCGGGACGTTCACTACACCCACTACGGGAGACTCTGCCCGATCGAGACTCCCGAGGGGCCGAACATCGGGCTCATCTCCTCACTCTGCGTCCATGCCCGTGTGAACGAGTTCGGTTTCATCGAGACCCCGTATCGGAAAGCCAAGAACGGTCGGGTCTCCGACGAAATCGAGTTCCTCACGGCGGAGCAGGAAGACGTCTACACTATTGCGCAGGCGAACGCGACCCTCGACGCGAAAAGCCATTTTGAGAACGACCGCGTCAAGGCGCGCTACCAGGGGGAATTCCCGGTCGTGAAGCCGGACGAGATTCAGTATATGGACGTTGCTCCCAACCAGATTGTGAGCGCGGCTGCCGGGCTCATCCCGTTTCTCGAGCACGACGACGCCAACCGGGCGCTCATGGGGTCGAACATGCAGCGTCAGGCCGTTCCCCTCCTGCGGCCCGCGGCTCCCTTCGTCGGAACGGGCCTGGAGGAGAAGATCGCGCGGGATGCTCGTGCTCTCATTGTCGCCGAGCGGAACGGGGCGGTCGCCTACGTCGACGCGCAGAGGATCATCGTGGAGTACGATATCGATGAGGCGAGCACGGAAGCCCTGATATCGTTCGAGGACAAGAGGCGTGTCGAGTACAAGCTGACGAAGTTCTTCCGCACGAACCAGGACACCTGCATCAATCAGCGGGCTATTGTCCACCCCGGCGATCGGGTACGAAAAGGGGATGTGCTGGCGGACGGCGCGGCAACCGAAGGTGGCGAACTCGCGCTGGGGAGAAACATCGTCGTTGCGTTCATGCCGTGGCACGGGTTCAACTTCGAGGACGCTATCATTGTCAGCGAACGCCTTGTCTCCGACGATGAATTCACCTCCCTGCACATCGAGGAGTTCGAGCTCCAGGTGCGGGACACAAAGCGTGGAGAGGAAGAGCTCACCCGGGAGATTCCGAACGTCAGCGAAGACGCCACGAAGGACCTGGACGAGAACGGCATCGTCCGCGTTGGTGCCGAAGTCGTGGAAGGGGATATTCTCATAGGGAAGATCACCCCCAAGGGAGAGTCCGATCCAACCCCGGAGGAGAAACTCCTGAAAGCCATCTTCGGCGAGAAGGCGGGCGACGTCAAGGACGCCTCGCTCAAGGCCCCTCCGGGAATGAAGGGGGTGGTCATCGGAACACGTCTCTTCAGCCGGAAGAGGAAAGACGCCGAATCGAAGAAGGAGGACAAGCGACGCAGCGATGCCCTCGACAGGAAACGTCGCAAGATCACCTCCGAGCTGCGCGAGAGGCTTGCCAAGAAGCTGGGAATGCTGCTGGAGGGGGAGAAATCGAGCGGAGTCCGTGACGCCGACGGCAATATGGTGTACCGTGCCGGGACGCAGTTCCGACTCGATACCTTCCACTCCAATGAGAGCATCGAGGTCCTTGACTACGAAGCTGACTGGGTCGATGACAGGCGCAAGAACAATCTCATCAACAAGATCTTCACGAACTACTTCGACAAGCTGAGCAGCATCGAAGACGAGTTCAAGCACGAGAAGAACAAGATCCAGCTCGGCGACGAGCTGCCGCCCGGCGTGGTACAGCTGGCAAAAGTCTACGTTGCCAAAAAGCGGAAGCTCTCCGTTGGGGACAAAATGGCGGGTCGGCACGGGAACAAAGGCGTGGTGTCCCGCGTGGTGCCGAGTGCCGATATGCCGTTTCTCCCCGATGGGACTCCCGTGGACATCGTTCTGAATCCGCTCGGTGTGCCCTCCAGGATGAACCTGGGCCAGCTCTACGAGACCGCTCTTGGATGGGCGGCCCGCGTCCTCGGCACGACCTACGCCTCACCGATATTTGACGGAGCACGGTGGGAGGATGTCCAGGAGGAGCTGCAGAAGGCAGGGCTCAGTACAAGTTCGCGCAGCGTGCTCTATGACGGGCGAACGGGGGAGAGATTCGATCAGGAGGTCACTGTCGGGATCATCTACATGATGAAGCTCTCACACCTTGTTGATGACAAGATCCACGCTCGATCCATCGGCCCGTACTCCCTCATCACCCAGCAACCGCTCGGGGGAAAGGCCCAGTTCGGCGGACAGCGCTTTGGCGAGATGGAGGTCTGGGCGCTCGAGGGATACGGTGCCTCCCATGTCCTGCAGGAGATCCTCACTGTGAAGAGCGATGACGTTGCGGGGCGCGCCAAAGTGTACGAGGCGATTGTCAAGGGAGAAAACCTTCCCGAGGCCAATGTGCCCGAATCGTTCAACGTTCTCATCAGGGAGCTGATGGGCCTCGGCCTCGAGGTAAAGCTGGACTAGGATGGGTAGTGCGGCCCCGCCGCGGTGGTAAGGGTGCCGGTCCAACGCATACAGGTTTGGAGGACTACAATGCCATTGATGCATCACGATAGAGAGTCGCGAAAGAGCTTCACGAAGATCACGATCAGTCTTGCGTCGTCCGACATGATCCTGCAGCGGTCGCACGGAGAGGTGACCAAGCCGGAGACGATCAACTATCGCTCCTTCCGACCGGAGAAGGACGGGCTCTTCTGTGAGAAGATTTTCGGGCCGGTGCGCGACTGGGAATGCCACTGCGGGAAATACAAGCGGATTCGATACCGTGGAATCATCTGTGATCGCTGCGGCGTCGAGGTGACCCAGAAGAGCGTCCGCCGCGAACGGATGGGGCACATTGCCCTGGCCGTGCCGGTTGTCCACATATGGTACTTCCGCTCCCTTCCCTCGAAGATCGGCTATCTCCTCGGCTTGACGACGAAGGACCTTGAGAAGATCATCTACTACGAATCCTACGTCGTGGTCAACCCCGGCACCACGGGGCTCCAGAGGAGGGATCTCATCTCCGAGGAGCAGTACTACGAAATCCTTGCGTCGCTGCCGGAGAACAACGACCAGCTGGAAGCCGGGGACAAGCGTCGGTTCATTGCCCAGATTGGCGGCGAAGCGGTCAAGAGTCTCCTGAAGCAGGTGGACATCGAGACGCTGGGGGCGGAACTGCGGGCCCAGATCATGGAGGAAACCTCGGTACAGAAGAAGCAGGAAGCGCTCAAGCGCCTCCGGGTGGTCGAAGCATTCCGCGAACGGGACGACGGTCCCATAAACAAGCCCGAATGGATGGTCCTGGACATCATTCCGGTGATTCCTCCCGAGTTGCGTCCCCTGGTGCCGCTCGAGGGTGGGCGGTTTGCCACATCAGATCTCAATGACCTCTACCGTCGGGTGATTATCCGGAACAACCGCCTGAAGAGGCTCATCGACATAAAGGCGCCAGATGTCATTCTTCGCAACGAAAAACGGATGCTGCAGGAGGCTGTTGATTCACTCTTTGATAACTCGCGCCGTGTCAACGCGGTCCGGAGTGACAACAATCGAGCGTTGAAATCCCTCTCAGACATGCTCAAGGGGAAGCAGGGCCGGTTCCGGCAGAACCTGCTCGGAAAACGGGTGGACTACTCCGGTCGTTCGGTCATCGTGGTGGGGCCTGAGCTTCAGCTGCACCAGTGCGGCATCCCGAAGGACATGGCTGTTGAGCTTTTCAAGCCCTTCATCATACGAAAGTTGATCGAACGGGGCATTGTCAAGACCGTCAAGAGCGCCAAGAAGGTCGTCGACAAGAAAGGGCCCGAGGTGTGGGAGATCCTGGAGGGGATCATCGACGGACACCCGGTGCTGCTCAACCGCGCACCCACACTGCACCGTCTCGGGATCCAGGCGTTCCAGCCTGTTCTGGTCGAGGGGAAGGCTGTGCGGATCCATCCGATGGTCTGCACCGCGTTCAACGCGGATTTCGACGGGGACCAGATGGCGGTGCACGTTCCGCTCTCCTTTGATGCGCAGCTCGAGGCACGCATCCTCATGCTCTCGAGCCACAATGTTCTCTCGCCCGCAAACGGGGCACCCATCGTGACTCCGACGCAGGATCAGGTCCTCGGCTGCTACTACCTGACCAAATCGAAGCCGGGGGATCTCGGGGAAGGTATGGCGTTTTCCTCGACCGACGAGGTGATCATCGCCTACAACTACGGGAAGGTCGGGCTGCATGCCCGCATCAAGGTGCGGATTGGGGGCGAGATGATCGAAACCACGGCCGGCAGGGTGATTTTCAATCAGATCGTTCCCGAGGAGATCGGATTCTTCAATGAGTTGCTGAGCAAGAAACGGCTTGTCCAGATCATCGGGATTACCTTCCGGCGGGTGGGGAACCTGAAGACATCGGAGTTCCTGGACAACCTGAAGGATATCGGTTTCCGCTATGCGACCGCAGGAGGGTTGTCCGTGTCCATCGACGATGTCGTGATACCGGCGGACAAGGAGGAGATCATTGGCAAGGCCCAGAAGAACGTCGACGAGGTAGAGAACCAGTACGCGCGCGGATTCATTACGCGCGGCGAGAGGTACAACAAGGTCATTGATATCTGGACGCGCGCCACCACGAAGGTGGCCGAGCGCCTGTTCGATTCCCTCCAGCACTCCCGCGAAGGGTTCAACTCGCTCTACATGATGGTCGATTCGGGAGCTCGCGGATCGAGGGAGCAGGTACGGCAGCTGGCCGGCATGCGTGGCCTCATGGCCAAGCCGCAGAAGAGCCTCTCCGGAGCCACCGGCGAACTCATCGAGAACCCCATTATTGCCAATTTCCGCGAAGGCCTCTCGATTCTGGAGTACTTCATCTCGACGCACGGAGCGCGCAAGGGTCTGGCCGACACGGCGCTCAAGACCGCGGACGCGGGGTACCTCACGAGGCGTCTGGTGGATGTTGCTCAGGATGCGATCGTAACGGCACGGGACTGTGGTACCATCCGTGGCGTCGTGACAGGTGCGCTGAAAGAGGGGGAGGACGTCAAGGAGCCGCTCTCGGAACGTATTCTGGGCCGTGTGACGGTACATGATGTGGCTGACCCGATCAGCGGCGAGGTGATCGTGGAGGCCGGTGAAGTCATCGACGAAGAGACGGCCGAGAGGATCGCGGAGACATCCATCGAAACTGTCGAAATCCGTTCCGCGTTGACCTGCGAGGCAAAGCGCGGCGTGTGTGCTCTCTGCTACGGGCGGAACCTGACCACCGGAAATCTCATCCAGCCCGGTGAAGCCGTCGGTATCATTGCTGCGCAGTCCATCGGGGAGCCGGGGACGCAGCTGACGCTTCGCACGTTCCACACGGGCGGGACCGCGAGCTTGATTGCCTCACAATCACAGGTCCAGTCCAAGTTCGACGGGAAGCTCGTCTACGATGGCGTCAAGATGATCGAGGTGAAGGATGATTTCGAGAGCCGAATCATCGCTTCGGGGAGGAGCGGCGTGGTCAACGTCCTGGATCAGGATAACCGCATGCTGGCCAAGTATGACGTACCGTACGGGGCCACGATGCTCGTGAAGGATGGGGAGAGCGTCGCCAAGGGTGAAATCATCTACGAGTGGGATCCCTATAATGCCGTTATCATATCGGACCACGACGGTGCAATCCGGTATCACGACCTGCGTGAGAACGTGACCTATCGGGAGATCGACGATGAGCAGACCGGACACATTCAGAAGGTCGTCATCGACTCACGGGATCGGTCGCTTGCACCATCCCTGATCATTTCAGACGCCAAGGGGAAGAAACTGGGCAGCTACATCGTCCCGACCCGGGCGCATCTCGCGGTGAACGACGGACAGCAGGTGGCGGCGGGAACCGTCCTGGTGCGTATTCCGAGGGACATCGGGAAGACCCGCGACATCACTGGCGGTTTGCCGCGCGTAACCGAGTTGTTTGAGGCCCGGACGCCAACCGATCCGGCGATCGTCTCAGAGATCGAGGGGACGGTCTCATTTGGCACACAGAAGAGGGGTGCGCGTGAAGTACTGGTGACCAGCCATGACGGTAAGGACGTTCGAAAGTATCCCGTCCCGCTCGGGAAGCATGTCCTCGTGCAGGACGGTGATGTTGTGCGTGCCGGTGATCGCCTCTCGGACGGCGCCATCGATCCGCATGACGTTCTGCGCATCAAGGGTGTCGGGGCCGTTCAGGAGTACCTGGTCAACGAAATTCAGGAAGTGTACCGGATCCAGGGGGTCAAGATCAACGACAAGCACATCGAGATTATCGTGCGTCAGATGATGCAGAAGGTGCGCGTTGCGGATTCGGGTGACACGAAATTCCTGGAGGGAGACTATGTGGACAAGCTGAAGTTCGAGGAGGAGAACGACAGCCTCCGGGACAAGGTCATCATCGTCAGCAAGGGGGACTCGAAGTTCAAGAACGGTCAGATCGTCGTGAAGAAAAAGGCTCGAGAGAGCAACGGTGACCTCAGACGCCGCAGCAAGAAGGTGGCCGAGTACCGGGACGCCGAGCCTGCAACGTCGGAACCCGTGTTGCTGGGGATCACCTCGGCCGCACTATCGACAGACAGCTTCATCTCCGCGGCCTCGTTCCAGGAGACCACAAAGGTGCTCACCGACGCTGCGATCGGGGGGAAGGTGGATGACCTACTCGGTTTGAAGGAGAATGTGATCATGGGCCACCTCATCCCGGCAGGGACGGGTCTGAAGCATTTCAAGGACATCATCGTGACCCGGGCTGGAGTTGTAGCAGAGGAGGTGGAAACCAGCGAAATTTCAGAGGAGGCAGCGGAAAAGGTAGTCGGTTCTTGACAAAAAGTGGCGTTTTTCATACCTTGTAAAGCTGTTTCACTATCAATTGAACTGAGCACTATTCGGGAGCGGATGTGCCGACGATTAATCAGCTCGTTCGAAAAGGCAGACGCAGTGTCACCTGGAAAAGCAAGGCTCCCGCGATGGGGGGGAGTCCCCAGAAGCGGGGTGTGTGCACGCGCGTCTACACGACCACGCCCAAGAAGCCCAATTCGGCACTCCGCAAAGTTGCCCGTGTTCGGCTCATCAACGGCATTGAGGTAACCGCCTACATCCCGGGCGAGGGGCACAACCTGCAGGAGCACTCCATCGTCATGATCCGCGGAGGCCGGGTCAAGGACCTGCCCGGTGTCCGCTACCACATTATCCGTGGGGCGCTTGACACGGCGGGTGTTGCCGAGAGAAAGCAAGGACGCTCAAAGTACGGTGCAAAGAAACCCAAGTAAAGCATGAGAAAGAAACGCGCTACACAGCGGCTCCGCCGCCCGGACCCAAAGCACGAGGACGTGCTGGTCTCTCTGTTCATCAACAACATCATGAAACGGGGGAAGAAGCACCGGGCGCGCCGCATTCTCTATGACTCGCTCTCGCTCATCGAGGAGCGGACGAAATCCAGCGGTCTCGAGGTGTTCAAGAAGGCCGTGAGCAATACCAGACCTGTCCTCGAGGTAAAGGCACGGCGGGTTGGAGGGGCGACCTACCAGGTCCCGACGGAGGTGCGCCACGAGCGAAGCACGGCGCTTGCCATCCGGTGGCTGATCAGCCACGCGACCAGCAGGAGGGACAGGTCGATGTCGCACAAGCTCGCTGCCGAGTTTATCGCAGCCTCGAATGGCGAAGGCGGCGCAATAAAGAAGAAGGAAGATACCCATAGAATGGCGGAGGCCAACAAGGCTTTCGCCCACTTCAAGTGGTGAGAGGGGAACGGTAGCAGATCATGGCGCGGCAGTATCCACTCGAACGTACCAGGAACATCGGCATCAGTGCGCACATTGATGCCGGGAAGACCACGACGACCGAACGGATACTCTTCTATACCGGTGTGCTCCACCGGATGGGAGAGGTGCATGACGGCGCGGCAACGATGGACTGGATGGATCAGGAAAAG
>Ga0209536_100004667_pt1 | contig 21599 bp, 17 predicted proteins | sample DeeMarSeWOR28_12_FD_187461 | JGI IMG/M metagenome (GOLD analysis project Ga0209536, IMG submission 187461) | Marine sediment microbial communities from White Oak River estuary, North Carolina - WOR-2-8_12 (SPAdes) (version 2) | ecosystem: Environmental > Aquatic > Marine > Intertidal zone >... | reverse complement strand
TTTGAGGATACCCGCTGGCTGCTTGAAGAATTCCCGGCTGGCGTCCATTTCCGCCCCGAAGGATTAGGTCAGAGCCCTGTGTTGCTCATTCTTTGGACCTACGACATCGAAGAACAGGAGCCTGTATGGCCGCCAATATTTGATGACTTTTACCCTGAAATTGTATTGCGTGGGCTTACCCGGATGGTTCCGGCTCTTTCGGCATATATCAATAAGATGGGACGACCTGTTGTGGATGGTGGTTATTATTGTAAAACTCGTGAAAACCGTCCCCTGGTGGGACCACTACCGGTAGAGGGGGCTTATATCATCGGTGCCTTGTCTGGCTTTGGCGTGATGGCCTGCCCGGCGGCCGGCGAGTTACTGGCCGCTCATATTACCGGATCCGAAATGCCCGACTATGCCGCTGCCTTTCAGTTGGATCGATATGAAGATCCTGCCTACCAGAAATTGCTTGAAGGTTGGGATGCGACTTCCGGCCAACTATAGGTCAAATACTTTTCTAGTATAGGCGATTTTCCCACCGGCCGAGATCACCTGCCGACGGGCATCACCATTTGGGTCCAGGACTGGGTTGGTATGGTTGAAGTGGGTTAGCCACAACTGAACGGGTAATTGGTCAAAAAATTGGAGGGTATCCATCACCAGTGGGTGGGCTACGGGAGCCCGCCCTCCCAGTTCGTCCTCGCTAAAAAACGAAGCATCCACCAGAGCAATATCTGTGGCATTCAGGAATTCCCGAGCTTCAGGCCACAAATTCCAATCGTCAATGTCTGGTATGTAGATCAGCGTTTTGTTTGGTCCGGTGATCCGGTAGGCGAATGTGTCTGTGCCCAGTTCATCCCTATGGGGAACTGGTAAGGAATCGATGTAAAGATCGCTGGCGATCTCGAACCTTTGAAATGGATCCAAGGGAAAAAGATCCAGGTTGTTGATGAGCGGCCGCCACAAGCGAGACTGCCGGAGGACTTCCACCAGGCCTTTAGAACAGTAAATGGGTAGATGCTGCACGTCCATCGCTTCAGGGCCAAGGTGCATTAAGCCGGCCGTATGGCCGAAATGGGCATGGGTCAGGAAGATGCCATCCGGTTGACGCAATCGCCCAGGCAAAGAAGAATTTGGTCCAAGAACATCGGCCAGAATGTTGATTTGTTCCCTGATGTCTGGTGAAGCATCGATCAGCCACACCTTTGACTGATCTTGGCGCGTGTCTACGATGGCCAGGCTGGTGGCATATTCCTTCAAAACTGGATCGGCATAAGCAGCCCGGCAACGATGGCAAAGACACCCGGCATGGGGTAATCCCGCATCCTGCATGATACCCAGGATGATGGCTTTGATTGAATGGTGCTGGTATTCAATCATCTCATCTTCGATCCATTGATAGAATTACACAGAGGATATAGACAGAAAGAATTTGTTCGTGTTGCCAAATTCCTCTAGACTTTGAACGACCCTCTGTTAGAATTACCCTTTGCATTTGAAATCAGGGGTGAAATCCTTGTTCAGTTCTAATTTATAGGAGAAGAATCGATGCGTGAACTCTCTCGCTTGTTAGTTCGAATACCAACATCTGCAACGATGGCCGTCAATGATAAAGCAAAAGCCTTGAAAGCAGCCGGCAAAGATGTGATCGCCCTAGCCGGAGGCGACCCTGACTTTAACACGCCCGCCCATATCCTCGATGCGGCCTTTTCTGCCATGAGGGATGGTCAAACACATTATCCATCTCCCACGAAAGGTACGGTTCCTCTACTAAAAGCGATCGCGGATAAGATGGTCCACGATCATGGTGTACATGTCAAATATGATAGCGATATCGTGGTCACGCCGGGAAGCAAGTGGGCTTTGAACATCGCGCTAGCTTCTGTCGTAAATCCGGGAGATGAAGTTTTGTATTTTGAGCCGGTTTGGGTATCGTACCCACCCATCATCCGTCTTCATGGTGCAGAGCCGGTGCCGGTTAGCCTTTCGGCCGCAGATAATTTTAAGATCACGGTCGAACATCTCAAAGAAAAAATCACCCCCAAGACCAAGGCCTTGATGGTCAACTCGCCCAACAATCCAACCGGCCGGGTTTTGAGTCGCGAGGAAGTTGATGCGATAGTGGAGGTGGCCACCGCAGCTGACCTGTTCGTCATATCTGATGAGGTGTATGAGAAACTCATCTATGACAGCCGGGAACATTTGGCCTTTGCAGCTGAACCGGGAATGGCCGGCCGGACATTGACTGTAAATGGGCTGTCCAAGGGATATGCGATGACTGGATGGCGTCTTGGTTGGCTTGTTGGACCTACGGCGATCATGAAGCTAGCGGCTAAGATGAATAGCCAGACAGTTACGGCCGCAGCAACCTTTACCATGGCCGCTGCCGTGGCTGCGCTAACCGGGCCACAAGACGTGGTTGGAGAAATGCGCCAGGCTTACCAGGAACGCCGTGATTTTATGGTCAAAGCTCTGAATGAAATAGATGGGATTGATTGTAGTGCGCCCGAGGGAGCTTTCTATCTTTTACCCCGTTTCACCCAATCGGAGCTGAATAGCCTTCAATTAGCTAACGAGTTGTTGGAGCAAACAAATATCGCGGCGACGCCAGGTATTGCATTTGGCAGGAGTGCTGAGGGACACCTGCGATTTTCAATTGCAACGGCGATGAGCGAATTGGAACGGGCTATCGATAGGCTGGCCAAAGCAGCCCCGAATTTATAGAAAAATCACTCCAACGGCAGATGGATCCAGATTTTTATGATCTGGCTTATTGTCTAATAAGCTTAAGATGGTCACGCACCATCATGATATCGGCCTTGATTTGGGTGACTAAAGCCTCGAGATCGGCGAATTTTTTTTCATCCCGTATCCGGTTAACGAATTCGAGCGTTAGTTCACGGCCATATATGTCGTCGTCAAAGTCCAGAAGATGAGCTTCGACGTTAAGGCTGTGCCCGTTTACGGTTGGACGGTAACCAATATTAGACGCTGCAGCAATCCGGTTTTCTCCTAACCAGGCATATGCGGCATAAACGCCAGTTGCCGGTAACAATTGCTCTTCCCAAATCCTGAGATTGGCTGTCGGGACCCCGAACTGCCGGCCCCGGCCATCACCCGGGATGATTGTACCGGTCAGGCGATATGGCCGGCCTAAAAGGCCAGATACCTGGTCTACCTGCCCATTCCGCAAGGACTGCCGTACTCGACTACTGCTGACTTGACGTCCATTCCATTCAACCATCCCCTCGAATTTATGGACGGTAAAGCCCTTTTCCCGGCCGAGATGCTGGAGAAATGGAAGATCACCCTCGCGATTGTAGCCGAGGCCAAATGATCCACCCCATAGTTGATTGAGATCGAGATGGTGGCAGAGATTATCGATGAAATCAGTGGCCGACGTCCGGCGCAAGCTCTCGTTAAAAGTTTGGGTAATGACCAAATCAAGACCTTGTTCCGCCAACATTTTCACACGTTCCGTCAATGTGCAAAGATAGAGACGGTCTCGCCGACCTTGAATGACGGCACTGGGATGGGGGTAAAAAGTTAGGGCAGCTGCCCGAGCACCACTGGCGTGGGCCGCAGAGGCCATGCTCCTAAGCAATATTTGATGGCCGAGATGCACGCCATCAAATATGCCGATCGCCAAAAAGGTTGGCTTTTTTCCGCCAACCTCGCTTATATCAGATGCCAACTCAAATGATCTGGTCATAGACGCGTGATTTTATCTGATCACTCTCCAGGTTGGTAGAGGATTTTTTTAGCTGACCAATATTGCTCATCACCAGTAAGGATGCCGATAAAACGACCATTCTCGTCATAGGCACGAACCAACGATTCAACAGACTCGGAATGATGAGGGACTCGCTGGCCATGGTACAGGGAGACGGCTTCTTCTTCTGCTAGAACCACGCCAGGTAGATGGCTGACGGCGATATCACTAGGCTGCAAATAATCCTGCCATCCAGACTTTTGTAGATCAGCCAGGGGGATAGCTGTATCGACTCTATGGTTGCCGACGGCCGTGCGGCGTAGACCCATCAAGTACGCCCCACAGCCAAGGCTTCGACCCAGATCATGAGCGATAACACGGACATAAGTGCCCGAGGAACAAACCAAACGCACCTGTATTTCGGGTGATTGCCAACAATACAAGTCAAGCTCGAAAATCGTTACTTCCCTGGCTGGACGGTCAATTACCTTTCCCTGGCGAGCTCGCCTATAAAGCGGTTGGCCATCGACTTTCACGGCCGAGTACATCGGCGGAATTTGTTTAATTTTTCCCCTAAATTGATCCAAAGCAGCTAATAATTGAATCTTTGAAACATTTACAGGCTTTTCGGCCACAATTGTGCCTTCGGCATCAAAAGTGTTTGTCTCCTGGCCTAGCCGGATAGTTGCCAGATATTCTTTGTTTTGTCCAGCAAGAAATTCGGCCAATCGCGTCGCCCGGCCAAGGCAGAGGATGAGCAGACCAGTTGCCAGGGGATCTAGGGTGCCGGTGTGGCCAACCCGCCGGATACCTGATATGAGCCGGATCCTGGCGACGACGTCATGAGACGTTAACCCGGCCGGTTTGTCGATGCTCAAAACACCTTCAATTTGGGACATCATCGTTCGAAGAGGGTGAAGGAAAACTCAATGTGATTGGTGTTGTCAGATACCAACATCCATAGCAGGTACTTCCAGAGTGGCGCGCTGCCGCCGAATCGATTCCTTGGACCGGTTGACGACCAAGTGTACGACTTCATCCAATGGTCCATCTAGGGTGCAGCCGGCTGCCAGATGATGACCGCCTCCTCCTAGGGTTTTGGCCAACTCTGACACGCTATAAGGCGGTCGGCAGCGAAATCCCACCCTGACTCGCCCATTTGCTAATTCCAGAAACACGGCGCTCATGACCGCCTCGTTAACTTCGGCCATCAGATTACCTAAACCGAATGAGCTCGTGTCCTCGTATCCAGTTTCCAACCGTTCCCGGTAACTGATGGAGGTCCAGATTACGCCGTCTTCCATCTGAATGTTGTTTAGGCCTTTATGCCACATCAACAGTGTGGAAAAAGGTTTGAGCGTCAAGGCTTTCGAGGTAACACTAAATAAGTCCGCGCCAGCTTCAATGAGAGCGCTCGCCGCGCGAAGAGTACCACCGGTGACATTGGCCGTTCGAAAACCTAAGGTATCAGCTACCAGACCGGATAGCAGGCTGGTTGCCAGATCAGATGTTATTTCGACACCTAATTTAGGGAATAAATGGAACAGTATCTCGGCTGTAGCACTGGCTTCGGGCACGACAAGGTTGATATCGCCAAAATATGAATTAGTTATGTGGTGATCGATGTTGACGATGGGTGGTCGTGGTCGAGGCAAATCGGCGAATGCCCGGCCCATCCGCGGGATATCTCCCACGTCAAGGGCTATTATCAGGTCATAATGACCATCAGCAATAGCCCGAACTTGATTGGAGAGGGGTAGATAATGAAATCGATTGGGTAGATCGTCATCGCACACCATCGTGAACGTTTTTCCAAGTTGCTGCAAGGCAAGACCCGTTGCTATGAGTGAACTAATAGCGTCACCATCGGGAGAAACGTGGGTGATGGCTACGATCTGATTGGCTCCATCCAGGGCCAGGTCTATTAAATTGACAGTGGCCGACGATAGCACCCCTAGCCCTCTTGTTCCCCTTCAGACTCCGCCGGAATATCCAAGCTATCTAACAACTGGTCAATTCGTTCGGCATAGTCCAGTGTTGGATCCCAGTGGAAATGTAAATGGGGGACCGTTCGCAAGGTCATGTGGCTAGCCAGCTCCCTTCGCAAATAGCCTGTGGCGCCTTTCAAGGCAGTCATCACCTCAGCCTCACGCGACTCATCTCCCAGTGCATTGACGTAAATGTCTGCATATTGCAGCTCACGGTCGATTTTCGCATCGGTGATTGTTAAATCTTGCAGACGAGGATCACGCAAATCTCTTAAGACGAGCTGGCTGAGTATGATCTTGATCTGTTCTGCAGTTCTCTGTTGCCGGATCTTGCCCATTAGTAGTTAGTATGCATTGCGAAATGGCCCTGAAAGTGCCAAAGCCCTGTCGTTTAACCTTAAAATCCTTGGCGTCCCTGCGGTAAATCGCAACGGAAACTAATTAGCCCGTTCGATGACGAAGAACTCTAAAATATCGCCTGGTTCGTAATTATTAAAGCCAACAATTGACACACCGAACTCAAAGCCTGTTTTAACTTCTCGAACATTTTCTTGAAGATGTTTCAAGCTCGCTACCTCCCCCGAATGGAGAAGTTCAGTGTTCCGGATAACCCTGACTCGGGCATTTCGCCGCGCTTCACCAGTTCGCATATAAGAACCAGCCACGACACCCACGCTGCGGATCTTAAATATCTGCCGAACCTCAGCTCGTCCAATGATAACTTCCTTGTAGACTGGAGCGAGCATCCCCTTCATGGCCTTTTCAACGTCTTCGATAAGCTTGTAAATGATGGAGTAAATGTTGATTTCCACTTGCTCGTTGCTGGCCGCCGCTTTTGCAGCCGGATCTACGTCAACGTTGAAGCCGAGTACTACCGCATCTGAGGCGGCAGCTAACATGATGTCATTCTCGGTGATATTGCCCGTGGCTGCTCGCATTATTTCGATGGCTACTTCTTCTGAACTCAATCTCTCTAATGAATTGACCAGAGGTTCCAGTGAACCTTGAACATCAGCCTTAATGACCAGGTTCAGTGATTTGGCCTCACCCTCTTGAAGTCTGTTAAAGAACTCGTCCAGACTGACCGGAGCCCGTCTAACTTCCTGGAGGGAGCTGTCCTCTGCCCAGTCGTCGATGAGGTGGCGAGCGACTTTCTCGCTTTCGACGACGATAAACTGTTCGCCTGCTTCCGGTATACCATTCAGCCCGGCTACAGATACAGGAGTTGCAGGCCCCGCGGAAGTGATTGGCCGGCCGTTGAAGTCGTACATGGCTTTGATGCGGCCATAGTAACCATCAACAAGCAGCGTATCCCCAACCTTAAGCGTGCCATTTTGCACGAGTAGGGTGACCATGACCCCTCGCCCCTTCTCTAACCGGGCTTCTAGGGCAGTGCCCGTGGGTGGAGCATCTGGGTTAGCGCGAGGATGGAGCTCCTCGGCCGAAAGAAGAATGGCTTCCAGCAGGTCGTCAATCCCTTCTTCCAACTTGGCCGATACGGGGATAACCAGGGTATCGCCATCCCACTCGTCTGGCGTAAGCCCAATCTCGGCCAGTTGCTGGAGCACGCGATTTGGGTTGGCCGAATCTAAATCCATTTTATTAAGGGCAACCACAATCGATACCCGGGCTGCCCGGGCATGGTCAATCGCCTCAAGTGTCTGGGGCATAATGCCGTCGTCAGCGGCGATAACAAGAATGGCGATGTCGGTTGCCTGAGCCCCACGAGCGCGCATGGCTGTGAAAGCTTCATGACCGGGCGTATCGAGAAATGTTATCAATTCGCCGTTGTGATTAACCTGATAGGCACCAATATGTTGGGTAATTCCTCCGGCTTCACCCGCCTGGACGTTAGCCTGGCGAATAATGTCGAGTAATGAAGTTTTTCCGTGATCCACGTGACCAAGCATCGTCACAACAGGAGGCCTTGGAACAAGGTCTTGCTCCTCTTCATCGGCCAGGATTTGTTTCCAGACTGGCTGGACGACGCCTTCTTCCCCTTCCTCTTCTTCAACGGCCAGTGGAACGGCTTCGAAGCCCATTTCTTCAGCCACAATCGCGGCCGTATCGAAATCAATCTGTTGGTTGATGTTGGCCATGATGCCGTTATTCATCAACGTCTTGATGACATCGATAGGACTGGCTTCCATGAAGTCGGCCAATTCCCGAACAGTTATGAAATCAGGGATTTCAATTATGGTTTTTGTTTCTGCCATTTTTTATAAATCCAATGAAGGTGTAACATCCGCTCGAAATTCTAGCAACGCCTCTTTTTCCCGCTTAGATATCTCGGTTCTAAGCGCGCGATCAAGGATGTTACTGTTTAGCGCTTTGTCCCAGCAATCTGAATTCTGGCACAAATACGCACCCCGGCCGTTTCGCTTCCCGGTGATATCCGCGACCACGCCTTCATCGGCAGTGTACACGATACGTGTAAGAGATCGCTTGTCCATTTTTTGCCGGCAAGCGACACAAGTTCGTATTGGTACATGTTTGCGCCGCTGTTTTATCACCTTATCTCTCTGTGTAGAGCCCTTATGACTTGATTATTAGAAGTTGTCATCCAGCAACTCGTCCACCTCAAGGTCTTCAAAATCTTCCCATTTTTCACGGCGCCGACTGCCTTTGCGCTTGCGCTTGGTTACAACCTCGCCACTTTCCTCGTCCATGATAAGACGCTTGCCTGAGCGCCGTGTTTTCTCTTCTTCACTTTGTTGAATGGGTGTTGACGGGCTTACCACCACCACGCGCTTCTTTTCTACCTCTTTCGGCTTGTCAAGTTGGATAAGTGAAACGCCGAGATCGTCGATGATAGATTCCAACTCTGGCTCTTCTTCAACTGGTTCTGCTTCGACTTCTTCAGGTTCTAGTGAAATTTCTTCTGCTTCTTGGACAAGGTCAACCTCAGCGTCTTCTTCGGCTTCTTTCTCCGCTTCGACCACCGCCTCACTTTCAACCAATTCTTCGACAATGGTTTCTTCTAGTAATTCTTCTGTTTCTTCGACTAGCTCTGGCTCTTCTAGCACTTCAGCTTCAATCTCTTCGACAGGTAGTTCATAGCTGTCGATAGCTTCTTTGACTTCATCCAATGCCTTAGTGCCAAAGCCGTTAATGTCTAGAAGTGCGTCGTCGCCCATTTCTAAATACATCATGAGGTCGCCCAGCGTCGATATATTACTTTCCTCAAGTAGATTTTGGACACGGGGAGTCATATCTAATTCCGAAACGGAAACTTCCCAGGCTTGTGCAGGCACAGTTTTGCGAGCCATCAAACGAGCTTTGTTGATGCGCTCAAATTCGACGGCGCGTGCGGCCACGATTCGACCTTCAACACCAGATACCAGACGGTTAAGGACCAAGAAATCTTCTGAGGTGATTGGGCGGTTAGCAGATTTCTTGGCCAGTACCAACTCAACCTGTCCGATCAACTCCTCATTTATGGTTGCAGCCGATTGAACGGCCTGGTGATCGAGGTTGTTCAGCGATTCAGCAGCAGCTTCTGTAAGGCTCTTGATGTCGATACGCCATCCAGTCAACTTCGCAGCTAAACGAGCGTTCTGTCCTTCACGACCGATGGCCAGAGACAATTGATCATCCGGCACGATAACGCTGGCTGTCATTCCCTCGTCGGGGTGATCTTCGAGAAATACCTGCGAGACGCGGGCCGGGCTAAGTGCTTTGGCAATGAAGGTTTTTTGGTCCGGATCCCATTCGATAACATCTATTTTCTCTTCGTTTAGTTCTCGAACAATGCTCTGAATTCGGACGCCGCGCATTCCTACACAAGCGCCTACCGGGTCGATGCCAGGCTGCATGGCCATGACGGCTACTTTTGAACGGGCTCCGGCTTCGCGAGCGATGCTTTTGATATCAACCTGGCCATTGTAAATCTCCGGTACTTCGAGCTCCAGAAGGCGGCGCAGAAGGTTGCGATGGTTCCGGCTGACGATGATTTGAGGACCTCGATTCGTGCGCCTAACTTCCAAGACATAAACCCGGATCTTGTCATGGGCCCGATATCGTTCGCTGGGAACTTGTTGGCTCCGAGGAAGGACTGCTTCCGTCCGCCCAAGGCCAATGGTGATATTTTGTCCGCTAACGCTTTGTACTGTGCCATTTACGATTTCACCCTCACGGGCGGAGAAATCCTCGTACAATTTTTCCCTTTCCGCTTCACGCACCCGTTGCAGGATAACCTGTTTGGCAGTTTGAGCTGCGATCCGGCCAAAGTTTTCCGGTGTGCTGTCCATCATGACTGTATCGCCAATGGTGGCATCCGGATACCCGCTACGAGTAGCCACAGACAGCAAAACCTCAGTCTCGGGCGTAAACACCGAATCCACGACCTCTTTTTCAGCGTAAATGGTGGGTTCTCCTGTTCGCTGGTCGATCTCAACAATGACCTCTTGAGTATTGCTGATGTTCGTGTTTCGTCGATAAGCGGAAACCAAGGCTGTTTTCAAAGCCTCGATGACCACATCCTTCGAAAGACCGCGTGCTTCGCAGATCTCATTGAAAGCTAACATGAATTCGCTTTTCATATGCCCAATCCAACTCTCCGTTACAAAACAAAAAAGTGGGGGGTGCCCACTTTCCATCGAGCTATTAGTCAATTGCCGTTGCATTCAGCCGATGAAGCTGACAACGTTTACATTATAGCACGCCATATTGGGCCAAGCAATATTCCTAATTTTGTTCTGAAGCGATCGCAACCATGAAACCTTGACAAAATATATTGCCAGAAAAACGGTAGATGCCTTCTAATATTACTCAGCTCTGGTAACGGCTTAGCTTGACTTGCGCCACGCCAAGTCATACAATCCGCCCAAACGATCTGGTGCTAGATATTCTTCGATACGTTCATCCAGCAAGCCTTGTTCTTTCGCGAGTCTTGGCCAGCCAAAACGTTCGTCAAGCGAACCTGGAAACGTGTTCAACTAACCCCAATCGCTAAGGAGATGAGGATGGACATCTTTGAGAAGTGCGGTCATTTTACAGCCGCCCGCGAGGCGATGGATGCCGGTTTATACCCTTACTTCGTTCCCTTGGATGATACGGAAGGAACCGAAGTAACAGTCAATGGTCGTAAAGTCATCATGATTGGGTCAAACAACTATCTGGGATTAACCACACACCCAAAAGTGCGTGCGGCCGCTATCGAAGGTATTGAGAAATTTGGCACAAGTTGTACCGGCTCTCGTTTTCTCAACGGAACGCTCAAGCTCCACCAGGACCTGGAAAGACGTCTGGCGGCATTCGTCGGCAAAGAAGCCGCTTTAGTATTCAGCACGGGTATGCAGGTGAATCTGGGTGCCATTTCGGCCCTGGTAGGACCAAACGACTTTGTAATCATAGACAAGGATAACCATGCCAGTATCGTCGATGGCTGCCGCTTGAGCATGGGTAAGATGAAACGCTTTCGACATGGTGACCTGGACCATTTAGAATTCATCATGCAGAAAATACCTGATGATTCCGGAATACTTGTCGTCGTCGATGGCGTATTCAGCATGGGGGGAGATATCGCCGATTTGCCACAGCTTATTCCATTGTGCCAGAAATATGGTGCTCGCATTTATGTGGACGACGCCCATTCGTTAGGCGTCTTGGGAAATGGCCGTGGCACAGCTGCCCATTTTGGTTTGACCGACGAAGTGGATCTGATCATGGGGACCTTCAGTAAATCCTTCGCCTCAATTGGTGGATTCATCGCCGGCGATGAGGAGATCATTCATTACATCCAACACCATGCCCGGTCTCTTATCTTTAGCGCTAGTTTGCCTGCACCTAACGTGATGACCGTGATGGCTGCTCTGGAGATAATGGAAACAGAGCCCCAACACGTCGAACAATTGTGGGATAACGGAAACAAGATGTTGAGCGGATTAAAGAACCTTGGATTCAATACCGGAAATACGCAAACGCCCATTATCCCGGTCATTATTGGCGAGAATGAACCCACGTTCCTAACCTGGAAACTACTATTTGAGCGTGGGCTTTACACGAATCCCGTCGTTTCCCCTGGCGTACCACCTGGTCAATCTTTGTTGCGCACCAGTTACATGGCTACCCACACCGATAAGCAACTGGACTGCGCCTTGGATATTATGGCTAGTGTCGGCCGCCAGTTAGGGCTTATCTCCTGAAATGGCAATTTGCTCGAAAACCGAATATTCAAATGAAATGGGAGCCAATCCGGAACCAAACTCGCAATTTGATCGTTATATTTATTAACAGGTCGCAGGCACTGGCTTGACAACTTTACGCATGGCGATGTTAGGAATGCGTTAACTAAACGTCACCTTAACACAGGGCAAGTAATAAATTTTACCTGTAGACTATATTTAAATAAGCATCAGCAAAGAGTCAATTGCCGCTAACTTCCAGGTTCTCAATGGTAGTCCTTTGGCAATAGGGGCTCTTTATCGCTCGATTTGAGGAATAAATGGTTCAGGATCAGCCAACACAGCCTGTTGATATCGTTTACCGAGTGCCTGAAAGACAACGCGGTTGCCGGGGATGCGGTTGCCTAAGCACCTTTTTTCTGGGCAGCGTGCTTCTCCTGGCTGTGATAGTATTTGCCGGGGTCGCTATCACGGGGATGGTCATCTACACTGGCCTATCAGCCGAAATTGAGGATGGGATCGCTGCTCTCGATTCGGTCGGCAGTCGCGAAACGTTTGAGACGACCCGCATCAAAGATCGAAATGGCCAGTTATTGTGGGAGATCTTCGGCGAAGGTAAACGGACCCAGGTGCCTTTGGAGAATATCCCTCAGGACTTGATCAATGCCACTATAGCCACGGAGGATGACACATTTTATGAGAACATCGGCCTCGATGCCCCGTCTTTGGTGGCAGCCCTGATCGCCAACCTGCGCAATCCGGCCGATCGGCCACAAGGGGGAAGCACCATTACCCAACAGTTGGTACGGCACATTGCTTTTGACTATGAGGAGCGCACGTCGATTAGCTATAGCCGAAAGACGAAAGAAGCGATCCTGGCCTGGTTGATGAACAAGAGGTACAGCAAGGATGAGATCCTGGAATTGTACTTGAATGAAATCTATTACGGGAATCTGGCTTACGGTGTTGAGGCGGCCGCCCAAACCTATTTTGGCAAGCCTTCCTCCGATCTCAGTCTTGCCGAGGCCAGCTTACTTGCTGCTCTACCTCAAAGCCCTATCGAGCTCGATCCATTGAATAACTATGATGCTGCTAAGCAGCGACAGTGGTTAGTTTTGAACCTTATGGTAAGTGAAGGATACATCAACCAGAGAGAGGCTGAAGCAGCTTATCTGGAACCACTTAACTTCATTCCCCAGGAAGTGAGCCTGAAAGCACCGCATTTTTCCGTATACGTCCGGCAGATCCTGGAAGAGCAATTTGGACCGGATGTCGTCGCCAATGGAGGGCTCCAGGTGACCACTACGTTGGATATGGGCTACCAGCGATTGGCTGAATTTTTAGCCCGCCAGCATGTTTCCCGAGTTGGACCTGAACACAACCTGACCAATGCCTCGCTGCTGGCTATCAAACCGGGAACCGGCGAGATACTGGCCATGTTGGGCAGCCTGGACTATCGGGATGAGGGTATTGATGGAAATGTCAACGTCGCCCTGTCTGCCCAACAACCGGGCAGTGCCATCAAGCCTTTGACATACGCGGCCGCATTTTCACCTACGCCGGATGGTGCCGGACCGGCCTGGACGGCAGCCGATATCTTATGGGACGTACCGGTTGATTATAGCCAATTCGACGGCACGACTTATTCGCCCGTTAACTACGACAACCGCTTCCATGGTCCGGTACGGGTGCGTGATGCCTTAGCCAACAGTTACAATGTACCGGCCGTCCTGCTGCTGCAGGACATTGGCGTTGAACGGCTCGTCGAAGTGGCTGGCCGGATGGGCATTAGCTCTTTTCAGGCCGATCCTGGGCGGTACGGCCTGTCTTTGACGCTAGGTGGCGGTGAAGTAACGCCCCTGGAACTCACCGGCGCCTATGCCACCCTGGCTAATGGGGGCTATCGAGTTCCACCCGTAACCATTTTAAAAGTCGAAAATAGCCAGGGCGAGGTCCTGTTTGAATACCAGGCGCCGGAGCCAGAGCCAGTATTGGATCCGCGGGTCGCCTTTCTGATTAGCGATATACTGGACGACGATCGAGCTCGCGTACCAGCCATGGGTAACCAGAATCCCCTTGACTTACCGTTCCCGGCCGCTGCCAAGACGGGAACCACCAATGACTTCCGGGATAATTGGACTGTCGGCTATACACCTGGGCTAGTAGTCGGCGTTTGGACCGGCAACACGGACAATAGCGAGATGCTAAATGTCAGCGGGTTAACCGGCGCTGCTCCCCTGTGGTCGGCATTTATGCAGGCTGTATACAGTGACTACGATCTCATGAATGTCCTTGGTAATGCTGTTGCTCAACCTCCGAGCGAATTCGTGCCCCCACCCGGGTTGGAACGTAGAGAAATCTGTGACCTGGCTTCAATAACAATCGGCTCTACGGAATGCAATCTTACTGATTCAGAATGGTTTCTGGCCGATGAAGGAGGGCCGGTTCCTGAAACTCTTTCTAACGCGGAGGCTGTCGAATGGATCGAGATCGATCCTGGGGTATGGATAGTTCCGTCCGTGCCGATGCCGACCGTTCCTGAAAATCTGCAAGTCTCGGTGGGCGAAGATATTTTACCTAGCCAGATCTATTGCCACTTTTCTGAAGGAACAGAGGAGAGCCTGTTGCCGGCCGATGCTTTGCCCACGCTCTTCTTATCACCACCCCGCAACCAAGAGAGCCTGAAATCAGCCCACGAGTGGGCATTGGAGCATAATCTGCCAATAATGCCGGCCGAGACTTGTACGGAGGAACTTCTGGCGGCTGCTCGCGATCCGAATATCCCAGCCGTGTGGCGAATTACCAGCCCGAAATCAGGTGATTCGGTCAGTGGAGTCATCCCTATTATTGGCACAGCCGAATTCGACCCCCAAAAAGTGCAATTTTACAAGCTCGAGTTGGGTATGGGCGACTTACAAAACCCCCAATGGGTGACCCTGGGTGAGACAAGTAACACACCGGTGATAAACGGCACCCTGGAGACATTACACGCCGATGCTCTACAACCTGGCGATTATCTACTACGCCTAATCGTGGTTCGGTGGGATGGAAACTACGTAGGTGAACCCCATACAGTCATGCTTACAATTAAATAAAAAGTGACCGTCACTTTCGAAAGTGACGGTCACTTAGGATACAATCTCTTGGTGGTCCTATGTCCAACCTTTGGTGGGGCCAAAATCCTGTTCATCTTATTCGTCCAGCAATTCTTGAAGGTGGGATATGGCCAATTATTTCATCACCATCGCCGGTAATATCGGGGTGGGGAAGTCTACCCTGACCAGGCTTCTGGCCGAGCGTCTTGACTGGGAGCCTGTATATGAAGCGGTAACCGAAAACCCGTACCTGGCCGATTTTTACGAAGATATGCGCCGCTGGAGCTTTCATTCCCAGGTATTTTTCCTCTCTCGCCGCCTGCGGCAGCATCACAACTTGCTCCAGAAAAACAGTTCTGTCATTCAAGATCGGAGCGTATATGAGGATGCAGAAGTTTTTGCACGAAACCTTTACCGGCAAGGATATCTAAGCCAGCGTGACTGGCGTTGTTACCTGGATCTGTATGAAACATTGGCCACCTTGTTACGACCGCCCGATCTCGTGGTCTACCTCCAGGCCTCAGTCACTACATTGCGGCGACGAATTGGCCATCGCGGCCGTGGTTACGAACAAACCATCACCGATGAATATCTGGCTCAATTAAACGAGCTCTACGATGCCTGGGTTTCTGGCTTTCGTTTGTGTCCTGTGCTGACCGTCGATACAAATAACCTGAATTATGTCCAGGACGAGACCCATCTCGATCAGATCTGGCATCGTATCGAAGATCGACTGACCGGTCAGGAATTTCTGGCATTAGAATAGCAAATTATGTGACTGTCAATTAATAGGCTGAGCATTCTGATCTTGATCGTCGAGGAAGGCGAAAAGCATTCCGTAGAGATCAAAGGGGAAAACGAAAAAGTTCCTGCTTCACCTGCTAAGCATTGATATAAGAATTGTCTGGCCGAGCCGAATATCCCCTAATAGTAGATAAAACAGCAGGCAATAGCCGAACGATCGTCAATCATTGTGGAACTAATCGTCTATAATGAACGTTTAGATGATGATGCCAAATACACGAAGACCGCCGAACGTCTATCAAAAAATTTCGCCCCGAGCGAAATCCTACCAGCCGGCCGTCGATACAGGATATCCGGTTGACGTCTGGATACCCGCCCGGCCAAAGCCAGCCAATTACACCTGGACATTGATCCTGTCCTTCGCCCTCATTCTGTTGCTGGTTTGTACGATCTCGGCCGGAAGTGGCCTGGCCATATGGTTGAAGGGCGATAGGATCATGCCCGGCGTTGAAGTGTACGGGGTGTTCCTTGGTGGGCTGTCCAGGGACGATGCCCTGATTCGACTACAAACCGCCTGGTCTCAACCATCCGTCGTCTTAGTTGGCGATGGCAATACATGGGCAGCTTCGCCTGAAGCTTTGGGTTTCACTCTGGATACTGAAGTGACCATCGATCAAGCCCACCAAGCCGGCCGATCGCCTGAAAGCATGAGGAGATGGCTGGCCAATGAAGGCCAGGTAGCGATTGAACCGATCTGGACCTTTGATTCAGCTAAAGCGGAAGGCTTTTTGCAGGCCTTAGCCCCACAAATAGCCATACAGCCGGTGAATGCCGGCATCAGTATATCAGACGGCCGGGCTGAAATGACCCCGCCGATCATGGGACAAGCCTTAGATGTACCATCAACCCTGGACCGGTTGGTCCATAACCCCAATCGGATCTTAATTGAAGGTAACATACCTCTAATTACTCAACCGGTGCAGCCGGCCGTAACCGATACCAGTGTCATGGTGGCGGCCGCCAACGAAAAGCTATCAATGGTCATCAATCTGCATGCCTTTGATCCGGTGATGGGCCAAACGGTGGAAATCACGGTCACGCCTGAGGAGTGGCATCCATGGCTTTCGCTGGAAATAGAGGACGGTGAACAGCTTGAATGGCTCATCGCCACCCCTCAATTGGCGGCTTTTCTACAAGAGCAATCCAATGCTTTAGGTTCCGGTCGCTATTTCGACGTGGACCTGGCTGGGGCAGCTATCCGCCAAGCCATTAGCGATCAGCAAGACAATGTTGCACTGCGCATTTACCACAACGAACGGCAACACATTGTCCAGCCTGGCGAGACCTTATCCGGTATCGGGAGAAATTATGGCATTCCTTATCCCTGGATCCAACAAGCAAATCCAGGCCTGGACTCTGGTCTCTTCGCCGGACAAACGGTGACAATACCCTCACCGGATGTTCTTTTGCCGCTGCCTGTGGTTCCCGACAAGCGGATCGTGGTGAGTTTAAGCCAGCAAAAGGTTTGGGTATTTGAAGATGGTGGCCTGAAATGGGAATGGTTGGCCAGCACTGGCATAGACGATAGCCCCACATCACCAGGGGTGTTCCAGATACAATCCCATGAGCCCAACGCCTATGCCAACAACTGGGATCTATGGATGCCTCATTTCATGGGTGTTTACCGGCCGGTGCCCTACGCCGATTTTATGAATGGATTCCATGGTTTTCCCACCCGCAGCGGTCATAATCTATTGTGGACGGGCGATCTCGGTCGTCAAGTAACATACGGTTGCATTTTGCTCAGTTCGGAGAATGCTGCCACGCTCTATAACTGGGCCGAAGAAGGTGTAGTGGTCGAGATCCAACCGTAAAAAACAATTAGGTGAAAGATTTTTGGATCGGGGAGAGCCGCAAATATCCCAGTTTGAAAACAGTTGGATCTATTGCTTCAGAAATGCCTTATAATAGGATGGTTGCTAATTGTTTCACTCCTAAAGGATCTAGCCGGACGGTAGTCCGGTGGATGTCCCCATAAATTGGGCGACATCCGCCTAGATCTTTAAATAAGGAAATGCACTCCAATGTAGTCCATGGATTGAACATCTTTCCCGGCTTTTTTAAAAATCGAGGATTGTCATTCCTCCATGGGATTCATCATTCGCATGCCAGAAGAATCAAGAGACGATACCATATTTGCACACCCGATCGAAGAGGAGTTTGCCAAGCTCCTTGATTATTACCATATCGAATGGCAATATGAACCTCGCACATTCGTCTTAGCCCGAGGCGAATCCGGCAACATCATCGAAGCGTTTTCGCCTGATTTTTACCTACCTGGCCAAGACCTATATATTGAGTTGACGACGATGAGGCCAAAATTGATAACCCGTAAAAACCGCAAGTTGCGTCGTTTACGGGAGTTGTACCCACACATCAACATAAAGCTGTTTAACCGGCAAGATCTACGTAATATGATGATCAAATATGGCCTGGACGATCAAGCGGCGGCCATCCTTGGTACCCAGGCACAGGATGACGATAAATGAGCGCTTATTATCCCCCAGAAGCATATGGGGAACTCACCGAAGGTATTCGCGAGATCTTAATAACGGCCGAGGAGATCGAAGCGCGCGTTTTGGAGATGGGACAGGCCATCTCGCGGGATTACGAGGGCTGTAATCCTCTGTTGGTGGGCGTATTAAAAGGGGTTGTGCCTTTCATGGCAGCTCTATTGCCGGCTATTACTATCCCCATAGAAGTCGACTTCATGGCTATTTCCGGTTATGGACCAGAAGCGGGTAATGATGGAGGCGTTCGGCTGGAGAAGGACTTGAACGTGCCCATTGCCGGCCGCCATGTATTATTTGTAGAGGATGTTATTGATACTGGTCTGACCCTCAGCTATTTGCTACGGAATTTACGCTCTCGAAAGCCGGCTAGCCTGAAAGTATGCGCCCTTTTTAATAAATCACGCCGCCGATTGATCGATATTCCCTCGAATTACATAGGTTTCGAACTGCCCGCCCTTTTCGTCGTCGGTTATGGCCTGGATTATCGAGAACGATATAGGAACTTACCCTTTGTTGGATTATTGAAGCCGGAGGTATTTCAACCAGCGGAAGAATAGCTTCAATAAAGAAGCGCGCTTCTGAACATCAGAAGCGCGCGGACTCCCCAGAAGACGAGGAGCCCCTAGTAACCTTCAAGCCTCTCCGCCCAATTACCTTCAAAATCCCAGATCCGGCTTCCCAATGATATATAATTATCATAAACGGGTCTGCCGGCGTTGTTCCGGGTCTCTCCGGAAACCCTGGCTTCCTTGCCTTCCAATTTCTTGGGGCTTCCTCTACCTCAAAGAAATTACCTTTTGACGGATTTTTCTATTGAGGCATCCTCCAATATATCATAAGGTTAGTACGCCAGTCATGTGACATTTGTCACCCGAAATTGGTGACGAATGTCATGTTTACATCAATTCGAATCGAGTTATCCTTTTATCAAAATAACAATTTTGATGAATCTAAATCTTGGCGGTATAATCATACTTAACCATGTACAACCCCTTTATCTGGCTTCTGTTATTGTCCATCTTCATCGTCATCGTTTTCTGGCTATTTAGGCCGTCGCAGGGGGTTTTTTGGCGTTGGCAACAGGCCAGGAAGATGACAGAACGCGTTTATCGCGAGGATGCGCTAAAACACTTGCACCGTTGCGAGCGTCACGGCCGGCTTCCTAGTGTTGAAAGCTTAGCGGGGGCGATGCAGATCAGTGCCGATAAAGCGGCTGAGGTCTTGTCAAAATTGGAAGCCCATGACCTGGTTGAAATCGACGGCGAGAATTTTAACCTGACACCCCGAGGGCGCGATTACGCGCTGCATATCATCAGGGCGCATCGTTTATGGGAAAGATATTTGGCCGACGAGACCGGCTACACCATGGAAGTTTGGCATGGACAGGCAGACCAAGCAGAACACGGCTTGACCCCCGAAGGTGCAGATGCCTTAGCAGCAGAATTGGGGTATCCAACCCATGATCCCCACGGCGATCCCATTCCCACGGCGGCGGGTGATATGGTTCTCCATGAGGGACAACCGCTAACTGCGATGAGTGAAAACGCGCCGGTGCGGATCGTCCATATCGAAGACGAACCAGAGACAGTTTACGCGCAATTAGTGGCCGAGGGCATTAGCCCTGGTATGGAAGCTTGCCTTCTAGAAATGTCTCCTCAGCGAGTCCGTTTTTGGGCAAATGGGGACGAACATGTACTGGCTCCGATTGTGGCGGCCAACATTTCAGTCATTCCATTGCCACAGGTTGAAGTTGAGCCCGAAGAAGCTGGTTACCGACTGTCCAGCCTATCATTAGGTCAGCAAGGAGAGGTCTTGCATATATCTAAGGCCAGCCGTGGCAGTGAACGGCGCCGATTTCTGGATTTAGGCATATTGCCAGGTACGGTGATAAAGGCTGAGATGACCAGTCCCAGCGGCGATCCGACGGCTTACCGTATCCGGGAAGCCTTGATCGCTTTACGTCAGGAACAAGCCGACAAGATTCGCATCAAAATAATCGAGCCAGACTACGCCGATTAGGGGCTCTGATGGAAGGAATAATAACGCTAGATAGTAATGGATTATTACAACAATCGACATGAAGCATGAAAAAGAAGTAAACAGGCAAACATCCAGCCCCTGTGAAACATGTCCCGCCCACAATGCCGGGAATTTGCTCAGGCTTGGCATAAACATGGAGGATTGGGACTATGTCGTGGCCCTGGCCGGCAATCCCAACACAGGCAAAAGCACCGTTTTTAATTCTTTAACCGGGCTTCGGCAGCATACGGGTAATTGGCCAGGAAAAACCGTCAGCCGGGCGGAAGGCGGTTTTAGCTTTGGAGACCATCGTTACAAATTGATCGACCTTCCTGGAACGTATTCTCTGCTTTCTACCAGCTATGACGAGGAGATTGCTCGAGATTTCATCCTTTTTGGTCAGCCAGACGTCACCGTAATCGTCGTGGATGCCACTCGCCTGGAACGTAATCTCAACCTGGTTCTACAAGTGTTGGAGATTACGGATCGGGCTGTCGTATGCCTGAATTTGATGGATGAGGCAAGCCGACATGGTTTACAAATCGACGACCGGCGTCTGGCACGAGACTTAGGAGTACCGGTTGTGCCCACGGCCGCGCGTCATGGCCGGGGCTTAGACCAATTACTCCAGGCTATATCAGATGTAGCCACAGGCCGGACGGTTTGCCGGCCTCATCGAATTAGGAGTGAATCTTCTGCTATCCAGGATGCCGTGAACCAACTGGTTACCATGCTTGAGAAGACCTATCCGGGTTTGCCTAATGCACGATGGGTTGCCCTGCGATTATTGGATGGGGACCAACGCATCACACAAGCCGTTCGTGCCGGTGAGCTAGGGGATTTAAGCCGGATGAAGCCTGAAGATGAAGGCCGGGATATTTCCCTGGAACTGGAAATGGCCTGATGGCTAGTGAAGGTACAGCAATCGATATTCTGAACACGGCCGAAAAGCTTCGTTGGCAGATCGGCCAGGATTTTCACCAGCAATTGATGGAGGACATCTACGGCGATGCCGCCCATATTGCTGATAGGGCTGTTACCCGGCCGGGTGAAGAGCCTCGCTTTGACCTAGATCGCACCATCGATCGCCTGGTCACCAGCCGAATCTGGGGTTTTCCCCTGATGTTTCTGCTGTTTGCCCTTGTTTTTTGGATCACAATCACGGGTGCCAACATACCGTCCCAATGGATAGCCACGCTCCTATTGGACACGATTTATCCCTTATTGAAGGAGATCTCGGCGACAATAGGTCTACCGTGGTGGTTGGAGGGTATCTTGATCGACGGGATGTATCTGGCCACAGCTTGGGTTGTCAGCGTGATGTTGCCGCCCATGGCTATCTTCTTTCCCTTATTCAC
>Ga0209536_100004666_pt1 | contig 21603 bp, 32 predicted proteins | sample DeeMarSeWOR28_12_FD_187461 | JGI IMG/M metagenome (GOLD analysis project Ga0209536, IMG submission 187461) | Marine sediment microbial communities from White Oak River estuary, North Carolina - WOR-2-8_12 (SPAdes) (version 2) | ecosystem: Environmental > Aquatic > Marine > Intertidal zone >... | reverse complement strand
ATTAAGATTACCGATATAATTTTATAATCAGTAAAGATACCGCTCAAACAGGAAAAAACTAAAATTTATGGGGATCATATTATGACTATTTCACCTTCAAAAGTACATGATACATTAAAAAAGTATGTAATCGTCGATGGTTTAAATCTTGTTTTAGATTTGAAAAAAAGCAAAGGATGTAGGATTTATGATTCAAGATTTGATAGATACCTTCTTGATTGTTTTTCCTTTTTTGCTACATCCCCTCTTGGTTGTAATCATCCAAAATTGACCACCCCAGAATTCATAAAAAAAATGGGTGAGGTAGCAATAAACAAACCCACTAATTCAGATGTTTATACAATAGAAATGGCAGAATTTATTGATACTTTTGCTAAATATGCAGTGCCTGATACTTTCAAACACCTTTTTTTTATTAGTGGAGGTTCTCTTGCAGTTGAAAATGCATTGAAAACTGCTTTTGATTGGAAAGTAAGAAAAAACCTTGAGAAAGGATTAAGTGAAAATAAAGGCAGACAAATCATACATTTTAAAGAGGCATTTCATGGAAGGACGGGTTATACAATTTCAATGACAAACACATTTAACCTAAATAAGATAAAATATTTTACAAAATTTGACTGGCCAAGAATTACAAATCCAAAGATTACGTTTCCATTAAACAATGATAATCTTGAAGATGTAAAAAAGCTTGAAAATCAAGCTGCCGATGAAATTCAAAAAGCAATCTCAGATAATCTAGATGATATCGCAGGACTTATTATTGAACCAATTCAAGCAGAGGGTGGTGATAATCATTTTAGAAAAGAATTCTTTCATGAGTTAAGAAGTATATGTGACGACAATGAATTGATGTTTATACTTGATGAGGTGCAAACAGGTGTTGGTCTTACTGGAAAGATGTGGGCATATCAGCATTTTGATTTTAAGCCTGACATTATTGCCTTTGGAAAGAAGACACAGGTTTGTGGAATAATGGTCGGTGACTTGGTAGACCAGGTTAAAGACAATGTTTTTAAGGTATCTTCAAGACTTAATTCAACTTGGGGTGGAAACCTTGTTGATATGGTTCGTTGCCAAAAATATCTAGAGGTAATAGATGAAGAAAAATTAGTAAAAAATGCAGAAATCCAAGGAAAGCGTCTATTAGATGGAATTACAGACCTTATGAACAAATACCCATCTAAGATTACAAACGCACGCGGCCTTGGGCTGATGTGTGCTTTTGATTGTAAAGCACCTGAAAAAAGAGATGAACTTGTAAGAAAACTTTATGATAATGGTATGATTATACTAGGTTGTGGTGCAACAACAATAAGGTTCAGACCACCACTTATATTTTCAAGTAATGAGGTTGATGAAGCAGTTAGTATTATCGATAAAACACTCAAAGATTTTTAATTTTCAATTTTTTCTTTTAAAAAAGATGCGATATCTTTAATTTTTATTCTAATTTGTTTTGTTGTATCCCGGTCTCTTATTGTTACAGTATTATCTTTAATTGAATCATGATCAATTGTTATACAGAAAGGAGTTCCAACCTCATCCATTCTTGCATAACGTCTACCGATAGATCCACCTTCATCATAATAAGTAAATAATCCTGCATCTCTTAATTTATTATCAAGTTCATTTGCAATTTTTACCAAGCTTTCATCACTTGTAAGTGGGAGAACTCCAACTTTAATTGGTGAAATAAGTGGCTTGAACTTAAGAATCTTGTAATCCTCACCTTTTTTCTTTTCTTCAGAATACCCATGTTCAATTATGCAATATAAAATCCTATCTATTCCAAATGAGGGTTCTATTACATGTGGTACAAACTTTTCACCAAATTTCTTCTCTTTTGTTTCTACAATTTCATAACAATTCTCAGGAATTTCAACTGATTTACCATCAAGATTAATTGTTATACTCTTTGCATCATCTACTTCCATATTTTCAAGAATTGTCTTTATCTTTCCTGCATTTCCCTTGAATATTGGACCAAGCTCGTTCATTTTTGGAACTATCTTTTTTACTTCAGCAATCTTCGGTTCTTCGTATTTTCTTACTGCATACATGTCTTTTCCGGATGAATCAATGTGTGATTTCAAATCATATGCAGATCTATCAGCGATACCAACACATTCTATCCAACCAAATCTTTCACTATATATCTCTGCATCCCAACATTCAGTTGCATAATGAGCAAGCTCATTGTCTGCATGTTTTCTAAATCTGAACTTTTCAGGATCAATTCCTGCAGAAAAAAGAAATTCTTGAGTAAGATACATGTAATATGCAAGAGCCTGATTGTTTATAACACCTGTATCCACTGACTTTTCAACTGATAATTTCATTTCATTAACATTGTCAAAAAGATTCAGTTCCTTTCCTTTTTCTTTTTCAAAATTTGGATGAGTTTTTTCTTCAGGATCAATAAAGACTTCAGCTTCCGCCATAGAAAATTCTCTCAATCTTATTATGCCCTGTCTTGGAGAAACCTCGTTTCTATAGCCTCTACCAACTTGAATTACTCCAAATGGTAGTTTCTCACGAGCAAATCTATACAAAAGATGAAAATCAATAAAAATCCCTTGAGCTGTTTCAGGTCTTAGAAAGGCAGCTCTTTCATTTCCTATACCAATTTTTGTTGAAAACATAAGATTTACTGGATAAGCATCTTTTAGATTGTCACCGCAATTTGGACAATTTATATTATTTTGCTTGACGGCTTCATCAACACTAATGTCTTCAATAATGTCCTCTACTTTGTAGGATTGATTGCATTTTTTACAATCAATAGTAAGATCTGTAAACTCTTCAACATGTCCCGATGCATTTAAAACTTCATAGAGTGTAATAGTTGGAGTACTAATTTCAATACAGTTATCTTTTAAGATAAAAAAATTTCGCCAAAGGTTTTCAATATTTGCTTTTAGTCTTGAACCCAGAGGTCCGTAATCATAAAAACCAGCGACCCCTCCATAAATCTCAAAAGAAGGATATATAAAACCCCTTCTTTTAGCAAGCATCATAATTTTATCATAAATATCTTGAGGCATAAACTAGAGTCTCCACTTCCTAAATTAAAAAGTAGAATGAAATTATGAGATTTAAATCATACAGGCCATTAAGTCAATATCTGTAACCATCCCAATAAGTCTATCGTTTGCATCAACGACTGGGATGTGACTTATTTTGTTAGTAATCATTTTATCTGCTACTTCATTTACTGGTGTGTTTTTATATGCTTTAACAACATCTGAAATCATAATTTCTTTTACAGGTACTGGTGGTAGGGAAACTTCAAGAGTTGAATAATGAAGTCTTACGGTATCTCTTATTCCTTCCCATGTCCATGCATCCTCATCTCCGCCCATTCCAAGATCAGTTTGTGATACACTTTCTCGAATATGACTGAGTTTGAATAAATCTCCATCTGTTACAATTCCACATAATTTTCGTTCATCATCTAGTACTGGTAGAGCATTTTCATGAGTGATATTTACAATTTCCATTACAATATTTATTGGAGTATCCTGATAAATTGGTACTACTAGATTTGTGAAATAATTAGAAATACTGTCAGAGATATTTTTTTGAATATTTTTTAATAGATCCGTTGGACTAATAATTCCAATCAAATGCTTTCTGTTATTAATTACTGGTAGACCATGGATTCTATTTTCATATAGAAGCTTTGCAGCCTCCTTTATATCTTGGTTTTTTTCAACATAATGAAATTTGTCACTCATAATTAACGCTATTTGATCCTCTTCTGGATTTCTGAAAATGTCAGATCTAGTTAGAACTCCAACAACTACTTTTGATTCCTTCTTTACTATTGGCATCCCAGATACATTATTTTTTGCAAGTATCTTTAACGCGTCCTTAACTGTACCAGGAACATATCCTACAACCAAATTTTCAGACATAATCTCTTCTACTTTCACTCATATCCCCCTATATCATCAATCGGAAATATACAAAGGTTTTAATGATTTCCTGTCCAAGACAACAAAGTCAGCCTTAGAATTGGGACCAAGAATGTCACAATCTAGATTTAAAGCTTTCCTTGCACCATATGTTACCATATATAAAAGTTCTATTATAGTAAACTCTTTTGATATTGATTTAATATATTTTATCTCATCTAATATAACAGGAGAATTTAACATTGAATTATCTGTTCCAATTAAGAGGTCTACTTTGACATTCTTTAAAAGTTTATAATTTGGTTTTAATTTAAAATAAGAATTTGCTCTTGGGCAAATTACTATAGGAATATTCATTTCTTTTACTTTATTAAGATCAGATTCTGAAGCTTTTATCATATGAACTAAAAAATTAGGTTTTAAATCAAGAATATCATCAATTTTTTCTCTAATCCTTTCGCTTGCATGAAGTGCAAAAATCTTTTTTTTGTTATTTGTATCTCTTGCAATCTTTTTCATTTCTGAAAAATCCCAATCAGAGATACTACTAAGAGCAATACCATTTGAATTTTTTAATAGTAAATCCAGTTCATTTTTGTCATATTTAAGAGAGTCTGGTCTTGATAGAATTATACATGAAATTTTCCATAAACTTAATGCAGCTTTCAATTGACTAATACCAAGAATTCCATTCTCTCTAAAATCACAAAAATATTTAATACCACTTTTTATCATTATATCAATTGATTTTTCCATCCCCTCAATTATCTCTTCATCTGATGCTTCTGCAAGTAATCTATGTTTTAAACCATTTGGTGGTGCTACTAATTCTTCTATGTTTTTAGGTGTATTAATGTCTTTATTTGTAATGAAAGAATCTCCGATATGGGTATGGGAATTTACAAAAGTTGGAATAATAAGTCCCTTACATATTGGTTTTTTTAAGGGAATTCCTTTACCAGTTTCGATAATCTTTCGTTTTTCAAAACCAATATAACCATTAATTATCCCATCAATTGTTAAAATTTCTCCTGAAATAAATTCCATCTAAATTGTAAATACGAGAGTATTGTTTAAACTTTTTATTAATTTAATTTTTTCATTTGTTAAAATAATCCCTGAAAAAATATCATTAGTTTAATTAAATTCGTAACTCTAAAATAGTGCTTTTTATTTATCGTAAATTGCCAAAATGGGGGTTTTAATAACATGAAGAAAGAATATGAGGAAGGAGAAATTAAAATAATAATTGACCTCGACAAATGTACTGGTGCTGGAGAGTGTGTAACCGCTTGTCCTGTTGAAATTTTTGAACTTGAAGGTGGTAAAGCAGTATGCAAGAATGTTGAGGAATGTATTGAATGTTGTGCATGTGTAAGTTCATGTCCTAATGAAGCAGTTGAGCATAGTTCCTGCTAATAGTAAAATAAATGTAAATTATCGAAAACTTTAAATACCATTTTGTAATACATGTTAAATTGTAATGAATACAATTTAGTAATTATTTCATTATGATGGGTGAAGTTATTGGATAAATATGTGAATATATTGAAAGATAATAATATCAAAATTACACCACAAAGACTTGTTGTTCTAGAGTATCTAGATAGAAATTGTACTCATCCAACAGCAGACGAGATTTATTGTAATCTCAAAAAGAGAAATCCATCATTATCAAAGACAACTGTGTACAATGCTTTAGAGATACTTAGCAAGCACAGAATAATTCAGTCTCTTACAATCTCAGGTTCGGAATTGAGATATGACCTAGATCATGGGATGCATCATCATTTTTACTGTAGAAACTGTGGTGCAATAATTGATATCGAATTAAAATGCCCTAACATAGAAAAAATGAGGCAATATGGACATGAGGTAGAAGAAATTCATGGATACATTAAAGGAATCTGTAATAAATGCTTAAAAAAGGGAGTAAAGAAAAATGAATAGAAAGACACTGCATAAAATTTCATATGGACTGTATGTTGTTTCATCAATTAATGGTGATAAAAAAAATGGTCAGATTGCAAATGCAATCTTTCAAGTGACATCCCAACCACCGACATTAGCAGTTTCAATTAATAAACAGAATTTAACACATGATTATATATCAAAAAGTAAAGTATTTACAATATCTATTTTACCGGAAAAAACCTCTATGAAATTTATTGGAAATTTCGGTTTTAAATCTGGTAGAGACATCGATAAATTTGAAGGAATTGATTATAAAATTGGTAAGACAAAAGCTCCTATCATATTTGATAATTCATTAGGATTTATCGAATGTGAAGTAATTAATAAAATGGATATAGGCACTCATACAATTTTTTGTGCAAATGTCGTTGATGCTGATATTTTAAGCCAGGAAAAGCCAATGACATATGATTATTACCATAAAGTAAAGGGTGGTTATTCCCCAAAAACTGCCCCAACATACTATAGCGAAGTTGATAAAAAAAATAAGGAGGAGAAAAAAATGGACAGATATGTTTGTGATGTATGTGGTTATAGATATGATCCTGAAAAAGGAGACCCTGATAATGGAGTTGAACCTGGAACAAAATTTGAGGATGTTCCAAATGATTGGGTTTGCCCAGTATGTGGCGCACCAAAGACATCATTTAGCAAGGAGTGATATGGCTGAAAAAGATTCAGATTAAGCCAGATATTTACTGGGTTGGTGGAATTGATTGGAACTTAAGAAATTTCCATGGATATTCAACCAACAGAGGCACAACATACAATTCTTATTTGATAATCGATAAAAAAATTACATTAGTTGATACGGTAAAACACTACCTATTTGATGAGATGCTTGCAAGAATTAAGGAAATTATTGATCCTTCAAAGATAGATTATATAGTATCAAACCATGTTGAAATGGATCATTCTGGTTCAATTTTAAAGATGCTTGAATATTGTCCAAATGCAACTGTAATTACTTCAACCCGTGGTGAAAAAGGATTACAATTACATTACAAAAAAGATTTTAAATTTAAAGTTGTCAACTCTGGAGATACATTAAATATTGGAAAAAGAACACTACATTTTGTACATATCCCAATGGTCCACTGGCCTGATTCTATGGTAACCTATATACCTAGTGATAAACTCTTGCTTCCAAATGATGCCTTCGGTCAGCATATTGCAACCGAAGAAAGGTTTGACGATGAAATTGAATGGGGCATTTTAAAGGAGGAAGCAGCAAAATATTATGCAAATATCGTAATGCCTTATGGAGATCAGGTAACAAAGGCATTAGAAACAGTTGGTGGTCTTGATATAGACATGATAGCTCCAAGTCATGGTATAATATGGAGATCTTTTATCCTAAAAATACTCAAAGAGTATAAGATATGGGCAAGTTATGAATCTGAAGATAAAGCTCTAATCGTTTATGATACAATGTGGGGATCAACAGAAAAAATTGCTTATGCTCTTGCTGAAGGAATTGAAGAAACAGGAATACCAATTATTATTAGAAATCTAAAAAACACAGATATTTCAGATATAATTACGGATGTTATCTCATGTAAATACATACTTCTCGGATCTCCTACAATGAACAATACTATGCTTCCTTCAATGGGAGGATTTCTTACCTATCTTAAAGGACTTAGACCAAAAAAACGAACCGGATTTGTATTTGGTTCTTATGGTTGGGGAGGTCAGGCGGTAGGTGAAATTGAAAAAATATTAAATGAACTTCATTGGGAACTACCTGAGAAATCAGTTAGGATTAATTATATTCCAAATGAAGATGATTTGAATGATGCTAAAAAAATTGGAAAAAAATTGGTAAAAAAATAAAAGAATTATATGGAGGTAAAAAAATGTGTAAAAGTTGTGGTTGTAAAGAATCCAATAAGCCGGTACAATATGAATGCCAATGTTCAATGGAAGATTGCAGCTGTGGAATAATAGAATTTGATGAGGAACCAAAATCTGTGCCTTATTGCTGTGGCGAACCAATGAAACGAATAAAATAATCAAATGAAATTTTAAGATTGCTATAAGGAATATGATAGAATATGGTTAAAAACAAAGATAAAAAAATTAAAATAAAATCAAAAAAAGAAAGAAATGAAAAACCTCAATATCCATCTTTATGGAATCCTTTGGATTTGATGGATACCATGGACAGATGGTTTTGGGAAGATCCATGGACCCCAATTTGGAGAAGAAGGTGGAGTGGACTAACTCCGGCAGAACAATTGGTAGATCGATGGTTCGATTCTGATAAAAGGATAACTGCAATTGACATGATTGATACAGGGAAAGAATACAAGATTACTGCAGAGATGCCTGGTGTAAATAAAAAAGATATTGAAGTAAATATCACACCAAACAACATTAAGATTTGCGGTGAAATAAAACTCCAAACACAAAACAAAGATGAAGGTTATATAAGACGGGAAAGAAGTTATTCAACAATATGTAGAACAATGGTTTTTCCAGAAGAAGTAAATCCAGATAAAGCTGATGCATCTTTGAAGGATGGAATTCTTGAGGTTTTAGTGAAAAAGAAATCACCAACTAATATCGGGGGTAGAAATATTCCTGTAAGATAAAATTTAAAATATTGAAAAAATGGTTGATAATATGGGAAAGGTAAAAGTATTTAGATGTAGAATTTGCGGTGATCCGTACATAGGTTCTGAAGCACCAATGCAATGTCCATTCTGTGGTGCAGCCCAAAGATTCTTTGTTGAAGCACAGGATTGGAATCCAAATGAATTTAACGTTGAATTAAGTGAAATATCAAAGAAAAATCTTGAAGCTGCATTGCAATTAGAACTTGATAATGCATCATTTTATGATTGTGCGAAAAACAAGGCAGATGAAGCAAATGATCATTATGGTTTGGCAAAATTCAAATCACTTATGAAGGTTGAAAGAGAGCATGCTTCTGCTATTTCAAAATTTTTGAAAATCTCCAGACCTGAACTCGGAAAACAAGTTTGTAATGCAGATTCCAAAGCAAATTCTAAAGAAGGCTGGGAAAGAGAAGATCGAGCAATAAAATCTTATACAAAATTTCGAGACGAAGCAACTGAACCAAGATTAAAAGAATTCTTTGGTGCACTTGTTGAAATAGAAACAGATCATTTGGATTTACATGCTAAAGATACAAAATAAGGTGAAAATATGGATTTGAGTAGTTTTAGTTTGGAGGAATTATTTCTTGCAGCAATAAAAAGTGAGATAGAAAGCAATAAACTTTACAAGAAAATGGCTAAAAAAACAAAAAATGGACTCTTAGAAGATAAATTAATTTTTTTAGCAAATGAAGAAGAAAAACACAGACAATATGTTGAGGATACATATAGAAATCATTTTCCTGATAATAAAATCATAATTCCGACTGTCTCTCCAGTACCACTACCTGAGATAAAAATGACTGAAGATAAACCTTTAAGTATACTCTTAAAGGAGGCGATGAACGCAGAACAAGCAGCAAGTGAATTTTATAAAAATCTAGCAGGTAGATTTGAACAGGGTACTAAACTAAACCATACTCTACTGTACTTCTCAGATATGGAGACTGGACATTATAAAATTCTTGAAATGGAAAAGGAAAGTATGGAAAGATTTGAAGAAGGTGATGTTTACTGGCCAATGGTTCATGCTGGCCCTTAAAAATCGTTGGAGGAAATATTATGAAAAGTATGAAAGGAACGCAAACTGAAAAAAATCTTCTTGCAGCTTTTGCAGGAGAATCACAAGCTAGAAACAGATACTCATTTTTTGCATCCAAAGCAAAAAAGGAAGGATATGAACAAATTGCAGCAGTATTTCAAGAAACAGCTGACAATGAAAAAGAACATGCTGAGGTTTTCTTTAAGCATCTTCAAGGTGGAGATGTAGAATTTATGGCTGAATATCCAGCAGGTGTTATTGGAACTACAGAACAAAACCTTTTAGCAGCAGCTGATGGAGAAAAAATGGAATGGGGTACACTATATCCAGATTTTTCAGAAACCGCAGAAAAAGAAGGTTTTCCAATGGTTGCACATAGTTTCAAAAAAATTGCTGAAGTGGAAGCTTATCATGAGAGAAGATACAGAAAATTACTTGATAATGTTAAGAAAAATAAGGTATTTAAAAAAGAAAAGGTCGTTAAATGGAAATGCAGAAACTGTGGATATGTTCATGAAGGAAATGAAGCTCCGGATGTTTGCCCTGCTTGTCAACATCCACAAAGCTACTATGAGATATGGAATGAGGCATATTAAATAAAAAGGAGGAAATTTATTTGACACCAATTGAAAATGTAAAAGATGCAATATTAACTGCCATACAAATGGAAAAAGACGGATATGCATTTTATACAAAAGCCGCTGCCCAAACCCAGAGTGATATGGGTAGAACCATATTTGAGAGTCTAGCTGCAGACGAACAAAGACATCTAGATGTTTTTCAAAAGATGTTTGAGGAAAAATTAGGAGAATCAGAGTGGAATGATCTAGTAAAATCTAGTAAAAAATATGCAAAAATTCCGATATTTCCAACAGATCTCAAAGATGCTCCTGGAATGGATCCTGATAGTACAGAAATTGATGCACTAAGAATGGCAATGGATGCAGAAAAGGAAGCAATTGATTATTATGGTGAAATCAAGGAAAATCTTCAAGAGGAAGAATTAAAAAATATAATTAGTGAAATAATCGAACAAGAAAAAAATCATTATAACCTACTTGAAAAAGAATTCAATCATATAAACTCAACAGGTTACTGGTTTGAATTTGATTATTTAGGTGGACATGGGGGGCAATACTTCTGAATAATGAAATAAAATTTGATGAAGAAATTGACTGTGTAGGTTACTTTTGTCCAATGCCAATTGCAATGACAAAAGAAGGAATAGATAAAATTGAAATTGGACAAGTATTAAGGGTAGAAGCTGATGATCCTGCCGCAGAAGAAGATATTAAACGCTGGGCAAAACGAACAGGTCATGAAATTCTAAAATTTGAAAAAGAAGGCACAATTCTGACCTTCTTTATAAGGAAAAATAAATAAGGTGAAATATGAAGAATGAAAATTCAATATTATATGTTCTAACAACAGATGCACCTGAAAAACAATACTCTCCTCTAGTTTTAGCTCAAACAGCAAAGATGATGGATATTAAACCGGTGGTATATTATCTGGGAACAGGCCTTAAAATTTTAAAACCAGGAGAAGCTGAAAAAATAAAACTTGGCAACTTTCCATCAGTTGCTGAAATGATAAAAAAGACTCTTGATATGGGAATAGAAATATATGTCTGCGAAGCTTCAAAACAAATGCTTGGCTGGGAAAATGTTGACCTTATTCCAGGTGTAAAAATTGTTGGAGCAGCAACCTTAAATGACCTAGCACTTGATGCAGGCTCGACTATGTGGTTTTAGGAAGGAATTATGGAAAGAATCTATTTGGATCATGCATCTTCGATGCCTGTTGATCATCGGATATTAGAATATGCAAAACCATTTCTACTTAATTCAGGAAATCCCTCTTCTTTGTATGAGTTTGGACAGGAAGCAAAAGAAGAAATTAAAAAATCAAGAAGTAAAATTGTTGATCTAATAAATGCTGAAAACGAAAAAACAATTATCTTTACCGGTAGCGCTACTGAATCAAATAATATTGCAATAAGAGGTACTGCTTTTAGAAATATAAAAGATGGAAAAGAAGTACTTTCAAGTGCAATCGAGCATATTTCAGTAATAAATCCAATGAAGGACCTTCAAAAAAATGGTTGGATATTTAATACAATTCCTGTAGACAAGAATGGAATTTTGGATTTATCTCAACTAAAAAAACAATTGACGAAAAATACAGTTGTAACTTCAATTATGTATGCAAATAACGAAATTGGCACAATTGAACCAATAAAAGAAATTTCTGAAATTGTTCACTCAAAAGGTAAATATTTACATGTTGATGCAACAGCAGCTGCAGGAAGAATTCCAATTGACATTCAAAAAGATGGAATTGATTTATTGACACTTTCCTCAAATGATTTATATGGTCCAAAGGGAGCAGGAGCACTCTATATAAAACCTGGAGTAAAGATTCAATCAGTTATGCCTGGTGGCGGTCAGGAAAGAGGTCTTAGGTCTGGAACTGAAAATATTTTTTCCATTGCTGGTATGGGTGAGGCCGCAAGAATTGCTAAAAAAGAAATGAACGTTGAAAATAAAAGGCTTGAAAAGATAAGAGATAATCTAATATCTGAAATAACTAAAATTGATGAAACCTATTTAACAGGTCATCCAAAATTGCGATTACCTCATCATGCTAGTTTCAGGTTCAGTCATATTGAAGGAGAAAGCATTCTTTTAAATATGGATATGTATGGAATTCAAATAGCGACAGGATCTGCTTGTTCTTCAAAGACTCTAGAACCATCACATGTTCTTTTGGCAATAGGTCTCAAACATGAGGAAGCTCATGGCTCAATGGTAATTACTTTGGGCCGATCGAATAAAATAAGTCAAGTTCCAAAAATTGTAAAAGCTGTAGGTGAAACAGTTGGTAGATTAAGAAAACTTTCACCATTAATGAAATGAGGTGATAAAATTCCAGTATATAGTAAAAAGGTAATGGATCATTTTACAAATCCAAGAAATGTAGGTACAATTGAAAATCCTGATGGATATGGAAAAGTTGGAAATCCAGTTTGTGGAGATTTAATGGAGATGTACATTAAAGTTGAAAATGAGGTCATAAAAGATATTAAGTTCAAAACTTTCGGATGCGGTTCTGCTATTGCAACTAGTTCAATGGTTACAGAACTTGCAATAGGAAAGACAATTGATGAAGCATTAAAAATTACTAGAAATGATGTGGCAAATGAACTAGATGGTCTGCCACCTCAAAAGATGCATTGTTCTAATTTAGCTGCTGATGCTTTACATGCAGCAATAGAGGATTATAAGAAGAAAAAAAAGAAATAAAAAATTTGGAGGTAGAATAATTATGACAAAAGTTAGAGAAATATATAAATGTAATATTTGTGGAAATATTGTAGAAATGATACATGCAGGTGTTGGTGAACTTGTTTGTTGTGGAGAACCAATGGAACAGATGAAGGAAAAAACTGAAGATTCATCTGTTGAAAAGCATGTTCCTTACATTGAAAAAACAGATGATGGTATACTTGTTAAGGTTGGTCAAAACCAAGATCATCCAATGGAAGAAAAACACTATATTGAATGGATTCAAATAATTGCTGATGGAGAGGTGTACAGAGAGTTTTTAAAACCTGGTGACAAACCTCAAGCAAAATTCTGTATAAAAGCAGATGAAATTGAAGCTCGTGAATACTGTAATGTTCATGGTTTATGGAAATCTTAGGATTAATATTGTAAAAAAAGGGGAAAGAAAATGTTTTGTTATCAATGTGAAGAAACAATAAATAATAAAGGTTGTACGACTGCTGGAGCATGTGGAAAAAAAGGAGATGTTGCAAATCTACAAGACCTTTTAATATACTTAATGAAAGGAATTTCGATATGTAATATCGAAGCAAGAAAACAAGGTAAAAATACTGAAAAAGCAGATAAATTCATTATGGATAATCTATTTGCAACGATTACTAATGCTAATTTTGATAAACAATATTTTTTAGATAAAATTCAAGAAGCTATTAAAATTCGTAATAATATAAAAGAAAATATTTCAATTGATTCACAACATGACTCAGTTAAATGGCAATCTGATAATCAAAAAGAAATTTTAGAAAAATCTGAAAAAATAGGGATATTAAGCACTGAAAATGAAGATATTCGATCACTAAAATGGTTGTTAACCTATGGAATAAAAGGTATGGCAGCCTATTCTCATCATGCCTATGTTATTGGTAATAAAGATGATGAAATTTTCAAGTTCATGCAGGAGGGTTTAGCAGCAACTACAAATGAATTATCTGTAGATGAGCTTGTAAATTTGGTTATGAAATGTGGGGAGATGGGTGTTAAAACTATGGCAATGCTCGATAAAGCAAATACTTCAACCTATGGTAATCCTGAAATTACAAATGTGAGCATTGGAGTCAGAAATAATCCAGGAATTCTGATAAGTGGTCATGATTTAAAAGATTTAGAACAACTTTTAAAACAAACTGAAGGAACTGGTATTGATGTATATACTCATGGTGAGATGCTTCCTGCAAATGCCTATCCTGCATTTAAAAAGTATGCTCATTTAGTTGGTAATTATGGTAGTTCTTGGTGGAAACAAAAAGAAGAGTTTGAAAAATTCAATGGCCCAATACTTTTAACTACAAATTGCCTTGTTCCGCCAAGGGAGTCTTACAAAGATAGAGTTTATACAACAGGGATTGTAGGTTTTGAAGGTTTAAAGCATATTCCAGATGGGAATCCAAAGGATTTTTCAGGAATAATTGAGCATGCAAAAAGAAGTTCTCCTCCTGAAAAAATAGATGAAGGCGAAATTACAATTGGTTTTGCTCATAATGCAACACTGAGTGTCGCTGATAAAATTGTTGATGCTGTAAAATCTGGTAAAATCAAACGTTTTGTTGTTATGGCTGGTTGCGACGGCCGAAGGACAAATAGACAATATTATACTGATTTTGCCAATGCTCTCTCAAATGATACTGCAATTTTAACTGCTGGATGTGCAAAATACCGATATAATAAACTCAATCTAGGAGATATTGATGGAATCCCTCGTGTAATAGATGCAGGGCAATGTAATGATTCTTATTCACTTGTAGTAATTGCCCAAAAGCTTGCAGATGTTTTTGGTGTAGAATTAAACGAACTTCCGATTTCATTCAATATTGCTTGGTATGAACAAAAAGCGGTTCTTGTATTACTTTCTCTTTTATCACTTGGTGTAAAAAACATAATGCTTGGACCAACACTTCCAGCATTTGTTTCACCAAATGTGTTAAAGGTTCTTGTTGAGAAATTCAATATACAACCAAATTCTACAGTTGAAAATGATCTTCCAACATTAAAAATAGTAGCATAGAATGATGAATATGGCTAAAAGAAAAATCGTAAAAATTGATGAAGAAAAGTGTACAGGTTGTGGACTTTGTATTCCAAATTGTCCAGAAGGTGCAATTCAAATAATAGATGGAAAGGCAAGACTAGTTAGTGATATTTTTTGCGATGGTCTTGGTGCCTGTCTTGGGCATTGTCCTGAAGGAGCAATAACTACTGAAGAACGTGAAGCAGAACCTTATGATGAACGAAAGACAATGGTTAATATTGTAAAAGCTGGTAAGAACACAATTATTGCTCATCTAAAACATTTAAAAGATCATGGAGAAAATGAATATCTTAGACAGGCTCAGGAATATCTGGAGGAACAAGGTATTGAAATAAAATTAGAGGATGAAGAATGTGGTTGTACACATGAACCACATCAAGCATGTCCTGGTGCACAGATGAAGGATTTCTCCGATGAAAAAAAAGAAAATGGTGATGAGAGTGGTTCTAGAAGCTCACAGCTTAGACAATGGCCAATTCAATTTCATCTTATACCACCTTTTGCACCATATTTCCAAGGAAAAGATGTGTTGCTTGTAGCTGATTGTGTAGGTTACTCTATTGGTGATTTTCATAAGGATTATTTGAAAGACAGAAGTATTATTATTGCATGTCCTAAATTAGATACAAATCAAGAAATTTACTTAGATAAATTGATTAAATTAATAGATGGAGCTAAAATCAATACCTTAACAGTTATGACAATGGAAGTACCTTGTTGTACAGGTCTACTTCATCTTGCAAAAAGGGCAACAGAAAAAGCTTCAAGGAAAATCCCGATAAAATCAGTAGTTGTTGGTATTAAAGGAGAAATTTTAAAGGAAGAATGGGTTTAGGAGGTATTATATATGCAGAAAAAATGTTATAAAGCAGGTGAAAAAGCACCTGATTTTTCTTTATTTGATCATAATGAAAAAGAATTCAAACTATCAGATTTTAAAGGCAAAAGAGTACTACTTTCATTTCATCCACTGGCTTGGACAGGAATATGTTCTGATCAGATGAAATCACTTGAAAAGAGTTCTAAAGAATTTGAAGAATTAAACACAATTGCAGTAGGGATAAATGTTGATCCAATCCCATCAAAAAAGGCATGGGCAGATAGTCTTGGTTTGAAAAATACTAGACTTCTATCTGACTTTTGGCCTCATGGAAAGGTATCGGAATTGTATGGTTTTTTCAGAGAAAAGCAAGGTTTTTCTGAACGTGCAAATGTAATTATAAATGAAGATCAAGAAATCGAATTTATCCGAATATATGAGATTGGTAAACTTCCAGATATTAATGAGATTCTTACTTTTCTTAGAGAATTATGAATAATGGTATTGGAGATAAATTTCAAAAAGAGACTAAATACTCTCGTTTTTCACTTGGTGGAGGTGGGCTTGATTGGAGAAATCAACCTGATCTTTACAAGAGATATCCTGAGAGTAAAAAAATAAAGCTTGAACCTCCAAAATATTTAATGAAAGTTACTTTAGATGAGGCTTTGAAAAAACGAAGAAGTATTCGAAATTTCTCAGATAAGCCTATTATAAAACAACAGCTTTCTTTTTTATTGTGGGCATCAACTGGAATTCAAAGAGAGGAGCACGGATTTAATTATCGAACTGCTCCATCAGCTGGGGCACTATATCCAATTGAGACTTACTTAATTGTTAACAGAGTTAAAGAAATTCCTAAAGGAATTTATCATTATTCAATAAAAGACCACACACTTGAAGAATTAAAGACAGGTGATTTTGGAATTGAAATCTCTCATGCTGCATTAGAACAAGACATGTGTAAATATGCTTCGGTTGTAATTATCTGGACTGCTATTTTTAATCGTTCAAAATGGAAATATGGTGAGCGTGCATATAGATATATTTATCTTGATGCTGGTCACATTGCTGAAAATCTTGCACTTGCATCAACAAGTCTTGGTCTTGGAAGCTGTCAAATTGCAGCATTATTTGATGATGAAATAAATGATTTGCTTGGTGTTAATGGTATTGAAGAAAGTGTAATCTATATGAGTGTAGTAGGTAATCTAAAAAATTAATAGCAAATAATAAATCCTGATTGTTTGTTTATAGTTTGCAAGGTGGAGGTTCCTATGGGTTCTGATATAATTTTAAATTTAGATGATAAAACCTGGGAAAAAACTGTTGAAAAAGGAAAAAAACCAGTAGTTGTAATGTTTTCAAGTCCGACTTGTCCTTATTGCATACAGATGAAACCATATTTTGAGGAGTATGCTACAGATTTCAAAGATAAAATAATATTTGCAGAGGTTGACATATCACAGACTCAAACTATTGCCTCTAGATATGGTGTTATGGGTACACCTACATTCAAATTTTTCTGTAAGGGTAAACCAATAAATGAACTAGTTGGAGCAATTTATCCTGCTTTATTGAAAAAAACTATTGAGGTATCTCTTGAACATGGTTCGCAATGTGCTGATAACACAACCTGGGTTGATTCAAGCATTTCAGGATATGCCTAAATGGGGTGTTAAATAATGGATGTTAAGGTGGCAATTCGTAAACGTCGAGCATATAGGTCCTTACTCCCTGTTGAAATTACTAATGGTTTAATTAAAGATCTTGCAGAATGCGTTCAGATTACTGCAAGCTGTTTTAATAATCAGCCATGGAGATATGTTTTTGTTTATGATAAAGAGATGCTTGGGAAAATGCATGAGGCATTGTCTTCAGGAAATGAATGGGCAAGAAAAGCATCAATGATTATTGTTGTTCTTGGTAAACAGGAAGATGATTGCGTTATTAGAGATAGAATATATTATCGATTTGACATTGGTATGGCAACAGAAGCAATAATTCTTAGAGCAACTGAACTTGGTCTTATTGCTCATCCAATAGCAGGTTATAGCCCAAGAAAAACCAGGGAGATTTTAGGGATTCCAGAAGATATCGATGTTATCGCCCTTGTCATTGTTGGTAAACACTCTGATAAAATCGATCCAGTTCTATCTGAAAAACAAGTTGAAGCAGAAAAAAAGCGTCCCGAAAGGATTCCAATAGATGAATTTGTATATATAAATAGATATATTAGCGAGGAGTGATATTTAATGAAAATTGAACATATAAAAGGGGAGAATAAAGGTAAGGTTATGCTATACGCATTAAGTACTTGTGGATGGTGTAAAAAGACAAAAGAATTCTTAAACAAACTTGGAGTTGAATATTCATATATTTTTGTTGATTTGGTAGATGATAGTGAAAGAGATAAGATAATTGCAGATGTAAGAAAACATAATCCTCGTAACTCCTATCCTACAATAGTAATTAATGATAATAAATGTATAGTTGGATATAAGGAAGAGGAAATAAAAGAGGCGCTTAATTTATGAATGAAATAGATAAAGATGATATTGATAAGCTATATATAAGACTAAAAAAAGAAGCAGAATCATCTGGTTATCATCTTAATTCTGATGTAGAACATACTAAGAATTTAATTGAAGGAATATTAGTAAATGAAAAAAGATGTGGTTATTGGGCATGTCCATGTAGACTTGCAACAGGTAAAAAAGATGAGGATCTAGATATAATATGTCCTTGTGATTATAGAGATGCTGATCTCAACAAGTATGGTTGTTGCTATTGCGCTCTTTATGTTTCAAAAGATGTATTAGATGGAAAAAAAGAATTAGGATCAATTCCTGAAAGAAGATTTCAAGAAGAAGAAAAAAAGGAATTAAAACAAAAAAGTATAGCATCTATTTCAAAACCTGTTTGGAGATGCAAGGTATGTGGATATCTCTGTGGTAGAGACGAACCACCAGAGATATGCCCCATATGTAAGGCAAAAAAAGAAAGATTTGAAAAATTTATGTGAATTTATCCTGCTCTTCCATCATCACAAGCGTTTTCATCATCCATTGGTCTTGAATGCTCTGCATGAGCTGGCTGAGTGCAAATATCAAGTGGAACTTTTTTCATATCTTTTCCACAACAGTTAGGTATACTTTCATCTGTTACATCAATTGTTTTACCACATACTTCACATTTGAAGGTTTTACTCATAATATCACTCCTATTTTTGTACAATTTCATTAATTTTTGATTCAATATGCCTTTTCTCCTCCTCACTCAAGGATTGATCAAGCATTGGATAGACCTTTTCCTCCTCAAAATTTCTATGTCTAATTAAATAAATCTTAAAACTGTATATATCAGATATCATACTTTTATTTCTAATATCCTTTCTCCAGTTATTCAACTTATTTAAAATAAAGTTATGTTGTTTTGTAAGTTCAGGTAGCATCTTGTAACCTTCACTAGTATTTTCAGGATTATATGATGTAAAAATAGCCTTTTCTTCAGTAAAAATATGCTTTTCAAGTTCCCATTCAAACTTTTTAAAGGCTTTTTTCATTGAATCAAAATCTTCATTGTTTTTTTCCTCAAGTTGATTTATCAATTTTTCTATTTTACCATGGTCTTTTATCATAAATTTAAAAATGTTTGTTGATTTATTCATAAAGAAATTTACCTCACACCTATTCAAGAATGAATTTATATGATTTATATCTTACTAAACCTGAACAAATATTTTCAAAATAATATTATAGAATCATCTTATTTGGATATGGTAGGAAGTAAAAATGAATGACCAAAAAATTGATATTAAGCTAGTAACTTCTTGGCCTGAGAATGAGATTGTCAACCTTTATAAATCAGCAGGCTGGTGGAAGGATTATTATGATTTTTCCAAAATTGAAGATATGATCAAGGGAAGTTTTGCTTTTGCTGTTGCTGTAATTAAAAAATCAGATAAAGCAGTTGGAATGGGTCGTGTGATATCTGATGGAGTATCTGATGCATATATTCAAGACCTAGTGGTTTTACCAGAGTTTCAAGATGCTGGAATAGGAAAAAAGATTGTTAAAAAATTACTTGATTTTTGTCTATTAAAAAATATTGTATGGATAGGTCTTATTGCAGAACCAAAACAAAGTGGTTTTTATTCAAATATTGGCTTTAATATCTTAAAAGATTATACAGCAATGAAATATAATAAAGATGATTAAAATGATTTCAACTGATGATTTTAAATTAATTTCACTTGAAGATAAACCTATATTTGATAAACATTATGAAAAATATCCTCCGATTCATAGTGACAATGTTTTTACAACGCTTATCAGCTGGATTGAATATAGTAAATATAAATATGCATTAGTAAAAAACAACATAATAATTATGAGCAATATAAAAAACCAGATTCAATTTAGACCTCCAAGTGGTGAAAAAAGTAAGGTTTTGTTTGATCAAGTATTAAAACTAGCAAAAAAACAGGATTCTGAATTTCCTTTTGGGGTAATAAATGCAGAAACAAAAAAATGGCTATCAAATAACTATCCAAATTTAGAATTTATACCTAAAAGAGAGTATTTTGACTATGTTTATCTTGCTTCAAATCTAGCTGAATTACCTGGATCTGCTTATAGTAAAATAAGAAATCGAGTTAACAAATTCAAGAGGAACTATTCATATGAAGTTGAAAAAATTTCAAATGAAAACATGAGTAAAGTTCAAGAATTTCTTAAAAGGTGGTGTCTTTGGAAAGATTGCGAGTCTGATCCTTTACTTGAAAATGAAAAAAAGGCAATACTATTTTCAATGGACCATTATTTTGATCTTAAACTGTCAGGCATTGCAATTTTGATTGATGGTAAAATAGAAGCAATTGCTGTTTTTGAAGCAATGAATGGAGATACAGCAGTTGTTCATTATGAAAAAGGCTCTCCTGACTATGATGGTATATATAAGATAGTAAATCAAGAAACAGCAAAAATTTTAGAAAAAGAATTCAAATATATAAATAGAGAATCGGACATGGATCTTCCCGGACTTAGACGAGCAAAGATGTCATATAGGCCTCATCATTTGATAGAGTTATTTAATATTAATAAAAAAAGCATTTAATTTTTTTTTTTAATTTCTTCTTATTTACTCATCACATGCTCTGCAAAATAAAGAAAATTCTGGACTTTTTCTTAATATTTTACAAATCCTGCAAGTTTCAGGTATCACACTTCCGTTGCCGTTGTCGATTATGTTTTGTGCAGATGTTTTAATCTCCTGTAAAATTAAATCATCTACAATATTTATCCTCCCTCGCTTCCTAGAAACATATTGACAAACTGCTGCTGGGGTGATACCTAGTTTTTCTGCAGTATCCTTTTGACTTAAACCAAAATCTTTTATCATGCTTTCCGCAATTTCTTTTCTGATGACGGGTAAACCATTCCACATCATGTATTCGCAGGTAGTTCGTTTCATATATACGAATATTATTCTGTATACTTATAATTAACGATTGTTTATTTATATGTTACATTTGTTTCAAATTAGTATTCTCCACTTTGAAAATAAATGCAACTATTGTTATAATAATATATTAATTCGCTCTAATAATTTTCATATTTATTTATATTTATCGTATAAAAACCAACGAAACATTTAAATACTTAGTATATATTAACAATCGTTAATTAGAGGTATAATGGGGTAATAAATCTCTTGTTTATTACAAATATGAGAATTAAAAAATTATTCATTCAGGCTGATGGAAACTGGGGGTGAAAAAGGCAGGGTGAACCCATCTTTTTATATCCCATCCTTTCCTCCTCTCCTCAAAACTATATTTTGAGACCC
>Ga0209536_100004665_pt1 | contig 21607 bp, 15 predicted proteins | sample DeeMarSeWOR28_12_FD_187461 | JGI IMG/M metagenome (GOLD analysis project Ga0209536, IMG submission 187461) | Marine sediment microbial communities from White Oak River estuary, North Carolina - WOR-2-8_12 (SPAdes) (version 2) | ecosystem: Environmental > Aquatic > Marine > Intertidal zone >... | reverse complement strand
GACGGCGCGAGCCAACGTGAAAACGCCGAGCCCGGCAAGCGCAAGGACGATGCCAGCCAGGGTACGGCCGGCGAAGCGACCGATTCCGGGGCGGACACCGGCGGCCAGAAAGGCGACAACACGCAGACGGATTCGGCCGTGCTGACAACCATATCCACCGTCCCGCCCGCCGCGTGGAACGCGGCTCCGGCCAGGACCCGCTCCGGCCGGAACGGCACTCGCCGGAGGCGGACGCCGGTCGCATCGTAGATCGCGTTCGCGACTGCGGCGGCAACCGGACGGTGCGACGGCTCCCCCGCCCCGTATGGCGGCAGGTCGGGCCGGTCGGGATTCGGGTCACCGTTCACGATGACGATGTCGATCTGCTCCGGTGCATCGACGTGACGCAGGGTCGGGTGCGAACGCCAGTCCACGCTCCGTACCATCTCGGAGTCGAACTGCACCTCCTCGTGCAAGGTGCGGCTCAAACCGTGTAACAGGTTGCCCTGGATCGTGCTCCTGAGCCCGTCCGGGTTGATGACCAGGCCGCAGTCATGGGCGCATACCATTCGTCGGACCCAGACGCGCCCCGTCTCGCGGTCGACCTCGACCTCTGCGATCTCCGCGATCGCAGTCCGGGCTCGATACGCATACGCGAACCCACGGCCGGTGAGAATGCGCTCGCCCGGTACGGGCTTGCCCGACGGTCTGGCATCCCATCCGTAGGCCTCCGCCGCGGCCTCGACGACCGCGATCGAGCGGGCTCGCATGTGCACGGCATCGTCTTCCTCGCTTCCACGCAGCAAGCGCAGCCGGAACTCGACAGGGTCGGCGGCGGCCGCCACCGCCAGCTCGTCGATGAACGACTCGCTGGCAAACGTCGTCTGCGGTCCGTTCGGGTCCCGAAGATTCCCGGTGCGGAGGGGTGACTCGAATGCACGCGGCAAGCGCACGACCAGGGTCTCCTGCCGTCGATTCGGGATCTCGTACATCTCGGCCGGCGCCGACGCACCGCCCGAAGCGGGTCGGTCGGGTCGGATGCCCATGAGCTGAGCGATCAGGACCGTGTCGGGTTGGTTATAGCCGACGTGCGCGTAGTTGGCGACCCGGGCGCGGTAGTCGAGGGCGATCAGGTTGCCGTCGGCGTCGAGGCCACCCCTCAGTGTAAACGCGAACGCCGGACCCTTGGTGTCCCAGGCAGTCTCCTCGAGCCGCGACCACTGCACGCGGACGGGCCGTCCGAGCTCCTTCGCGAGATACGCCGCTTCGAATCCTGCGTCATCGGCGGCGGTGCGTCCGTACAGCTGCGGGCCGTCCAGCCAGATCACCCGCACCTGCTCGCGCGGCATGCCGAGGAATTCGGCAACACCCGTGCGGAGCGAGTACGGCTTCATGTCGTTCGTGTAGATGGTCATCTGGCCGTCCGAGGGGTCGGCGAGGCCATGTGCCGGCCCGATCGCCGTGTGACCCTGGAAGGGGAAGTCGTACTCGGCCTCGACGACCGTGGCGGCACCGGCTAACGCGGCGTCCGGCTCGCCCTCCACCCGCTCGAGGGGAACCGTCCGCCCTCCGGCGCTTCGCGTGCGCGATACCGGCGCCGCCTCGCGCAGGTACGTGTAGAGCTCTTCGTGGGTCGGGAACGACGCGGTCCCCGGCGCTTCCCACTCGACTTCCAGTCGTCGCGCCGCTTCGATCGCCTGCTCCTCCCGCTCGCAGACGACGGCGACGTAGTTGCCTCGGCTCACGACGCGCACGAAGCCCGGGAGATCCTCGACCGACGACTCGTCGATGCGTACCGCCCGGGCACCCGCGACCGGCGGTCGAACATTGCGAGCGTGCACCATGTTCGGGATGCGAACGTCGACGGCCCACTCGAGCGATCCGTCGACCTTGCCCGGGATATCGTACCGCGGCAGGGGCTGCCCGACGAGCTTCAGCTCCCCGACGGGCTTGACGTCCGCCACTCCGGTGGTCGCGTTCACGTTGTCACCCGTCAGCACGACGTCGAAGCGCCGACCTCCCACCAGCTCGCCGTAGGTGACCGTCCGGGAAGGATCGCGCATGATCGAGATCACGCCGTCGCTCACCGCCAGCTCGTCGATCGGCGCGCCCAGCCGACCCGAAGCCATCTCCAGGAGGACGCGTCGTGCCTCCGCTGCCACCCGACGGGCCGCCCAGCCGTCCCGCTCGATCGCGTCCGAGCCGCCGGAGCCGCCCTGGTCGACCGTCATGTCGGTCCGGCCCATGACGAGCGTGCTCATGTCGAAGGCGATGTCGAGCTCGTCGCACATCATCTGCCGGAACGCCGTACCCGTACCCTGCCCTCCGTCGGTCTTGCCGACATAGAAGGTCGCGCTCGAGTCCTCGTGCACGACGAGCCACGAGTCGAGCCTCCGGAAGTCCGGGTCGGGATATGGAGCCTCGGGCTCTCCGAGCCCGAGGGCGACGTCCGCGCCGGATCCGATCGTACCGACCTGGCTGAAGCTCAAGACGAAGAGGCCCGAGGTCTTCAGGAAGTCCCGCCGTGAGGGGGTCCCGCCGATCGTGTCCAGCGCCTCGGTGACCTCCTTCGGAATCTCTGCGAGGTGGCTCATCGCCCGGCCTCCTCCGGCCCGGGTCCGCGCTGGGCGGGATCGGCGGCGACCGTGCGCGCAGCGTGGCGCACGGCCTCCTGGATCCGGTAGTAGGTCATGCATCGACAGAGCACGTCGTTCATGCCCTCTCGTATCTCGGCGTCGGTCGGGCTCGGGTTCGCGTCGAGCAGCGCCTTGGCGGTAAGGATCTGCCCGTTCTGGCAGAAGCCGCACTGCGGCACCTGCACGTCGATCCACGCCTGTTGTACCGGGTGGAGCTCGCCGCCGTCGGACAGGCCCTCCAGCGTCGTGATCTCGCCTTGCACCCTGGATACCGCCGTCGTGCACGAGCGTCTGGCGACCCCGTCGACGAGTACCGTACACGCTCCACATTGGCCTCGGCCGCAGCCGAACCTGGGGCCCCGGAGCCCGAGGTCGTTACGGAGCACATACAGAAGCGGGGTGGATGGGTCGACGTCGAGCGTGTGCCTCGCGCCGTTCACTGTGAGCGTGACGTCCGCCATGCTCGTCTCCTGTCGTGACGGGAGGTCCGAGGCCCTCGAGGGCCTGCCGCCCAAGGTAGGCGCGTACCCACCGGTGTGACCAGCGAGCGAGCGGAGGACGCTGAGGCTCTTACGGCCCCCGCGCCGAATCGGGCGTGAGGCCTGGGTGACGCTATCCGGCCCCCGCCCTGGACACGACGTCGATCGCCCGGGAAGCCGTCCTCTGGGCCTCGAGGAGGGACCGGCCCACCGACATGAAGTCCACGCCGATCCCGGTCTCCGCCGGAGCGGGCGAAAGGAGAATCAGACCGGCTCCGCGGGCTCGATCGAAGAGCAGGTCCGCGACCGCCGCACGCACCTGCTCGAACGTGGGCGCCGATTCACCGCGTGCGCTGCCGATCACCACGAACGGATGGTGGGCCCAGTCCCCGACCAGCCGGTTGGCGAGCGTCATGGGGATCGACGTCCCGCCCCAGCGACCGTTGCACTCGATCCAGTGCAGCTCCGCGCCGGACAGCTCTTCGCCGACCAGAATCGAGTCGAGGCTGCACCGGCCGAAGTAGCCCAGCTCCTGAAAGAGCAGGCCGAGCAGCGCCGCCTCATGCGCGAGACGCTCCTTCAGCGGACCGCTCAGCGAGCTGGGTGTGCATCCTACGAACTTGCCGGCCTCCCCCTCCACCTTCTGGTCGAACACCCCCTCCACGATCGGGTCACCGTCACCACGTCGGGGAATCCACAGCTGCGCGGACGGCGTGAGGAGGACGGACTCTTCCCAGACCGAGACCAGCATCGGGAAGGGCTCCGCCCAGCCCAGATGCCGGAGCAGTCGACGGAGCTCTCCGGCCACCGCCTTCAGAGAGGGCAGCCGGAGCACGAGCGAAGCATCGATCACGAAGTTGCCCGACGCCCCGGACGCGCTCGGGAGCTTGATGCCGACGGAAGGGCCGCTTCGCGCACACTGGCGAACCCGGTGCGCCAGGGTGGCCCATCCGCGCGCCGCCGTCGTCATGGGGAGCGCCCGTCGTCCGAGCAGCTCCGATACCCTCGCGGAGAACCAGATCTTGTCGTTGACCCTGCGGCTGAGCACCGTGGGCGGACCCGCGACCCGGATGGGCACGCCCGACTCCCTCGCGATCGCTCCGGCGAGAGCCCAGACGTCCCCCGTCGCGATGTAGGGCATGACGTTGAGCCCCCCGTAGGCCCGGGCGATCCCACCCAGCCGGCCGAGGGCCTCCACGTCGTCGAGCGTCCGGATCGAGAGTGAGGCCGGTCGCCGCGGAGCGCTCGGCACCAAGATCGACGGTGCGCCCAGATTCAGGTCGTCGCGGCAGTGCTCCTGAAACGCCCGCACGGGTGGGTGGCTCATCGCCACGAGATCACCGTCCCCGGCGAGCAGCAGGGCCCGGTGCTCGCGCCCGTAGGTCAGGCCACTGACCGCGAGGCGCTCGGTGTCGTGGATGTGCAGCGTCGGCCCCGGGCGGAGCCCCGTGCCCACACGGGGTCCGAACAGCCCCGTGTCAGGAAGTCGCGGGTCCTGCTCGAGGAGACGGCTCGCGAGCCTCGTCGCGCGGTCACGGTCGGAGGGCGAGATGCCGTGCGCGACGTGGGGCACGATCGAGGAGCCCACCGGCGCCACGGTCGCGGACGACAGCTCCGCCGACATGCCCGAGGCCCGGGCTCAGGCGAGACGGGCGATGGCGACGCGCGCCACACGGTCGAGGAACGCCGCCCCGATCTCGAGCACGCGCTCGTCCACGTCGAACAGCGGGCTGTGCAGTGGGATATAGTCGTCGGTCTCCGTGCGCACCCCGTACCGCACGTAGCACGACGGGATCTGCTTGCAGAAGAAGCCGAAGTCCTCGGCACCCATGCTGGGGTATTCCTGTTCGACCACGCGCGCCTCGCCACCCATGAGCCGGACCGCTTCTCGAGCGATGTCCACTTCCCTGTCGCTGTTCACGACCGGAGGGTATCCCCCGCGGATCACGACATCGACGTCCGCGCGATAGAGATCGGCGGCCGCACGCCCCAGCCGCTCGATTCCCTGGTGCAGATGCTTGCGAACCGCAGGCAGGGTGGTGCGTATCGTGCCTTCCAGCATCGCCTCCTCGGCGATGACGTTCGGGGCCGACCCGGCGACGACCTTGCCGATCGTCACCACGGAGGGATGCACGGGATCGGTCTCGCGGGAGACCAGCGTCTGGATGGACGTGATGAGCATGCCGGCGATCACCACGGCATCGATGGCCTCGTGCGGCCGGGCTCCGTGCCCCCCCTTTCCCTTGATCTGGATGCCGAAGCCGTCCGACTGAGCCGTGACGGTTCCACGGCTCACCATGATCTCACCGACCCGGTAGTGATAGGTCACGTGGCCCGCGAAGATCGCGTCGACACCCTCCAGGGCTCCCGACTCCAGGACGACGCGAGCGCCGCCTCCCCTCTCCTCGGCCGGCTGGAAGACGTAGACCACGTTGCCCGGCGGCGGGTCCTGCACGTGGTGCGCGGCCGCCCCGAGCACGGTGGCCATGTGCACGTCGTGCCCACACGCGTGCATGCGCCCGGACACCTTCGAGGCGAACGGCAGGCCCGTACGTTCGTGGACGGGGAGCGCGTCCATTTCGGCTCTGAGCGCCACCGTGGGCGCGGACCTGTCCTTGCCCTCCAGGCGGCCGATCACCGCCCCACCCTTTCCGCCGTACTCGTAGTCGATGCCGAGGCGATCCAGCTCCGCCATGATCACCTCGGCAGTCTGCACCTCCTGAAAGGCGAGCTCGGGGTGCTCGTGCAGCGTCCGCCGTAGCTCGACCATGCGCTGGAAGGTGTTCCCTTCCAAAACCGTCGCCGTGCTCATCGTCTCTCCGCGCCAGCCCTCTCCCTACGGGCTGGTTCTTTCCTCGTGGGCGCACCCTCGAAGTAAGATCGCGGTAGCGGCGCGCGCGCGCTGTCGGGGATCGGACCGCGGAGGTGTGGGGAGCTTCCGGAGGGGGCGGTCGAGGCGAGCGGGCCAGACGCATAACCGATCACGCCATCCAACCGCCCCACTGCCGCGGCGAAGCTGGGAGGTCTCGCTCCCTCACCCTCGCTGCTCCGTGCCGGTCATCAGCCGCTTCTACGGCATCGTCGTCTTCATGAACTACAACGACCACGAGCCGCCCCACTTCCAAGCTAGATACCAGGGAGCCGAAGTCCTCGTCGAGCTCGACTCAGGTCGCGTCGTGGGTGAATTCCCGGCCCGAGCGTTGCGCCTGCTGGTCGAGTGGCACGAGCTTCATCGACCGGAGCTCGAGGTGAACTGGCAGCGCGCTCGCGAACACAGACACCTCCTGCCCGTGGAGCCACTTCAATGATTGCCAACATGCTCGTTCGAGTGACGGCCGTGGAAACCACCGGACGCAGCACCGTACGCGTCTGGTTCGACGACGGGTCGGTGAGAGACGTCGAACTGAGCGAAGAGCTGTGGGGCGAGGTCTTCGAGCCGCTGCGCGATCCCGACTTCTTCCGTCAGGTCTTCGTCAACACGGAGACGGGGACGATCGAGTGGCCGAACGGTGCGGACTTCGCGCCGACCTTCCTCCGCGAGAGAGGCGTCGCGGTCGGCACGTAGCGTGCCCGCGGGACCTCGGGCGGACGTTCCCCCTACCCGGACCCGAACCTCCCCAGCCCGAACGGCCGGAGCAGCTCCGGGGCGCTCCCCGCTCGGGCCCCCTCCGCGATCAGCGGCGCGACGGCGGGGGCGATGGCCCACCCGTGGCCCGACCACCCCGTGGCGAAGAGCAGGTTGGGCGCCTCCGGCAATCGGTCGATGATGGGAATGTCATCGACGCACGAGGCCTCGGCGCGATCCGCGCGGGCGGTCACGAGCTCGAGCCCCTCGAGCACGGGAAAGATGCGGACGGCCTCCGCCCAGTTTCCGGCCACGGCGGCAGGCAGCGTCTCTCCCTCGCCCGTCTCCGGATTCCGACGACCGCGCCACCCTCCGGAGAGCATGACGGAGCCGTCGGGGAGCATCTTGAGCGCCAGCGGCCGGTGCTCGTGGCCAAACAGGGATCGGAAAGGCGCCTCGGCCGTGGGCTCCGTGGCCATCGCCTGCGGAAAGATCGACCACACGGGCAGACGGCGGTCGAAGGTGTCGAACAACAGGTCGGCGACGCCGGCGTTGTTGAGCAGAAGGACGTCCCGGCCGACCTCGATCCGCTCTCCGTCCTCGAGAAGGACGGCCACGATCCGGCCGCCTCCGACCTCGAGGCCCACGACCTCGGCGCCCTCCCTGATTTCGGCGCCGGCCTCTCTGGCGCGAGCGGCATACCCGAGCGTCGTCGCTTTGTGATCGGCGACACCGTCGTGTGGGCAATGCAGGGCCCCCAGCACCACGTCGCTCAGCCCCGGCTCGATCTCCCTCGCCGCGTCGAGGTCGAGGTGCTGCGTCGGGATCCCCGCCTCGCTCTGGACACGCGCGCGCGCGGTCGCGGCGCCGACGTCGTGATGCCGCTCGTAGAGGCGGAGATGTCCGACCGGCTCCCATCCGGTCGGATGACCGAGCTCCGACTCGAGGGATGGCCAGATGTCGTAGGCGGCCCGCATGAGCGGCAGCTCGCGGATGTCTCGCCCGTTGGCCCGCACGCCTCGCTTCCCGAGGCCGCCCGACGCGCCGGACGCGATCGTCCTCGACTCGAGCAGGAGAACTTCGGAGCCCCCGCGCGACAGATGCCAGGCGGTCGCCACGCCGTAGATCCCGCCCCCGACGATCACGTACTCCCATCGCTTGCCATTCATCGGGGTAACTTCCGGCGCGCGCGCGGCGGTGACCAGTGGCCGATCGCGCAAAGTCGACGTCGGGCCTCTGCGGATCGCCTCATCGGGCGGCGGCTGGAGCACGAGGATGCGGGTGTGCGCCGAGGCCCATAGCTTCGCCGGCCATGGACTTCCTGGTGGCCCTCGGCGGGCTCGGCCTGCTCCTCCTCGTGGGACTCTTCCTCCGCACCCGGGTGCGCCTGCTGCGCACGCTGCTGCTTCCGGTTTCGGTGATCGGCGGGTTCGTCGGCCTCGGGCTGGGCCCCTACCTCCTGGACTGGATTCCCGCGAACACGGTCTCGACGTGGGCATCGCTTCCGGGCGTCCTCATCAACTTCGTGTTCGCCGCCCTGTTCCTGGGTGTCGCCATTCCTTCTCCCCGGACGCTCGTCGACCTGGGAGGTCCTCTCATCCGACTGTCCGCGGTCATCTCGCTGGGGCAGTACGTCGTGGCGTTGCTGCTCACATGGCTCGTGCTGACCCCGCTCTTCGGGACGCCGCACATGTTCGCGTCCATCCTCGAGGTCGGCTTCGCGGGAGGCCACGGCACGGCCGCCGCCATGGGCTCGGTGTTCGACGACGTGGGCTTCGAAGCCGGCGGCGCGCTGGGCCAGATGTCGGCCACGGTCGGGATCGTCGTCGCGGTCGTGACCGGCCTGGCGCTCATCCAGTGGGGAGTCGCGCGCGGACACACGACACAGATCGCTCCGTCGAACGGCGTGATCGAGGTCGGTGAGACGGCGGCCCTCCTCCCGCCGGACGAGCGCGATCCCGCGGCCCTCCACACGGTCCGCCCGGGAGCCCTCGACACCTTCTCGCTCCACGTAGCCGTGATCTCGGTCGCCGTGCTCATCGGCTGGCTCATGCAGATCGGGGTCCGTGCGCTTCACCCCTCCCTCGCGGGCTTTCCGCTCTTCCCGCTCGCGATGATCGGCGGCATCCTGATGCAATTGCTCGCCCACCGGACGGGCGTCACGAGCTACTTCGACCGCGCCACCTTCGAGCGCATCATGGGACTCTCGCTCGACGTCCTGATCGTCGCCGCGATCGCCTCGCTCCGGCTCGACCTGTTCCTGCAGAACGTGGCGCCGTTCACGCTCCTGATGCTCGCGGGCATCGTCTGGACGCTCTTCACCTTCCTCGTCCTGGCGCCGCGGATGATCCGCCGAGACTGGTTCGAGCAGACGATCACCGAGTACGGCACCGCGACCGGTGTGACCGCGATCGGTCTCATGCTGCTGCGCGTGGTGGACCCGCAGAACCGGACGACGGGTGCGCAGGCGTTCGCGGCCCGTGCCTTCGTCATCTCACCGATCTTCGGCGGCGGGCTGGTGACCGCCACGGTCCCGCTGCTGCTCCTCGACCTCGGGCTTCCGAGGGTGCTCGCGGGGACTGCGGCGCTGACCCTGGCTCTGTGCTTCTGGCCGACGTCCGGACGGTCCTCCGGCGCCTGAAGCCACGAGGGTCCTGCTACTGATCCGAGATCGGCCTCCGGTCGAAGATCTCCGGTTCCGGGAACGTCAGGGAGAAGCCGTACCAGCGCGTGAAGACCTGTAGCGGCCTGTTGCGCTCCTTCCGCTCGCCGTCGGGTCCGTAGAGGATGCCGTCCTCGATCCGGTCCCCGTTCGACAGCATCAGGATCGAACCGTCCCAGCTGGCGCCCGAGGCATCGGTGAGCTCGGCCATCAGCGCGAAGGCCGAAGGGTCGTAGTAGACCAGCACTCTCTCGCCGCCGAAGTCGTCGAACACGATGTTGTCCCATTCGCGGACGACGGGCAGGGGATAGTAGCGGGCGAGGTCTCCCTTCCAGATGCCGATGCCCATCTCCATGCGGTCCCGCCTCGAGTCCTCCTCACCCATCGTGGCAGGGAACATGTCCGGAACGCCGGTGATCCTGCCGAGCAGACGCCCGAGCGTGCCTCCACCGTCCCCCGACCTCTGGAGCGCCGCCGGGTGCTCGGACCACGCGACCTGAGCATCCGGGCTCTCCTGGAGCACCTGGCCGACGGACGTGTGGAATACGTTCTCGATGGGCAGCGTGGTGCCCTTCAGCGGCCCACGCACCGCCTCGCCGGTCATGTGGTTCCAGTGCGACCCGGACTCGACGTCGTACATGAGGAAGAGACCGTCGTAGAGGCCCTGCTCGGTGAAGGTGTGGACCGTACCGTCCACGCTCGGGATCAGACCGATCCCCGTGTTGCAGATCACTCAGAAGGAGACCATCCACGGCTCGCCGGCGAGATCGCCCTGCGCGATGTGGTGGTAGGACATCTGCATCGTGAGGAGTGCCAACGTCGTCTCGCCGCGACGCAGCACGAGAAGCGCCGTGTCGTCGTTCACCCGCCCCTCTCGGCGCACGGTCGCCAGCGACTCGTACTCGTCCGGATAGAACGCGTCGAACATCGGGCTCTCGCCCAGATACGCGCGCGACTCGTCGAAGTCCTCGGCGGTCTGCGCACCGACGGTCGTGAGGGGGAGCGCGGCGAGCAGGGGTGCGGCCGCGAGCCATCGACGGGGCAGGGACATCGTTGCCGTCCGGGGCGAGAGGAAGGGTGGCTGCCCGATCGGGGGCGACCACTCGTTCGGGCGAGCCTATGACGAAAGTAGGCCGGTTGGAGGGGGTGGCGCGACCGGGACGACCGCGTGAGGCCTCCGAGGCCCCCGCCAGAGCTGGATGCGTCGTTGCTCGCCGAACGAGGCCTGCTCTACCTTGCCCGGCGAATCGACAGGCCCCTGGTAGCCCGCACGCACCGCCATGACGCAAAGCCGCCCGAGACCGCTGCTCGTGATCGCCACCCTCGCCTCGGCCCTCGGCGTCCCGGCCTCGGGCCAGGTCCCCCCTCCGACGGCTGCCCCGAGCCACGTGGTCGATCCGGGTCTGTATGAGGGGATGCGCTACCGGATGGTCGGACCGCTGCGCGGCGGGCGCGTCACGGCCGTCACGGGCTTTCCCGACGACGTGCATGCGTTCGTTCAGGGCGCCAGCGGCGGCGGTGTGTGGCATTCGGACGACGCGGGGCACCACTGGTCTCCCATCGCCGACGCCGCCCTGACAGCGGGAGCCGTCGGCGCGGTCGCGGTCGCCGATGCCGACCCGGACGTCCTGTACGTAGGCACGGGCTCGGTATGCATCCGCGGAAACGTCTCCGTGGGGCGTGGGGCCTGGAAGAGCGAAGACCGGGGCCGGACCTGGGCCTTCATCGGCCTGCCGGCCTCGGGCGCGATCGGCGAGATCGTCGTGCATCCCGACGACCCGGCTACGCTCTACGTCGCCGCGCTGGGCAATCCATTCGGGCCCAATCCCGAACGCGGCGTATACCGTTCCCGCGATGGGGGCGAGAGCTGGGACCATGTCCTCTTCCTCAACGACAGCACCGGGGCGGTCGCGATCGCGATGAACCCCGAGAATCCCGAGGAGATCTTCGCGGGCATGTGGCGCGCGGAACGCAAGCCGTGGACACTGATCTCGGGGAGCGAAGAAGGCGGGATCTACAGGAGCCGCGACGGCGGCGACACGTGGACGAAGCTGGCAGGGGGTCTGCCCGGGGGTCCGGTCGGCAAGGTCGGGCTCTCGATCTCGCCGGCCAATCCGGACCGTGTGTGGGCGATGGTCGAGGCGGAGCCGGGCAACGGGCTCTGGCGCTCCGACGACCGCGGCGACACATGGACCTTCGTGAACGGGGAGAGCCGCCTCGCAGGCCGCGCGTTCTACTACCACCACGTCGTGGCCGATCCGTCGGACGAGAACACAGTGTACGTCCTCAACACCCGCCTGTACCGCTCCACCGACGGCGGGGAGAGCTTCACTCTGATCCCCATACCGCACGGCGATCTCCACGACATGTGGATCCATCCGGACGACCCCGAGATCTTCACCGTCGGATCGGACGGCGGCGCCGTGGTGACCCTCAATCACGGCGAGACCTTCTCGACGGTCTATAACCAACCCACGGCGGAGTTCTACGACGTGGTCGTGGACAACGACGTGCCGTACCGCCTCTACGGATCCCAGCAGGACAACACCACCATCAGCGTGCCCTCGCGCATGGGCCGCAACCAGCTGCGGCCCCAGGAAGGGTGGCGTTACGCGGCCGGCTGCGAGACGGGCCCGATCGCGCTCGACCCCGACGACCCGACGGTCATCTGGGGTGGATGCTACGGCGGAGTGATCAACCGGATGGACGTGTCGAAGGACACGCGCCGGAACGTGAACCTTTATCCGGTCTCGTCGGGCGTGGCCCCCTCGGATCTCCGCTACCGCTTCCAGTGGGTCGCGCCGATCGTGATGTCGCCGCACGACCCTCGGACGGTGTACCACGCGTCGCAGCACGTGCACCGGACCCGCGACGGCGGGATGACGTGGGAGACGATCTCCCCCGACCTCAGCTACGCCGATTCGAGCACCCTGCGCTTCCCGGGCGGCCCCATCCATGCCGACCACTCGGGTGTGGAGGTCTTCGCCACCGTCTTCGCGCTCAGCGTGTCGCCTCATGACGGCGGAACCCTCTGGGCCGGAACGGACGACGGCCGCGTGCACCTGACGCGGGACGACGGCGCGACGTGGAACGACATCACGCCGCCCGAGCTTCCCCGCCTGGCGACCGTGAACTCGATCGACGTCTCCGCGCGCCAGCCGGGGCGCGCCTTCATCGCGGTCCATGCGTATCGCCTCGGCGACCCGAGTCCTTACATCTGGAGAACGGACGACTACGGGCAGACGTGGACGCGCCTCACCGACGGCACGAACGGGATTCCCGCCGACCACTGGGTGCGCGTCGTGCGCGAGGACCCGGAGTGGCCGGGCCTGCTCTACGCCGGCACCGAGTTCGGCATCTTCGCTTCGTTCGACGACGGAGCGCGGTGGCAGCCGCTCCGGATGAATCTGCCGGCCACGCCGATCACCGATCTCGAGGTGCACCAGGGCGATCTCGTGGTGGCCACCCAGGGGCGCTCCTTCTGGATCCTGGACGACCTGACGCCGCTACGCGAGCTCGCCGCCGACCCCGTCGTGGCCGGGGCCCGACTCTTCACACCGCGCGACGCTACGCGAGGGGCCAGCGCGCCTCCCCTCCAGGAGGTGGACCTGACCTTTCCCGACGCCCTGCCTGCGGGCGCCCTGCTCCACTACGTGCTCGACGACGAGCTCGAGGGGCTCCGCCTCACCGTCTTCGACGCCGACGACACGGAGGTGGCGGGGTGGGCTGCCGACGAGGAGGATGGTCGCGCGCTCGATGTGACACGGGGCTTTCACCGCATCGCCTGGGATCTCCGCTACGACCGGGGCAACGTGAAGGCGCCTCCGGGCACCTACACCGTCCGGCTGGAGTGGGAGGGAGGTATCCGCGAAGCCGAGCTCCGGGTCGTTCCCGATCCCCTCGATCCCGAAATCACGATGGCCGACTACGAGGAGCAGTTCCGCGTCTCGAGGGCCGTGGCGGACACCCTGGCCCGTCTCCGCGAAGCGATCGAGCACCTGGAGACGGTCGATGCGCAGACGGACTCCTTGATCGCCTGGGCCGAAGGAGAGGGCTCCGAGGCGGAGGCGTTGTCCGAACAGGCTCGGGCCTTCGCGGCCACCGCCGAGAGGCTCCGGCAGCGGCTGACGTCACATGAGACGGACGAAGGCGAGCCGGGCTTGCGGACCCTCGCCGGGCTCGACCGGCAATACGCTTCGTTGCTCGGCAACCTGAACGGGGGCGGAGGCTATGGGGGTGGCTCCACGGAGGGGCCGCCGACGGCGGGCGCGCTAGAGCGCCAGCGGGACCTCGACGCCGAGTGGGGGGTGCTCTCCCGGGCACTCGCCCGTCTGCTCGAGGAGGAGCTGGCAGCGTTGAACACCGAGACCGAGCGCCTCGGCGGCCCGGTGATCGGCATCCGATGAGGAGCGCCGGCACAACCACCGTGAGCGCCGGGACCCGTGCCGCTCGGGCCAGCGCCCTCGTCCTGACGCTGACGCTTCTGGCCGACGCCGGACACGCCGCCGCGCAGGCGCAAACGTCGCTGGCAGCCCTGGAGCTCCGAGAGGGACACCGCGAAGCCGCGATCGCGCGGCGCGCCGAGCTCATGCGCAGGATGGAAGGTGGCCTTGCCGTCGTCACCAGCGCGGACCGGTCGCAGCCGAACCTCTACGAGTTCTTCGTCCCCGACACCGAGAACCACGACTTCGTCTTCCTGACCGGCATCTACGAGAGCCAACCGCCGGGATCGGTGCTGGTCCTCAACCCCGGCGGCGAGACCTTCCGTGAGGTCCTCTACACCGACCTCGACCCCGATGAAGCCCGCCGACAATCGGGCATCGAGCACGTCTTCCCGCGCGCTCGCTTCCTCGAGCACCTGAGCAGCGCGCTCACGGATTACCGCAACCTCCGGATCACGCAGCTCCGTTTCAAGGAAGTGGCCTCGGACATGGCTCGCGGGTGGGGCGACGACGACAAGGTGCTCTACGTGAACTACCCGCGGTTCACCAACCTCGCGGAGCCTGCCACTCCGCGCCTCGCCTTCGTGGACCGCCTGCGGCAGGCTACCTCGGAGCTCGACGTCCGGGACGCCGGCGACCTCCTCGACCCGATGCGCATGGTGCTCGACGACTTCGCCATGAAGAACGTGCTGGCCGCGATCGAGATCACGGGTGCGGGGCTCATGGAGGGGATGAAGGTGGCCGAGCCGGGGCTCACCACGCGTCAGGTGATGGAGACCGTCGACTACGTCTATCGACTCCGTGGGGCCGAGCTCGGGTTTCCGACCGGTGTCGCGCTCGCCAGTGACCTGGACGAGGAGCTCAAGTGGGAGACGACCGCCGAAGAGGAAGCGGCCCGCAAGGGAGATGCGCGCATCGGCGACGGGGTCCTCGTGCACTTCGACACGGGGGCGCGGATCAACCACTACTCGGCCGACATCCAGCGGACGGTCCCGGCCGGTGCCCGATTCGACGACGAGCAGCGTCGCGTGTACGAGGGCGTGCTCGCCGTCCAGAAGGCGGTGATCGCCGCGGTGCGACCCGGCGTCACGTGGGCGGAGCTGCACGAGCTCGCCGTGCAGACGCTCCGGGAGCTCGGTGGGTGGGACGAGAGCTACACGTACGGGATCGGCCACTTCATCGGCCTGGAAGTGCACGAGCACGGCGACTACGTGGGTCCGCTGCAGCCCGGCATGGTACTCGCGATCGAACAGGGTGCGGTCGTGAACGGGACGAGGGTCGCCTTCGAAGACGACGTCCTGGTCACCGAAGACGGCCACGAGTGGTTGACGCGCTTCATCCCGATCGAGATCGACGAGGTGGAGGCGCTGCGGAGTGAGGAGCCCTTCGTCCGACCCGCGAGGCTGCTGCCGGCTGCCCCCCGTCGGCCCGGGTCGCCCCGATAGCATCGCGCGTGGCCTCGCCGCGACGGTGTGGTGCGGCCATCTTGCCGCACCACCCACTCCGTGAGGAACCGATGCGCCGCTCGATCCTGTGCCTCCTCGCCTTTCTGCTCGTCACGCCCCTCGGAGCACAGACGCGCACGTCGCGTGAACGAGACCTCCGTGAATGGAACGTCAAGGCCGATAAGATGCGGGAGCACCTGTTGCCCACGATGCGCGAGCACGGTGTCGACTTGTGGGTCATCATGAGTCGCGAGAACAACGTCGATCCGGCCCTGGCGCTCTTCGGCGGTTACGGGATCAGCGGGTGGTACGGACACCGCAACGCCTACCTCTTCCACGATGACGGGAATCGCCTGGAGACGACTGTCATCGGGACGCACCTCTCCGGCCATCTCGAGCTCTTCTTCGACAGCATTCAGGGATACGGCGAGGAGGGGCTCGGGCCTCACCTGCGCCGCTACGTGTCGGAGCGGGATCCCGAAACGATCGCCATTAACAAGTCGTTCTCCATTTCCATGGCGGACGGAATCTCCGCCGAGCTCGCCGACTATCTCCTCAATGTTCTCGGAGACCGGTTCAGGCCGCGCGTGGTGAGCTCGGAGCCGATGTTCATCGACTACGTGAGCAAGCGCACGCCGGCCGAGGTGGAGATCGCCATCGAGGCCGCGGAGGAGACGTGGGACATCCTGCGCACCGCGTTCTCGTCGGAGGTCATCACCCCGGGCAGAACCACGCTCATGGACGTCTACTGGTGGGTGAAGGACGAGTGGATGGCCCGCGATCTCGAGTTCAACTTTCCCGCGTCGTTCGATCTCCAGCGGCAGGGCCTGGAGGGATCGCTGGATGACCATGACGACCCCGTCATCCAGCCCGGCGACCTGCTGCATGTCGACTTCGGCGTGAAGCTGAGCGGCATCGTCACGGATCAGCAGAAGATGGCCTACGTGCTCCGTCCCGGTGAGACGGAGGCGCCGCAGGGGCTCAGGCATGTCTTCGCCCAGTCGGTCCGACAGGGTGAGCTCATCACGCAGACCATCGTCCCGGGCGTCCTGGGCCGGGACATCGTCACGCGGGCCGAAGACCTGGGGCGGCAGGAGGGCATCACGAGCCGCGTCTATCCGCACGTGCAGGGAAACTGGGTGCATGGCGTGGGCGCGTGGGGGAGCTTCGACTGGCCGGAGCGTTATGGCCGGCACCCACGGGAGCCGGTTCGCCTCACCGAGTTCTGGTCCATCGAGTACAACGTGAGCGGGGCCGTGCCCGAGTGGGGCGGTCAGACCGTCACCATGTACCGCGAGGAAGACGCCCGTGTCACGGAGGACGGCGCCGTGGAGTACCTCGTGGGCCCGCAGACCGAGCTGTGGCTGATCGGGAACTGACCCAGCGCTACTCCGGATCGCTGCAGAAGCCGATCAGTTACTCCAGTCGACAATGATCCTGGCGCAGATCTTGATCGCGCGGAGGTAGTCCTCGACGTCCACCCACTCGTCGTGCCCGCCGGCCTGCGTGAGATCTCCGGCCAGGGGGCCGATACCGACCGAGGGAATGCCGCTGAAGAGCTTGGGGTTCCTGATGTCGCTCGCCGAGTGGAGCGGATTCACCACGGGCTCGACACCCGTCACTTCCACGACCGCCTCGTGCACCGTCCGGTACAGCGGATGGTCACTCGGGACCTCGACGCCCTGGGTGCCGAAGAGCCACTCGACCTCCGGTGGGTGATCTGCCAGCCACTCGTCGCCCCTCGCCGCGAGGGCGATGGCGTCCAGGATCTCGCGCTGGACCTCCGGCATCTGCTCGTTGGGCGGGAAGGTGGTCGACCCCTCGATCACGCATGCGGTCGGCACCTTCGTCGTGCTGCCCGCCGTGCCACACGAGACGTGACTCGTGAGAAGGTTGGTGGACCGACCCACGGCGGCGTCGAGAGCAGGATGAAAGACCCTCCCCGCCCTGTCCTCCCCCAGCTCTTCGAGCGCGTTCAACACCACACGAGCCTTGTCGACCGCGTTGACCGCCGTGTGCGCAAACGCCGTCTGCCCGGGCTCGGGCGTGTCAGGAGGCTCGCCCTCGACGGTGATCCGAAACCGCAGCATACCCGACGTGATCGCCTTGATGTCCTCGAGGCCCTTTTCCGACTCGGCGGGATGCAGGTACACCGATGCGTCCGCGTGATAGCCTCGGTCGAGGAGCGCGATGATCCCGCGCGCGTTCCGCTTGGCCGGGGTGCTGCCGAGGAGGATGTCGCCGCGCGGGGTTCCCGTCGTCTCCAGAACCGCCGCAACTGCTTCGGCCATGATCGCAACGCCCGCCAGGTCGTCGGCCACGCCCCAACCGTAGAGTCGGCCGTTCTCCACCTCTCCCGCGAACGGATCGTGCTCCCAGGCCGCCATCGACTCCTCCGTCATGGGCTCGGGATCCGGGTGCCCGAAGAAGAGCATGCTCCGGCCCGACCCGGTTCCGCGCAGTCTCCCCATCACGCTGATCCGCTCGGTCATGTCGATGCTCTCCTCCGCAGCGAACTCCAGATCGAGGCTCAGCGTGGAGGGTTCGAGGCTCAGCGTCTCGACCTCGAGGCCGAGCTCCTCGAAGCGCGCCGCCACCAGTGCCTGCACGGCCTCCTCACCGTCGGGTTGGGCGCGTATCAGGCTCCGCAGAAACTCCAGATGTGACTCGCGGTTTCGATCGACGGACCGAAACAGCTCTTCGATCTCTTCCTGCGCTCGAGCGGGAGCAGCCCCCGGGGGGAGCGCGCAAAGCACCATCCCGATCATGGCGGCCCACCGGGATGCGGCTCTTCTGCTCATGGCATCTCCTCGGAAGCGGCAGGGAGGCCAAGCTATCCGATCGCCCTGGGGGCTGCAAAAAGAGACTGGACGGGGAACATGTCCTCGTCGCGCTGACTGCATTGCATTTCATGATTTATAGAGCATATATTTAACCGAACGCTCATGAGTGTATGCGGGCCCGCGACTCCGGAGTCGCGCCCCGTGCATTCCCCGCAGGGCCGATGACCGTGGTGTCGCCTATGAGCCACACGCCAATGCGTCGCGCCGACGAGCTCGCCATGCGCTACCTGGACGGCGAGCTGTCGTGGCCCTCGACGATCGCGTATCGCGTCCGACTGTTGCTGTCGCCCGACCGGCGGGCCGAGCTCGCTGAGTGGCGCGCTCTCAGCGCCGCCTTCCGAGACCTGCGAGGCGTCCGCAGCGACGGGCCTGCACCATGAGCCCCGCGGCGGGAGGCACGCCCCGACTCCGCAAGGAGCTGGGTCTGTTCGACGTCTACGCCATCAGCACCGGCGCGATGTTCAGCTCGGGCTTCTTCCTGCTGCCCGGCCTCGCAGCGGCGCAGACCGGCTCGTCGGTTTCGCTGGCCTACCTGGTCGCGGCGCTCATCATCATGCCTCCGGCGCTGTGCGTGGCCGAGCTGGCCACCGCGATGCCGCGCGCCGGAGGCGCGTACTACTTCCTCGACCGGAGCCTCGGGCCCTGGATCGGCACGGTCGGGGGGCTCGGGACCTGGATCGCGCTCGTCCTCAAGAGCGCCTTCGCGCTGGTCGGCCTCGGCGCCTACCTGTCGATCTACTTCGAGCTTCCGATCCGGTCCCTGGCCGTGGTCCTCACGGTCGCCTTCATGGCCATCAACATCGTCGGCGCCAAGGAGACGAGCGGCCTTCAGCGCATGCTGGTCGTCACGCTGCTTGCGGTTATGGCGCTCTTCCTCGGCGCGGGCCTCACGGAGCTGGTGCGGTCGGAGGGCGCTGCCCCGGGCACGTCCGGGCCCTTCTTCTCGGCCGGACTGGCCGGCTTCTTCAGCACCGTGGGCTTCGTCTTCGTTTCGTACGCCGGCCTCACGAAGGTCGCGAGCGTGGCCGAAGAGGTTGTGCAGCCGGACCGCAACATCCCGCTCGGCATGGCGCTCTCACTCGGAACCGCGGCGCTCGTGTACACGGTGGGCGTCTACATCATGGTCGCTCTGCTCCCGAGCGCCGAGCTGCACGTCGACCTTACTCCGGCGGCGAGCGCGGCGGCCGAGATACCCGGGCTCTCCGGTGCCGCAGGGACGGCGCTCATCGTGGTCGCGGCGCTGGCGGCGTTCGCCTCCACGGGCAACGCGGGCGTGCTCGCGGCCTCGCGGTATCCGCTCGCGATGGCCCGCGACCAGCTCGTTCCGCCGACGCTGGGCCGACTCGGGCGATTCCATACGCCGACGATGGCGATCGCGACGACCGCCGGACTCATGATCCTGGCGATCGTGACGCTCCCGATCGAGGACATCGCCAAGCTTGCGAGCGCCTTCCAGCTCCTGCTCTTCTCGCTGCTGAGCCTGGCCGTGGTGATCATGCGCGAGAGCGGCATCCCGGGATACGACCCGGGTTACCGCTCGCCCTGGTATCCGTGGCTCCACGTCGTCGCCTTCTTCGTTCCGATGTGGCTGATCGCGCAGATGGGCCAGCTCGCGATCCTCTTCACACTCGGGCTCGTGGCGGTCACGACCGTCTGGTACCTCAAGTACGCCTCGGCCCGCGTCGGTCGAGCAGGCGCCATCTTCCACACCCTCGCTCGACTCGGGGAGCGCCGCACGCCGGGGCTCGACACCGAGCTCCGGCATATCATCAAGGAGAAGGGGCTGCGCGAGGACGACCCGTTCCGCGAGCTCGTGGCCAGAGCCCTCGTGGTCGATCTGGACGGACGGTTCGACTTCCACGAGCTGCTCGACCTGGCGGCCGACCGACTCTCGGCACACTCGGGCTTCGTCCCGGAGACGCTGTCGGACGGCTTCCGGAGTGGGTTCGAGGGAGGCTTCATGCCCATCGAGCACGGCGTCGCACTCCCTCATCTCCGCATCGAAGGGCTCGACCATCCCGTGCTCATGATGGCCCGCACGCCGGAGGGGCTCGTCACCGGAGAGGACGCGCGTGTCGAGGAGCGGGAGCTCTTCCCCGAGCTACGGGCCGTCTTCTTCCTGGTGAGTCCCGCCGACGATCACGGCTATCACCTGCGGCTGCTCGGCCACCTCGCGTCGCTCGCCGAACAGGACGGGTTCCTGGACCGGTGGTGCGCCGCGGCGAGCGAGGCCGAGCTCCGCGAGGCCCTCATGGATCAGGAGCGCCTCCTCACCCTCGTCGCCGACCGGGAGCGGGGAGCGGAGCCCTGGATCGGACGAGCGCTGCGCGACCTCGACCTTCCGCCCGCGACCCTGATCATCGTCATCCGCCGCGGCTCCGACGTCATCGTGCCCAGCGGCGAGACCGTCGTGGAGCGAGGAGATGCCGTCACACTGATCGGTGAGCCGGACGCGATCCGGGAGCTCGAGGTCGGGCTCCGATCCACGGGGGCGCCCGACGCGCAGTAGGGGACCCGGCCAGACCCGGCGGAAAACCGCCACCGGCAACTATCCCGAGGACTCGCTCGCGTACGCCGTCAGCATTCGGCCCAGCTCCTCGGCGAGCTCGGCCGTGCTCACGTCGGCCGCGGCCGCCGGCGTGTGGTCCGGGTAGACGATCTGCTCGGTGAGCGTGCTGACCAGGACGAGGATGGCGACGTCTCCCATCGTCTGCTTCCTGGCCTCGTCCGCCGGCGAGAACAGCTCGCCCACACGGCCGAAGAGCGAGCGCCGCCGACCGTGCGACGCCGGCGGCACGATCTCCGGGTGCAGCCGACCGTGCAGGTGAAGCGCCTGGATCAGGCCCCGGTTGTCTTCCATGAAGGCGACGATGCGCCCGATGAGGAAATCCCAATGCCCGCGGACGTCGTCCGGTTCGATCGGCGCGCCCTCCGAGAACGACTCGGCGAACGCCGCGAATCGCTCCTCATAGACAGCGTACAGGTCGGGTAGAATCCCCTCCTTGCTCGTGAACCGCCGATAGAAGTTCCCGACGGACACGCCCGCCCCCTTCGCGATATCGGCGACGGTGACCTGGTCGAAGGGCCGCCGATCGACGAGCTCGAGGCACGACGCCACGAGCTTTCGCCGCGTCTCTCTCGACCGTTCCTGCTTCGCGGTCAGGTCACCCTTGCCGTTCACGCGCACCGCCTCTTGCCCAAAAGTGAATCTGCGTTCACATTACTGGAAATCAAAAGCGAACGGAGATTCACAAATGGAACGCACCGATTCGATCGAGACAAGTGACCGGCATCCGCCGAAATGGAACCGGGTGCTCCTGGCCCTCCTTGCCGGCCTCGCGGTCGTGCAGTGGGCCAGCGCTCCGCTGCTCGAGTGGCTCCGCCCGGACGCGACGATGGGCGACCGGATGCTCGTGGTGAAGGGAGTCACCTTCGTGTGGTTCGCGGTCGTGATCATGCGATCGACCGGCTGGGCCGCGGTCGGGTTCCGCCGACCCGTGCGGCCCGGCTCGTTGCTGTACGGGATCCCGTGTTTCCTTCTCAGCGGAATGGCACT
>Ga0209536_100004663_pt1 | contig 21615 bp, 14 predicted proteins | sample DeeMarSeWOR28_12_FD_187461 | JGI IMG/M metagenome (GOLD analysis project Ga0209536, IMG submission 187461) | Marine sediment microbial communities from White Oak River estuary, North Carolina - WOR-2-8_12 (SPAdes) (version 2) | ecosystem: Environmental > Aquatic > Marine > Intertidal zone >... | reverse complement strand
CTGGGCTTGTATATGTCGTACTCGAACGAGAATCCATATTTCCGGCAACTCGCCCAGATGCCCAGCTTCATTTCAGAAAAGTCGTTTCAGGTCGGCGGCAACATCCGACTTGGCGAGCTGTTTCCGGACGCGTGGTCGCTGAGTATGCCGTTCAACGTCAACTATTCGAACATAAGTTCAAAACCCCAACTGCTGCCGCGAACCGACGTATTCGTAGAGAGTTTGCCCGGGCTGCGCACGCCGGAAAGTCGAACCCTCGCGATGAACCTCGATCTCAGTACCTCGCCATCGGCGGCTACACCGTATGTGGGATGGTTCGTAGACAACTCGGCGTTGCGTTTCTCGTATGATCAGCGGAAATCCAGGAATTCACGATCAGAGACGGAGGCCTATTCACTCGGCGCCAACTATAACTTCCGTTCCGATGTGGGAAATGTCTCTTTACCGCTGATTCCCGGAACGGACGTGCGCCTTCGTCTGACCCCGACGGTGTTCTCGTTCAATACCGGCTACTCGAACGGACAGACCGACACCAAGCGGTTCTCGGAGATCATCGAACTGCCCGGTGACACGGCGCTTCGACCCGTGTTGGCGTACGATCAGCGTCTGTTGACGAACACCAACATTTCGTTCGAGCCGCTCAATGCACTCACCGGGCGCTGGCTGGCGACGGAAGCTAGGGACCTGGTGCCCACGGACCTGTTGGTCAGCGGTCAGGCCGCGCAGGACGCGATCAATGCAGAGAGAACGACACTTCTCGGGATGGATCTGGGCTGGGAAACGGGTCGAACGATCACCATGAACTGGACGTATCGACCCACTATCGCTACGTGGCTGATACCACAAGCTTCACTGGACACGCGGTACGGATTCAATCGGGGGCCTTCGTTCATCACGCAGCTGGACGGTGACACCGTGCTGACGAGTGACTTCAACAATTCGCGGGTCGTGCGGCTCTCGGCCGGCTTCAACGTGCCGGCGATGTTGCGCCAGTTTGCCGGGCAGGAAGCCTCGGGCGCGGTTGGTGGGGTTCTCGCGTTGTTCGATTGGCTCGACATCTTCACCGCGACCTGGTCGGGGCTGGTGGGGTCACGATACCAACGTCAACCGGCGCATCCGAGCATCGGCTACCAGTTGGGGTTCGGCGGTTTCGAGTCGCTCAGAGTTCAGGATGGAGACACGGCGAGCCAGGTGTCGGACGGGACGAACCTGGCGCTCAATTCGGGGGTCAGTCTGCCGTTGGGAGCGTCGTTCAGCTTCGACTATGCCACCGACGACCAGGACGTCTGGACTCCGATCAACCAAACCGTGAGCAGGGGCACCACCTGGCCCAGCGTGAACTTCAATTGGAACCGCATCCCGCTTCCCGCTTTCATCGACCAGTGGGTGAGTAGTTTCGCGCTTCGCGCCGGCTATACAGTAAGAGAGACTCGCAACGACGTCGTGGGCGGTGACCAGACTCGCACCAACTCTACGAGAACGATACCATTCAGTGTCAATCTGGCTTTGTCGACGGAATGGACGTTCGGCTACAGCCTGAACTCGTCAAGGGCTGAGCGGCGCGACCCGACGGGCCTGACCCTAGGAGAATCGCTGAATCAGTCGCTCGAAGTGAGAGGGCGGATACGACCGATCAGCGCCGAAGGCTCACTGAACAATCCGGTCATTATCTCGCTGCGCCTGGCACAAGAGAACCAGGACCAGTGCCGTCAGCTGGGTGCCGCGGCTGCGGAAGGCGCACCGCCCGGAGTCGAAGGCAGCGAACTGCCCGAATGCGAGCCGTTCACGGCGCAGACGATCCGTACCATCGATCTCACGGTGTCCACCGATGTGCAGCCGTTCTCGATCGGCTTGCAGGGATCTTGGCGTGATACGCAGAGCGAGATCGGGCAACGTGCCGGGTCGACGCAGCTGGAAATCAGTTTGTTCGGACAGTTTCAATTCGAGTCAGGAGAGATTCGTTGAGCGATATGCGAGAGAGTCGTGTTCTGGTCGCACTGGCAGCGGCATCGTTCGTGCTGGTATCGGCCACGTGCGGCGGTGCGGATGGAGAAGAGCGCCTTCGGCGGAACAGCGGTTCCGATCAGCCACTCCCGAGGTTCGATGGGGCCGCCGCCTACGAGTTGGTGAAACGGCAAGTCGCGTTCGGCCCGCGCGTTCCCGGGACGTTGGGTCACGCTGAAATGGCGGAGTGGCTGGAGCAGTATCTGTCGGAGCGCGCCGACACACTGATCATCCAGCGTTTCGAGCATACTTCCGTCGACGGCGAGACGCTGCCGCTGATCAACTTCTGGGCGCGCTTCGGCCCCTCCGACTCCCGGCCATTGCTCCTGCTCGCTCACTGGGACACGAGACCTTTCTCGGACCAGGCGCAGGACCCGGCCGACCGCGACAAGCCCGTACCCGGAGCGAACGACGGCGGCTCTGGCACGGCGGTTCTGTTGCAGCTGGCAGAGATGTTTCGGCAGCAAGCCCCGCCGCGGAGCGTTGACGTTCTGCTAGTCGACGGAGAGGACTACGGAGACTTTTCTGACGGTCGGGACGTCTTTTTGGGCTCTCGGCATTTCGCCGAGAATCTGCCTGACGGGTACTCGCCGGAGTTCGGGGTCCTGCTCGACATGGTCGGCGCTCGCGATTTGGATCTTCCGGTGGAAGGCTATTCCAACTCGCGCGCTCCCGAGGTCGTCGATCGCGTGTGGGGCCTGGCTCATCGCATGGGCTTCGGCGACATCTTCCGTCGCGAGGTCGGCTCGACCGTCAGCGACGACCACTTGCCGCTGAACGACGCCGGAATTCCGACGATCGATATTATCGATTTCCCTTATACTTATTGGCATACACCAGAAGACACCCCGGACAAGCTGTCAGCCTCCAGTCTCGGCGTGGTCGGCTCTGTAATGACTCGTCTGGTTTACCGCGGTCGGTAGTCGTGATAAACGATGACGGTGACGCATCGATGACGATGACTCAACGACATCACCGCGTGGGAAGAGCTAGGTGTTGGGATCATAAGATCGTCATCGGCGGGTTTGAGCTCTTGGGATCGTCATCGGGTTGAGGATTAGTTGAGGGAGTTGGGTCATCGTCTGCGGGTGGTAGGCCTTTTCTTGCTGAGAACCTGCTGGTGATGATGTGACGCTCACTGAAGGGGAGACCAAGGCGCTGTTGGCGAGTGCGCTGTTGGTACTTTTGGCGGCGTTCGGGCGGATCGTGCTGCCGCCGCAAGCGGCCGAGGTGGAGAGAGGGGGATTGGCCGGGACGCCGAGCGTCGATTCCGCGTTGACCTTGGCCGAGGCGGTCTTTGAGGAGTCCGAACGCCGGAGGCAACGGCTTAAGTCGGGCGAGCGGATCGACCCCAACGTAGCGAGCGAGATCGAGTTGGACCGCCTCCCAGGTGTCGGGCCAGCCCTCGCCCAAGCGATCGTGCAGTCGCGCGAGGGCGAGGGACCTTTTGGGTCGCTCCGGGAACTGGAACGCGTGCCCGGTCTTGGGAGTAATAGTGTTAGGCGCCTGGCGCCGTATGTATCCCTGCCGGAAACGGCAGGGCGGAGGCACTCTCCGGGTGGGGAGGTCGGCAGGTCAGGTCAGCCCGAAGCCCGAAGCGAGTCGCAGAAGAAGGTGAACTTGAACCGAGCAACGGTAGAGCAGTTGGAGACTCTACCGGGCATCGGGCCGGCTCGAGCGAAAGCCATCGTGCGTTGGCGCTCCGAGCGCGGTCGGTTCACGACTCTGGATGCCTTGCTGGAAGTACCCGGGATAGGGCGAGCGACGTTGGAGCGGCTGAAACCGCTCGTGACTGTCGCACCTTGACAGTGGGCGTAAGTTCTGGCAATTTTGGAACTTGCTGTACCACTCCCCCCCGCTGCCGTGTCCAACTGCGACACTTTTATTCCGATCGGAATGGCGACAACCCGTACGAAATCAAGCGATCTAATCGGCGACCTGCTGGTCCGTGAAGGCCTAATCACGGAAGAGCAGCTGGGCCGTGCCCTCAGCGAGCAGCGGAGTAATGGATCCAGGCTCGGCTATACACTCGTATCGATGGGCTTCGTCTCCGAGACCGATTTGACGCGGGTCCTGGCCCGCAAGTACCGGGTGAAGGCGGTCGATCTCTCGCGGATCGATACGGTGGACCAGCGGGTCGTGAATCTGGTGAAACCTGAGATCGCCGTTCGACATCTGGTGTTGCCGCTGCGCAGAGTGGGTCGCACACTAACGGTCGCGATGGCGAATCCCACCAATCTCGATGCCATAGACGAACTCCGCTTCTCCACCGGCTACGATATCGAACCGGTGGTGGCAGGCGAGTATTCGCTCAAGCAGGCGGTCGAGAAGCACTACGAGACGGTTGAAGATGGGCTGCAGGACCTCCTCAAGGAGTTCGACGAGGACGACATCGAGGTCGTTGACGGGTCTGACACGGACGAGGATCTATCGGTCACGGCGTTGCAGGCGCAGGTCGAAGAAGCGCCGGTCGTCAAACTGATCAACGGGGTCCTGACGAGTGCGGTCCAGAAGGGTGCCAGCGATATCCACATCGAGCCCTACGAGAAAGAGATCCGCATTCGTTTCCGCGTGGACGGTGCGTTGCGCGAGATCATGCGTCCGCCGACGCGAATGAAAGCCGCGCTGACCAGCCGCGTGAAGATCTTGGCGGATCTGAACATTGCCGAGCGTCGTGTTCCGCAGGACGGACGAATCAAGATGCGTATGGGCAAGCGCGTCATCGACTTCCGAGTCTCCACACTGCCCGGGCTTTTCGGTGAGAAGATCGTTCTGCGAATCCTCGACAAGTCGAACCTCCAGCTTGACCTGGAGAAGTTCGGCATGGAGCCGAAGGCCGAATCCGACTTCTTGACCGCGATCCGAAACCCGTACGGCATGGTGCTGGTTACCGGTCCGACCGGTTCAGGTAAGACGACGACGCTGTACTCGGCGCTGATGAAGATCAACACCGAGGAAGTGAATATCATGACGGCGGAGGATCCCGTCGAGTACAACCTCCGCGGTGTCAATCAGTGTCAGATGAGGCCGGAGATCGGACTGACGTTCGCCGCCGCTCTGCGGGCGTTCTTGCGCCAGGACCCGAACATCATCCTGGTGGGTGAGATCCGAGATATGGAGACGGCCGGCATCGCGATCAAAGCCGCGCTTACCGGTCACTTGGTGCTGTCGACCCTGCATACCAACGATGCAGCGTCGACGATCACTCGTATGGTCGATATCGGCGTGGAGCCATTCAACGTGGCATCGGCGGTGAACCTGGTGACGGCCCAGCGTCTGGTCCGGCGCATCTGCAGCAATTGTAAGGCCGAGACCACCTACGACGAAGACGAACTGGAAGCAGCTCTCATTCCTGAGGACAGGCTTGCCGAGATGAAGTTCTTCAAGGGCGAGGGTTGTGATCAGTGTGACGGTACGGGTTACAGAGGACGACAAGGCCTGTACGAGGTGATGCCCATCACCGCCAAGATCCGCCGCCAGATCATGCACGGGGAAGGCGCGGACGTGATGAAGGCCCAGGCGATCGAAGACGGGATGCTGACGCTGCGGGACGATGGGCTGATCAAGGTTGAACGTGGAATTACCACGTTGGAAGAGGTGGTGAAGGAGACGGCGGCGTAGGTCTCACGGCTTGCCCTTTTCCCCCTGCTGTGAGACGAAAGGCCTCATGATTCACCGTCCGCCCGGCTAGGCGTTACCGAGCCTTGGAGGGACAGTGAATCTCGAAGTGATCACTCTAACAGACAGCCTCGATTGAGGCGGATTTGGACACGGGTCTATGGCAACATTAAGCGTACGGGCGCTTCTCGAGGAGATGATCGAGCGGCAAGCCTCCGATCTGCATCTGACGGCTGGAGATCGGCCGAAGCTGCGGATCGATGGCGAGCTGGTGAACTCGCATGTAGACCATGTGCTCATGCCCAAGGACACCCTTCAGCTCACGTACTCGATTCTGACCGAGAGTCAGAAGAAGAGGTTCGAGCAAGAGGACGAGCTGGACTTCTCGTTCGGCATTCAGAATCTCGCCCGTTTCAGAGGCAATTCGTACCGGCAGCGGGGGTGCGTGGCCCTGGCAATCCGTCTCATTCCGTTCAACATCATGAGTTTCGATGAGCTGGGCCTTCCGGCGATGCTGCGGAAACTCTCCGAACGGCCTCGCGGCCTCGTATTGGTAACGGGTCCCACCGGGTCGGGTAAGTCGACCACGCTCGCGGCGATGGTCGATCACATAAACAAGACTCGCAAAGGGCACATCATCACGATTGAGGAACCGATCGAGTTCATTCACCGCCACCAGAATTGCATGATCAATCAGCGTGAGGTCGGGACGGACACGCAGAGTTTCTCTAACGCTCTGAAGTATGCGTTGCGGCAAGACCCGGATGTCTTGCTGGTCGGCGAGATGCGCGACCTTGAAACCATCGCGATGACGCTCACCGCGGCGGAAACCGGCCACCTCTGCCTGGCAACGCTTCATACGAACTCGGCAGCGGAGAGTATCAACCGAATCATCGACGTCTTCCCGTCACACCAGCAGTCGCAGGTTCGCGCCCAGCTGTCGTTCGTTCTAGAGGGTGTCGTTACCCAGACGCTCCTGCCACGGGCAAAGGGTCGTGGGCGTGCGGCGGCCTGTGAGGTTTTGGTGGCGACGCCGGCAATCCGGTCGGTGATCCGGGATGCGAAAGTCCAGCAGATCTACGGACTGATGCAGGCAGGTAAGAAGCACGGAATGCAGACGCTAAACGACGCGCTCTATCAACTCGTGCTGGCGAACGAGATCAAGCTGGAGGAGGCGCTCAAGCGTTCGGCCGATCCGAACGAGCTCCTGCGCCTGGCCGGCGAACCCGTTCCGGCCTAGCCGAAGAACGACTGTGTGATTGGATGCGGGGACTGAAAGATGCCAATCTTCATTTATAGCGCTAAGACGGTAGCCGGGGATATTCAGACCGGTAATGTCGATCTGCCGAACCGCGAAGCCGTCATCGGCTACTTGCGGCGACAGCGATTGATACCCGTAACGGTCCGGGAAAAACCAAAGGACGTCACTCTGCGTTTTGGCAGACGTGTGAAGATGAAGGAGATCGTACACTTCACACGGCAGTTTGCCACCATGGTGAACTCGGGGCTGCCGCTTGTACAATGCCTGGACATTCTTTCGCAACAAACCGAGAACAAGTTCCTGGCCAGTTCGGTCAAGGAAGTGCGGGCCGACGTGGAGTCGGGCGCAACCTTGGCCGACGCGCTGAGAAATCACCCGAAAGTGTTCAGCGAGCTTTACGTCAACATGGTCGCTGCCGGTGAGGCAGGTGGTATCCTCGATACCGTGTTGCTGAGGTTGTCGGTCTTCCTCGAGAAGAACGAGGCTCTCGTCCGGAAGGTAAAAGGCGCGATGATCTATCCGGCGGTGATCTTGAGTGTCGCCGTCGTCGCGATCACGGTTCTGCTCGTCTTCGTCATCCCGACGTTCGAGAGCATGTTCGCCAGCGTCGATCTCGCACTCCCCGCCCCCACGCGCCTCGTCATCTGGCTATCGGACATGTTGCAGTCCTACTGGTGGCTGATGCTCGGGCTGATAGTCGCCGGTGTCTGGAGCATCCGGATGTACTACAGGACGTCCGCAGGCCGATTGGCGTTGGACCGGCTGATGCTGAGAGTCCCGATCCTGGGGGACCTGATGCGCAAGACGGCCGTCGCCCGCTTCACCCGCACGCTCGGCACGCTGCTCTCTTCGGGCGTCTCGATTCTGGACGGTCTGGAGATTACGGCGCGAACGGCGGGCAATCGGGTAATCCACGACGCCGTCATGCGCAGCCGCTCGTCAATCGCCGGCGGTGAAACCATCGCGGAGCCGCTCAAGCAGTCGGGGGTCTTTCCGCCCATGGTGACGCAGATGATCAACGTGGGTGAGCAGACCGGTACTATCGACGAGATGCTGGACAAGATCGCCGACTTCTATGACGACGAAGTGGATACGGCGGTCGAGGCGTTGCTCGCGGCTATGGAGCCCATGCTGATCGTCTTCCTGGGTGTTGTCGTCGGTGGCATGATCGTCGCCATGTACCTGCCGATCTTCGACATGATCAACGTCGTGGGCCAGTAGATACGGCGACGTTGGGATTTCGTTCGGAGCTGTCTTGGCCCGGTCCACGCGAGGTGGGCCGGGCCTTTCGCTAGCATCGAGGACCGTTGCCGAATGCACCGAGCGATGCTCTACATAACACGCAAGTTCCCGCCGTCCGTGGGGGGGATGGAGTTGCTCGCCTACGACGTCTACACCCACGTCTCGCGATTCAGGGAAGTCTCGCTCTTGGCAAACCGGCGCGGGAACAGGCATCTGATTCCCTTCCTGATCAGAGCTGTCCTCTATGTCGTTTTGCGCGGGCACCGGTTCTCCCACATCCATATAGGAGACGGTTTGCTCGCTCCACTTGTGATCATCAGCCGTCTATTCTCTCGATCCAAAGTGAGTATCACTGTCCACGGCTTGGATATCACGTACGAGAATCGTCTGTATCAGTGGATTATCCCGCGTTCGGTGGCGAGGGCCAATCGAGTCGTTTGCATCAGTCGGGCCGCCCGAGACGAGTGCGTGGCGCGAGGAATACCGGATGCTCGTTGCGTCGTAATACCGTGCGGGATTTCCGAGGAATCCCTTCAATCGTCGTCTCTCTCGATGGAGGACCTGTCGCGTGGTCGAGGTTTCTCGTGGAAGGGGAAGCGGGTTCTGTTCTCTGTGGGGCGGCTGGTGCGCCGGAAGGGCTATGAATGGTTCGTGCGCGCGGTGATGCCGAAGTTGGGCCCGGAGCATCTGTACCTTATCGCGGGGACCGGACCGGAGCGCGAGAACATCGAGGCGGCCATCGCTGATACGGAACAGCACGAGCGCGTAAAACTCCTGGGGCCGATAAGCGAGGATGAGAAATTTGGATTCTACCGGTGGGCTCAGTTGTTTCTGATGCCGAACATCCGGGTGGCCGGCGACATGGAGGGCTTTGGAATCACTTTGATCGAGGCCGCCGTGCACGGCCTACCCTCGGTGGCCACCAATATCGAGGGAATCCGCGACGCCGTGCTGGACGGAGAGACCGGCTATCTGGTCGAGGAGGGCGATGCGGATGCCTTTGCCGAACGTATTCGTTCTTGCCGACTGCAGAGGGAGAGGATCACAGAAGAGGCGCTTGGGGCGTTCTCGTGGGATAGGGTCGTGCTCAAGTACCTGGAGGTGTTCGATTGACGTCACCGCCGGTTCTCGGTAACCGGAGCGGATACCGATAGGCCTTCAACAGCGGCAGTGTCAGAAGCGTGACGGCTGCCTTCCCGCCTCGACTCAGTTCGCTTTGCCATTCATCGTCGCTTCTAATCTCGACAGGTCCGGTCCGAAACCGAGACGGATTGCCCATGACGGTGTGGCTAACGTCGAGCAGCAGGGTTCGTTCGTCTTGGAAAGGCAGCGTTTCAGGACTCTCTCCGACTAGTTGGACGATGCTCTTGAAGACGGCGCGTGGTTCCGCGACAAAGTCCTCGTAGCGAATCAGTCTGGCTCGATCTCGCAGCCGTCGACGTGTGACCTCGGCGACGAGGTTTCGAGCAATCCAGCTGGCCGAGCTGCTGGCGGGACCGAAGTTGGGCATAGGCTCGTCGTACGCCGGGTAGAACTTCTTCCTTTGCCACGAGAATGCCACGGCGCGTGGATCTCGCATCAGGTGGACCGCGAAGGGCTGGATTCCAGGCACCAGACCCAGAGGTCCGGGGTTGGCCGGCCACTTGGTCGAATCGACGATGACGCGAGAGCCCGCGGCGCGAGCGATCGACCGATAGAGGGCGCGAGCGGAACGAGTCAAGGCATCGAGCTCGGGCCAACGGACCAGCCTATCGGGTTTTTGCCGTAACAGCCGTCCGACTTTTTTCCAGCGAAGGACACTTTTCTCCCAGCGGAGCACATCTGAGAGGGAGGTGTCTGATCCGAACTCCGAGACCAGTTCTTCATGTGTCAATTCAAGGGCCGTCGACCAGATCGGGCACTCGCGCAGGCTGTGACCGCAACCGCACTCGTACGTATCAAGCGGTCGCCAGCGCCAGCGTCGCCAGATCTCCCCGGCCGAAAAGAACCCCTCCAGCTGACCCAGCGCGTTGTCCAGCACGGTGCTGCCGCTTCGTCCTTTGCCGATGATGAAAAGGACCTTCGGATCCGTCATGATTCAACTTGGGAGGGTACATGATCGTGACGCTTCACGATGGACATCACGATCAGTGTGACTGCGGCGAGCACGATCAGGCCCACCAAACGGTCGACGGCGGCGCCGAGTACGCCGGCGGCTATGGGTAGCCCGACCAACGGACTGAGCGCCCCCGCGATGAGTTCTCTCAGCCCCAACCCGCCAGGGAAAACACCGGCAGCGTTCGCCAGCGCGGCCGCGACAGTGAGAGCGAGCGCCTGTGATGCCGAGGCCGCGACGCCGATGCCGTGCAGCGAGGTATAGACTCTGACGCCTGACAGCAACACGAACACCGTTTCGACCGCGACGATGCGAAGGCACGAGCTGGCGATATCGCCACCCGCCATGCGGACGAGTGTGACCATGATGGCCAGGGCGCCCAAGCCTGCCAGAGCGAAGAGCGATCCAACGAGCAAGCTCCCCGAAAGAGCCAGCAGGATTCCCGCGAGTGCCAGGGCGATTCCCAGCCATCCAGCTCCGATGGCCCCAGTCGACTTGAACGCCTCGCCGTATCGCGACCCCTTCATCTTCAGCGCCTGAGTCCTGACCAGAACCGCTCCGGGAATCGGAAGAAGGTTGGCGGCCGAGGACAGGATACCGACCTTGAAGGCCTCTCCCAGGCCGACCGGATGCCCCAGCATTTTGGCGGCCACCTGATACTCCAGACCATTGACCAGCAGCACCAAGGCGGTAACCGTTGCCGTGACCGATAGCCAGCGCCAATCGAGAGTAACGCCCGGCAGACTTCGGTACGATAGAACCAACGCGGCGATGAAAATGAGGCTGGCGACGACGAAGAGAATACGCTCGCTGCCTCGTCGTTCCCTCAACATGGCAAGCTTACGTGCAATCATTCAGTCCGCCGGCTCTTCCGTTCCTCGCGATTGTTCCATCCGTTTGATTCGCCAGTCGAGGTCTTCCAGAAGCTTGCGATTCACAGAGATGAGGTCCGTAACAAGCCCGACGACGGCAAGAAAGAAACCCATTCCCATGAGTAAAGCCGACAGAATCAAAGACTGAATATGACCTACGCCACCCTCGGTGAAGTAGAAATACATGAATCGGATACTGATGAGGAAGCCGGCCAAGAAGAGGATCGACCCGGGAACGGCGAAAAACCGAAACGGCTTGTACGTCATGAAAATCCTCATCATGGTGAGGACCTGTCGATTGATGTAACCCAGTACGCTCTTGACGAGTCGAGATGGACGGAGCGTCTCTTTGGTTCTTATCGGCACGGACGTTATGGCCATTCCCTTCTGCCCGGCCTGGATGATCGTCTCGATCGTGTAGGTGTACTCGTTGAAGACGTGCAGTTTCATCGCGGCTTCGCGGCTCACAGCCCTAAAGCCGCTGGGTGCGTCGGAAACATCGGTCTTGCTAATGCGGCGCGTGGCCCAGCTTCCGAGACGCTGCATGGATCTCTTGAATAGCGAAAAATGCTTCGTCGCGGAGATCGGGCGAGCGCCGACCACGATCTCCGCTTCGTCCGCCATTATCGGAGCTATGAGCTTCGGGATATCGTCCGCGTCGTACTGGTTGTCGGCATCGGTATTGACTATGACATCGGCTCCGGCCATAACGGCGGCATCCAGGCCGGCGATGAACGCGCTGGAAAGACCTCGATGGCGCTGGAAGCGCACGACGTGGTCTGCCCCGCTCTCGCGAGCGACCGCCGCTGTACGGTCCGTGCTACCATCGTCGATCACCAGCCACTCGACGATCTCGAACCCCGGCATCTCTCGCGGCAAGGCGGCGAGCGTCGCTGGCAGAGCGTCCTCTTCGTTGTAGCAGGGGATCTGGATAATCAGTTTCTTCATCGTCCCTTCCGCGTCCCTTCCGCACGTACCGCTGGTCCGCTTGCCCAAGTCGTCGCGCAGTCGACTGGCCCAGATGACAGGAGGGTTGGGCTATCGAAAGATGCGGGTCCTGGGTGGAGACCTCAATGGGCAAGATGTCGGGTCTGATGGGAGGGCTGCCTTTGTGACCGGCCTTACATACTTGAGCCGGAACGCCGACCCAGGGGGCTCTTGCATTTTGCAATAGTCGGAGCTATAGTTGGGCCGGGATCCCCCTCCCGCGAAGAGAATCGTGGTTTTACTCGGCTTGTCCTCCGGCGACCTCCCCTGTACGAAGTCGATCCATGCTCGCGCATCGCTCGAGACGTTGAGTCATCACGTAACGCACCGTGGCCGCAACCGGGTGGACGTGAAAAAGTGATACAAGCACGGGGTGACAGGGTGGTGTCAGGAAAGGGAAGCGGAGCTTCGGGGAACGGGCCGGGGCGTCAGTGGGGGTTGGCGCGGCGGACGGAATCGAGGCGACGCAATATTCTTCGCTGGGTCTACCTGGCGAGGATCGGGTTGGCCGGCGGTCTTTTCGCGGGTGCCGTATTGGCCTGGTCGGAGGCCTCGCCCAGCCAGACGCTCGCCACGTCGCTGGCCTCGGTGCTCACTCTGGCGCTGACGCCAGTCTCGTACTGGCTCACGCACGTGAGCAAGAGGCCGGTCGGCTCGAACTTCGTCTACGCGCAAGCGATCTTCGATGTTCTCCTGTTGTCTCTGGTCGTGCACTTCACGGGCGGACGAGAGAGCGTCGTCGCGCCGTTCTACATCCTCCTCATCAGTGCGTATGCCCTGATGCTCCCGCTGGGCGGCGGACTGCTGGTCGCCGCCATGGCGTGTATGGCTTATATCGCCGACGTGTTTTGGGGCCACGGCACCGCGATCGACACGGTTCTGACCCTGCAGCTGGCGATCTTTGCTGTGGTTGCTCTTGTCGTTGGCCTGATCACTACGAAGCTGACTCAGACGGGCGTCGAGCTGACGACGGTCGAGCATGCGCTCGAACAGCTTCGACTGGATACGGGCGACATCCTGAGCAACATCCCGACGGCGGTTCTCACGGTGGACGGGAACGGCCGCCTGGCCTACGTGAACCCCGCAGCGGAGAAGCTTCTGGCCCTCAAAGCCAACGAGTGGTTGGAACAGCCGGTGATGGATGAGTTGGGGCGTCGTTCGGGCGATCTGCAAAAAGCACTGGAACGCACGCGAAGCTACCGGATACCGGTGGGAAGCCTCGAGATAGAACTGCGCCGCAACGGAGAGAGCATCCCGGTGGGTGTCAGTACCGCGGTGTTGGACCGACTCGAAGGTCCGCCGTCAGTCACCGCCATAATGCGGGACATATCAGACGTGAAGCGAGTGGAGCGATTGAGGCAGAGGACGGAGCGACTCGAAGCGGTTGCCGAGCTATCGGCATCGTTGGCTCACGAGATCAAGAACCCCCTGGCTTCGATCAGCAGTTCAGTGCAGCAACTGAAGCTGAAGGAGGCGGCCGACAAAGACGATGAACTGCTCTCGGCGCTCATACTCAAGGAGGCCGACCGGTTGTCTCGACTGTTGAGCGATTTCATCGATTTCGCTCGCGTGCGCGTGGAACGAGCCAGTGAGGTCGACCTGCGGGATGTGGTAAGTCATGCGATCGATGTCGTTCAACAGCATCCGTCGTATCGATCGGAAATCGAAGTGCAGGCCAAGTTCGACCCGGACCCGGTCACCCTGAACGGAGACGAGGATCTGTTGTATCGGGTCGCGGCCAATCTGATTCTTAACGCGGTACAAGCTGCTATCCCCGGCCGTGCGACGACGGTGAGAGTGCAGGTCTCAAACGAGAGCAAGGAATGTATGCCGGTCAAAGGGGATGTAGGGAGTCCCGTCCTTCTTCGTGTGACCGACGACGGGCCCGGTATCGAAGATGAGGATCTGAACAGGATCTTTGACCCCTTCTTCAGCAGGCGTCGGGGCGGCTCGGGTCTAGGTTTGGCGATCGTGCACAGGGCGGTCCAGGAACATCATGGCACCGTCACCGTCACATCTAATACGCAGGAGGGAACGGACTTCATCGTCTGTTTGCCGGGAGTCAACCAAACGCAACCTGCGTCCTAGCGGAGGACATCCTTGAAAAAGACCAAACCGAGAGTGCTGGTAGTCGATGACGAAGAGAGTCTCGTCGAGACGTTAACGGTTCTGTTGAAGCGAGAGGGGTTCGGTGTCATATCGGCTCTTTCCGGGCACGAAGCGATCGACAAGTTGGATGACAAGCCGGACGTCGTGTTGACGGACATCAGGATGCCAAAAGTAAGCGGCATCGATGTATTGGCTGAGGCGCGCGAGCGGCACCCCGATGTTCCCGTTGTACTGATGACGGCGCAGGCATCGCTGCGGTCGGCGATCGACGCAGTGAACGCCGGTGCCTTCTATTACGTGCAGAAGCCGTTCACTAACGACGAGCTGTTAGCGATTCTCCGGAAGGCGGCGGATTTCGGAAACTTGAAATCGGAGAATCGGACCCTGCGACGCGAGATCCGGAAGCGCGACGGCTCCACAGGATGGAGGCCCATCGGTCAGTGTCGCAATTTCTTGGAGGCGCTGAGCGTGGCCGAGACCGTGGCGCCAACGGAATCGACGGTTCTGATTCACGGTGAGAGCGGTACCGGAAAGGAAGTGCTGGCACGGTTCATCCACGGGCTGTCCGAGCGGGCGGAGAACTCGTTTCTGAGCATCAACTGCGGCGCGCTTCCCGAAAGCCTTCTCGAATCCGAGCTGTTCGGACACGTGAGAGGGAGTTTCACGGGGGCTGTGAAGGACAAGCAGGGTCTATTCGTAGCGGCGAACGGCGGAACGCTATTCCTGGACGAAGTGGGCGAAATGGTGCCCGCAACCCAGGTGCGCCTTCTCCACGTTCTGCAGAACAGTGAAGTCATACCCGTCGGTGCCACCGAACCGGTGCAAGTCGATGTCCGGATCATCGCGGCGACGAACGCCGATTTGGAGGAGAAGATCCGTCACGGTGCGTTTCGCAGCGACTTGTTCTACCGGTTGAACGTGATTGCGATCCCGCTACCTCCGTTGCGCGACCGTCGAGATGATATTCCGCTTCTGGCGGAGAATTTCTTGACGAATTTCGCCGGGGGCCGAGACAAGGCGCCGAAGGGCCTGGCGGACGAAGCGCTCCAGGCGCTGATGGAATACGACTGGCCGGGTAACGTGCGTGAACTGGAGAACGCGCTCGAACGTGCGGTCGCGATGGTTCACGGTTCCGAGATCGACCGCGATGCGCTCCCGAGGCGCGTCATCGAACGTCAGCCGACGCCCCTCGTGAGTGGCGAGACACCGGTCAACCCGCCCTTGGAGGTCATCGAAAGGGCCTACATCGAATGGGTGCTCAGGGCTGAAGGGGGCAACAAGACCCGTGCGGCTGAGGTCCTCGGCATCGACCCCTCTACCTTATACCGCAAACTCGCTCGCTTCGACAACAACGGCAAAGACTGAGCGGGGCGTGTAGAACGGCTTCTGGTGGGCAGGAATGTGGTGGGCGGTGAAGTGATCTACTCGACCCTCGGGTCGCGGTTCAGACGAAGCAAGGTGAAACCCTGACCGCGGTGTATGACGGTCAGGCACCTCCTGGCAAACTCGGGAAGCGAATCGAGCCTTAGCAGCTCCGGGTTCATCCCGCGACGAACGTAGTAGCGGACGGCGAGATCATTGACCAGCACGTGCGTGACGCCCGTCGATTCGAGGCACGACTCGCTGTTGCGCATCAAGGGTTCGAGTAGCGTCCAGTTGGTGATGGCGTTGTCCTGTATGACCTCGGGTTCGAAGTAGAAGCCTCGAGCCTCGTAGAACAGTAATAGCTTGCCGTCGGCCGGCACGAGGTTGTTGGCCGCCTGCAGCACTTGGTAGTGAAGGCTGTAACCGGTTGCCAGGTACTCCTGCGTCGACGTAGCACCTGTGAGTGAACCGAGTACGTCGCTTTTCAGCAACCAGGTGCGCATAGCCTTGGCTGAGGGAAACAGAGACAACACGGCCATGGAACCGACTAGCAAGGAGGCGGCGCTCGCGGAGAAGAAGCGGTTTGACGTTCTGACGGCGATGTACGAAACCGCGACTGTGAGCGGCGCGAAAGCCGGGATAAGATATCGAAGGTTGGTTGCAGGGAACGGCACCAGAATGATGAAGAGGTAAGTAAGGGCTGGAAGCAGCAACCACGCGAACACTTTGTGCCGGAAGAAGAAGACCGAAAGTGGAAGCAGAACGTACAGGAAGTTCATGTGGTAATGCATGCCTTCTTGTTCCACAGTCAGGCGGCCGGGCGCCAGAAAGAGATCGACCAGGTTGAACGGCATTCGCGCACCCGACACAGCTCGCAAAGCAGTCAAATCGACGCCTGCGGGGATCGCGCGGGTACCGTACAAGGAGGCAAGCCACGGAGGCAGTATCCGCTCCGCGAAGAAGGGATACAAGGGTGCACCGAAGAGAACGATGTTCTTGGCGAGCCAGGGAATTGCGGCGACGACGAAGAGCGACGCGAACAGGACCAGATGCTTTGGCGTCTCCCGAAGGTTGTCGGTGGATTCCCATGCGACCCAAAGCACCAGGGGTGCCAGGGCCAGTGAATATGCGAGGGCGCTGTACTTGACGCCGACGGCCGAGCCGAGGAGAAACGCTGCGAGCAAGAATGTGGATCTGCGGGTTGGCTCGAGAAGAGCGATCAACAACGCGTATTGGGCCAGTATCAGGAATAACGCGAGAGTCACATCGATACGCGGGGTGATCGCCACCATCAGGATGCCGGTCGTCGCCCAAAGGGTGATCAGTGCGATGCTGGCCGAGGTGACGCCGAAGAAACGGGCTGCGAGAGAAAAGACTGTGAGTCCGAGCAACAAGGCGAAAAAGGCGTTCAAAACGGCCGGCCCCGTGGAACTCCCCAACGCGATCAACGGGACGTAGAGCATATGGACGAGACCGACGTATGCCGCGTGGAGGTTGTCGTGGGGAAGGTAGACCCGGCCTTCCTGCAGGAAGTGACGCGGCACCTGCAGGTGGTACATCAGGCTGTCCCAGTCCGACGGGGGTGCGAGCGCTTGGACGATCACGACTGCCGCAACGATGGCGAGGACGGCCATGCCGATCAGCGGTAGGGTGCTGCTGGCCTCAACGGGGCGCAGTTGCCCGGCGCTGCGCGCCAGAAGCTGGGGGAGTCCGGTGATCTCTTTTCGAGCGAACAGGCTCCACGCGATGAGAACCGCCAGAATAACCGGTAGCCAAAGCAGACCGACGAGTCCGCAGAGCAGGATTGAAACCGCGATGAGCGTCGCACCGGTGGCGGTCGAAAAGGCCATCTCGTCGAGCGAACGGTCGAGCACTAACCCGGTCAGGGAGAAGACTCGGCGGCCCACACCGGCGCAGATGCCGAGGAGCACCAGAACGAGCGCGGTGCTGTACACATGGTCGAGAACGAGCAGCGGGCCCGAGTATGAGGATGGCTGCCTGGCGACGAAGAAGTACGCCAAGGTACACGCGATGACCAACAAGCCGATCAACAAGAGATGCAGATAGTTTCGTCTGCCATGATGAGGATGGACGGATTCTGAGGGCAGCTCTTCGTGAGACACGTGACTGGACACCTTGTCGGGAGCCGAGAGGCGTGATGATTCGAATGGGCGGAGAGGGATGGTCTTCTCAAGATAGGGCTATCCGATCCTCTGGCAATCCCCTTTAGGGGCTCGAGTGCCCGTAACGCCATGAATACGGACAAGAAGAAGCGCGGCATCGAGCTCGGTTTCTTCCTTCTGACATTCACGGTCGCAGTGGTGACGTTTCTTCCGTGGGCCAGCTGGTTGGGAACGGTTCAGCAGGACGAGTCCTCGGCCTACATCCGAACCGTCGGGACGTGGGCGGTGTGGTTGGCGCTGAGCATACCGTTGGCCGCCCTGGTTTCACGGTATTGGGGTCAGGGCGTTAGCGCCTTCTTCGACAAGGTTCGACGACGGATTGAGAGTGTGCCGCGTCCGGGATTCGCCCTCGCCTGTGCGTTTGTATTTGCGCTAATGGCTTCGGTCCTTTCGTGGGTGCTGTTTCGCCACAACCCGCATCTGGTCGATACGATCGCTCAACTGTTCCAAGCGAAGATCTTTGCGGGGGGTAACCTTACCGCTCCAGCTCCAACCGAAATGGAGTTCTTCGCAGGCAGCAATATCGTGGAGCATGGAGGCCGCTGGTTTTCGCAATATCCGCCCGGGCACTCGGCGCTGTTGGCTTTCGGCTTGATCCTCGGAGCTCCGTGGCTGGTCAACCCGATCTTCGCTGCGGGCACGCTTCTTCTAGCCTATGGTATCGCACGTCGGTTGCTTGGCGAGACCGAGGCTGAGATCGCGGCCGTTCTGCTTCTCATCTCTCCGTTCGTACTCTTCATGAGCGCCAGCTACATGAACCATGTGACGACGGGGTTCTTTCTAGCGTTGGCTCTCTACTCGGCGTTGCGAGCGGTCGAAGCCAGCGGTCGTCGCGTGATATGGTCCGTGGTTTGTGGTTTGGGCTTGGCCGCAGCCGCGACGATCCGGCCACTCGAGTCGGCTGCGTGGGCGATGGTCCTTGGGTTGTGGGTGCTGTGGCGCAGCGGATGGAAGCCTGCCGCATTGGCGGCTGCAGCGTGTGTCGCGGGCTTGGTGCCGCTACTCGTTTATAACGCTCTTACGTCTGGCCATCCGCTCCGATTTGGGTACACACTGCTCTGGGGTCCGGGTCATGGCCTGGGATTCCATACCGACCCTTGGGGGAACCCTTTCACTGCCGTTATCTCGCTTGGAAACACAGCCCTGGATTTTCAGCGTCTCAACGTCTTCCTGTTGGAATGGCCGCTCCCAGTGCTCGTGTTCACCCTGGTGGCGCTGTGGGTCGGAGGACTCGACGGACGCATCAGAGACAGAGTGGTTCTTCTTGCGGGCCTGCTCCTCGCAGCACCCATCGCCTACTTCTTCTATTGGCATCGCGACAACTACTTGGGTCCCCGCTTTCTGTACGCCTCGGTCGTTCCCGCGATCCTTTTGACGGTGATCGGCATCGTCGCTCTCGATCGTAGGATGGGCCGATGGCAGACCGCCTTCCGCCTCGTTCTTCTCGCAGGTGTCTTCTACGGTCTGGCCGTGCGAGTACCCGAGAGCGCGGGAGTGATATCGGGAATGGAACCGGAGATGAAGCTCCATCCCGAGATTGAGGCCGAGCGCTTGGGGCTAGAGAAGGCTCTCGTGTTCGTGAAAACGGGTTGGGGCAACCGATTGGTGGGTCGCCTTTGGGGGTGGGACGTGCCGGCCTCGGAGGCCGAGCAGACTTTCAGGGTCGTCGACGGATGTCGTTTGCAGGGTGCACTGGACCGCGCGGACTCGCTCGTCGGCTCGGGTCGCGATTCGACGGAGGTGCGCGGCTTGCTGAGGGATCAGCTTTCCGATTGGCGGAGGGAAGGTCTTCCGGTCGTGAGTGGGTTGCTGCCGGATGCCAGCGTTCGCGTCGATACGACAACACAATTGACGCGGCGGTGCTATCAGGAGATCCAGGGTGACCGATCCGGTTTCACGCTGTATGGAACGCTTGTCTGGCGCAACGATCCATGGTTGAATGGCGGCGTGATCTACGCGCGCCACTTGGAAGAGGCGCGGAACAGAAGGCTGATGGGTAGGTATCCCGACTACGACACCTACCTGTACACGCCGCTGTCGCCCGAGCGTGATGCCCCGACCGTACTGCTGCAATTGGAGGCCGCTCCCGCGGCATCCGAGCGTTCGAGCGTCGAGGCCTCTGACAACGAGGATCGGAGCTAGCATGCCGAAGAGTGCCGAAGGGCGATGGTGCTTGGTCGCCGCTGCCTGTGTGGGCGTTGTGATTGCTGTCTTGGGTGTGTGGGCCCAGAACGCCGCTCTTGTTGGCATCAACTATGATGATGGTATCTACGCGTTACTCGCTAAGGCGATCGCGGATGGAGACGGCTATCGGCTCACGTTCTTGCCGGTAGCGCTTCCCGGAATCAAGTATCCCCCTGTCTACCCGTTGAGTCTTGTGCCGTTTTGGACTTTCGCCGGGTCACAAGAATCGGCGTTGTGGGGGATGAAGATCGCGAACGGGCTGTATCTCGGTGTGGCGGCCGGAACGTTTGCTTACCTGCTGGCCGATCTTCGGCTGATGCCTGTTTATCTGGCGGCCATCGTGGCCCTGGTGGCGTTCGCTTCGGGTACGATGATGCTAGTGACCGCGGGCGTGCTGTCAGAACCGCTTTACATGGCTCTTCTGTTCGCGGCGCTGTGGATGGCCGACGGTGGGGAAGGGCGTCCCGGGACAACGCGCCTCGTGATCGCAGGTACGCTGGCAGGTCTGGTCGTGCTGACTCGCTCGGTTGGGGTGACCGTGATCGTGGCCGTAGCAATTGGGCTTTGGTTGCGGCACGGTCGGCGAAGCGCGTTGACGGCGCTGGGGATGGCCGTGTTGCTGACGGTCCCCTGGCTCGCGTTCACGTTCGCCAAGTCGGGCCAGGTGCCGGACGTGCTCGTTCCGCGGTACGGCTCTTATCTCCAACTCTACCTGGCCAATCTGAGTGGTTCGGTCGGGTCCGCGTTCGACATATTTTCAGCCAACCTTGGGGCCATCCTTCAGACGTTGGGCGCGAAGCTCGCGCCTTGGTTCGGATCGACGATGCGGTCGCTCACGGGAGCCGCGCTGATCGCGCTGGCCATGTTGGGTTCGGTGAAGATCGCGCGGAAGGCTCCCGCCACAGCGGTCTACCCATGGGTCTATCTCGCCCTCATATCGGTCTGGTCGTTCCCTCCGTTTCGTTTCCTGTTCATCCTCTTCCCGCTTCTGCTCGCGCTGGCGGTCGTGAGCCTGCCCGTTGCCGCGGGTCGAATGGCAGAGAGCCTGGGAAGGTTGTCGCGGGGTGGGATTCAGCCGTCATGGCCCAGAGTGGCAATCATCGCTCTTGGCTTGTTGGTGTTCGCCGGTCTCGCGTTTCGTGACTCGAGGGCCGTCGCCCGTCGCGTGTGGGACGGGGCGGAGCTGGACAAGTCGGCGTCGGGCGCCGAAGTGATCGAGTGGGTCCAGAAGAACACCGGGCCACACGCGGTGGTCGCCTACGAGTTCGATCCGATGATCGCGCTGCACACCGGCCGAAAAGTCGTGCCGAACAACTACGAGCCGGTTCACATCTGGTATCGGACGGAAGCGCCTCCGGTGGAGCCGCTGGCCCGCATGCTCAGCGACATGGGCGTGGGTTACGTAGCCGTTCGTCTGAATGTGCCTTTGGCGGCCGCACCCGTCGACGCGTTGGTGGCGCGATACCCGGATGTCCTGAATCTCACGTTCGTGACCGGGCGGGGTGCGGCCATCTTCGAGACAGATCTGGAGGTTTTGCGGGCACGACTCGACTCGTCTGACCGCGTCGATCCGTCTGGCCGGGCTTCGCAAGGGGAGGCGATCAACTGAACGATCGGTTGTGGGGCGGGGCGTCGGGTTCGCTGTCGAGGAAACAGGAATGGCTGTTGGCGGCAGGCGCGGCGGTTCTGGCTCTG
>Ga0209536_100004662_pt1 | contig 21616 bp, 14 predicted proteins | sample DeeMarSeWOR28_12_FD_187461 | JGI IMG/M metagenome (GOLD analysis project Ga0209536, IMG submission 187461) | Marine sediment microbial communities from White Oak River estuary, North Carolina - WOR-2-8_12 (SPAdes) (version 2) | ecosystem: Environmental > Aquatic > Marine > Intertidal zone >... | reverse complement strand
TTTGCCGCAAACCGGCATGGCTCATATAATCATAGAATTGATTGTCCCAACAATGAGGTAACTAACTCCACCGCTAATTTTGCAGTGTGGTTTTGCCGGTCTAATATCGGGTTAATTTCAACCACATCGGCAGAGCGGACTCTGCCATCATCAGCAAGAATCTCCATTAAAAGATGCGCCTCCCGGTAGGTTAATCCGCCGGGCACCGGCGTGCCGACGCCGGGAGCCTCTTCGGGATCCAGACTATCCATGTCCAGGCTGACATGAAGCTGCGGCAGAGAGGACAATTTTTTTAGCGCCTGGCGCACCACGGAAGATATACCCTGATCATCAATATCCCGCATGGTAAACACTGTGATCCCGCTTTCTTTTAAAAGCAGTCGCTCTTCAATATCCAAATCCCTAACACCAATAATAACACAATCACTTCGTTTGATCTTAGCGCCTTTCCTGCCCAAGTTAATCAATTTCGGCAGCCCTTTTCCGGTGAGAACCGCAACTGCCATCCCGTGGATATTTCCACTTGGAGATGTTTGCGGGATGTTAAAATCCCCGTGGGCATCAATCCAGATGATGCCGACCGGGCTATGATGGGTAATACCCCCAATGGTGCCAATTGAAATCGAATGATCACCGCCCATGAAAATCGGGACGGCATCGTCCTCAACAGCCTCTCTCGCTTGCTCATAAACAAGCTCACAAGTATCAACAATAGAGTTTAGGTAGGTTGGGCTTTCTTTTTTAGGGAGCGCATCGCGAACTGCAACCTCAATATTGCCCATGTCTTCAACATCGTATCCTATTTGTTGAATTCGGTGGAACAGGTCGGCATACCGAACGGCGCCGGGTCCCATATCAACCCCACGCCGGGATTGACCCAGATCTATCGGTACGCCAATAATTCTGATTTTGGATGCCATGCGCTAACCCGAATTTTTGAATAACCATCAGGTGAGTGATTAATATATTACAACGGTTTGAAACTTTCAAATCATTTGATACGAGAAATGTTTTTTAATAAATTTTGACTCCTTAAACGAAGGCGGAATAATAATGTCAACCCATCAAGGTCGGAAAAAAGTTACCGTTCCTGAAATTATTGCCATGAAGGAACGTCAGGAAAAGATTGCCGCACTTACGGCATACGATTATTTGACCGGAGAAATGCTGGACGAGGCAGGAATGGATATCATTCTTGTCGGAGACTCTGCGGGAATGGTAATTGCCGGACATGAAACAACCCTTCCGATTACAATGGATGAAATGATCTTTATTACCCGAAATGTTCGGCGAGGAGTAAAAAATTCGTTGCTGGTGGCCGACATGCCATTCCTGTCATACCAAACTTCTGTTTCCGATGGAATAAGAAATGCCGGAAGATTCTTAAAAGAAGCTCAAGCTGAAGCGGTGAAAGTGGAGGGCGGGAAAGCCGTCGTTGAACTGGTCGACAAATTAGTCGGTTATGGGATTCCCGTAATGGGGCATTTGGGTTTGACGCCGCAGTCGATCAATAAATTTGGCGCATACAAATTGCAGGGCGCCGATCCGCAAACGGCAGGTATCCTTAAAAATGACGCGAAGTTGTTGGAGCAAGCCGGGGCGTTTTCAATTGTTCTGGAAAAGGTACCTGCGACACTCGCCAAAGAGATCAGCCAATCTTTGAAAATCCCCACTATTGGCATCGGTGCGGGTCCGGACTGCGACGGACAGGTGTTGGTTTCACACGATATGCTCGGGATTTTTGACAAATTCCAGCCAAAGTTCGTCCGCCGGTATGCCGAGATCGGAACGACAATGCGCAACGCATTCGCAAAATATGTTACCGATGTCAAAAAGAACGAATTCCCCAGTTTGGATGAATCTTTTTAAACCCATCTTAGGTTTGTAATGGGTTGGCAACGCCCAGTCAATATTACTCATGATGGTTGAAAATGCAAATCATCAACGATATCAACAAAATGCAAACACTTGCCGCTGATTTGCGGCAGCAGGGAAAAACGATTGGCTTTGTGCCCACGATGGGATTTTTGCATGAAGGGCATCTCAGCTTGATGAGAATTGCACGTCCCAAATGTGATATATTGGTGGTAAGTATTTTCGTAAATCCTACCCAATTTGGTCCAACCGAGGACTTTGAAAAATACCCAAGAGACTTTGAGCAGGATGAGAAATTGTGTGGCCAGGAAAAAGTGGATATCATTTTCTATCCCGCTAAAGATAAGATGTATTCCGAACCATATCACACTATTGTGAACGTCAAAACTTTGAGTGAAACCATGTGTGGTCTCTCCCGTCCGGGGCATTTTCAGGGAGTGACTACAGTGGTTGCCAAGTTGTTCAATATCGTTAAACCCAATTTTGCGGTTTTGGGTCAGAAAGACTACCAGCAGGCTCTTATTATCAGGCAGATGGCAAAAGACTTAAATTTTGATGTGGAAATTCTGACCGGAGCCATTATTCGGGAGGCAGACGGATTGGCGATGAGTTCGAGAAATAAATATCTATCCTTGGAGGAGCGGGAAAAGGCCCGGGTACTCTTTAAAAGTCTGCAAATGGCAATTAAGCTGGTTAAGGAAGGGCGATACGACGCAAGATTAATTTCTAATCAGATCCGCGATCTAATTCAGCAGGCCGAGGGTATACTGATAGACTATATCGCAATTGTGGACGGTAAAACTCTACGCCCGATGCAAGAAATAAGAGATAATACCCTGATCGCCCTCGCAGTCAAGATTGGAGAGACAAGACTAATTGATAACACAATCATTCAAATGTAACCTTCCAAAACTCCAGTTCGAGCATTTCCTTTGTGGCAGATTAAGAAAAGAACATTCAAACCGAAACTATACCAAGACTTGTTTAAAGGATTAAAAAATATGGCGGATATTGCAACGATAATCTTAGCAGCCGGCGAAGGCAAAAGAATGAGGTCAGATCTCCCTAAAGTGCTTCACCCACTGAATGGACGGCCGATGATTCAATACGTCATTGATGCGGCAGAAAAAATTGATTCCAGAAAGATCATCCTGATTATCGGACATAAGAAGGAACTGGTCATGGAAGCAACCATGGACCGTAAGGTAGAATACGTGGTTCAGGAAAAACAACTGGGAACCGGCCATGCCGTACTGCAAACCGAGGCTCACTTCAGGAATTACAGCGGAAATGTTTTGGTGCTATCCGGTGATGTGCCGTTGCTTCGTTCCGAATCTTTAAAAAAGTTGATCAAAGGTCATGAAAAAGAGCGCCCCCTGGCTACTCTACTGACGGCAGAGATGGATGACCCGAGCGGTTACGGCAGAGTGGTGAGAAATAAAAAGGGATTCGTCGAGCAAATCATTGAAGACAAGGACGCCACACTGGAGATTAAGAAAATCAAAGAGATAAACGTTGGAATTTATATTTTTGAATGCAAAACTTTGTTCGATACTCTGCCGATAGTAAAAAATGACAATCAACAAGGGGAATATTACCTGCCCGATGTTATCAAGATTTATGCCGAACGGAAAGAAAAGATCGCTGCAGTTTTAACGCCGGACATCGAAGAAACTCACGGGATTAATAATATTGAACAGTTGGTGAATGCCGAACGGATTCTTTTAAATCGTTCATGAATGGTTTTGCCAATTGATAATGAGCAACAAGCCAAACCTTTCAAAATTAAATGTCAAAACTAAATTTATTGACTTAAGACCTTTAAAATGTTAATTTTTTAAAACTTATTTTGTTTTTGAGACAATAGCATTAAATTCCAAAAGTTAGAATCTCCCAGGAGGGCAACTTATGAAGTATAAGATAAAGGCTATTTTCGTTTTAATTACAGTATTAATTGCCAATGTCTTTTCAGCTATTGATGTAAGTTATGTTGAGCCGGTCAGAAACGGTGATCAACTAAATATACAGGTAACCGAGGTTCCGGCGAACGTTCAGGTGAAATACATATTCTTGATAAAAAGGAACCAAGGAGCTACAAATTGGCGAGAATATGCACTTCTTGAAAAAAAGGATTTGAAAATTTCTTCCAATGGAATAATTGAAGGAAAAGTAACCGTTAAGCGGCTGGATATAAATGATGCAGAAGCAACCCTGTGGATTGAATTGAGTGATGGGAGGATACTTACCTCCAATTCCTTCGCGGTAGTTGGAGATGAAATGCCGCAAAATCCCAACCCGGAGTTGGCAGGAAGCTTTGATATCCTCGATAATGATGGCGGGACTTTTGATCCTGATGATCAGGCTGATGCCTCGAACGGCGTAGGCTTTTCAAGTCAAACGATACTTCTTACCTCTATTCAGGAAAGAGATGGAAGTGATAATGTAGTTGCCCAAACAACACCCTCATCCAATACCTTCGCTATTGACGGTAGCGGGAATTTGACAGGATCAGTTATCCGTGATGGTAGTGCATTTAATGCCAGCACCCAAACCATAAGTGTTTTTCTACTCTTAGGTGATTTTAGCACCGTTACCTCAACAAATCGATTGAACATTACCATATCAGATCCCTCCTTGATCTCCGCGACCGTCACTGACTTCGATAAAATCGAACTGGTATTCGATGAGCCGGTAAGTGAATCGGGTGCTGGTGATGCCGCTGGAATGTTTAACTTTGGGGGTACACCAACAATAACTGCATCCCAGATTGATCCGGTAGGGACTCCGCCAACTGACACCTGGGAATTAACGATTAGCACTATAACCCAGCGTGGTCCGGCAATTACCGTGGCGTATGACCGCACCAACACGTCGGGCGCAATCTTGGTCGATGTAAGCAGTAACGAAGTTCAAACAACCAGCCCGGCGATAAACGCCTCTGAAACGATTCCGCCCGGCGCTACCATTTTAGATACTCCCACGTTAACAACGGTAATGGGTAGTAGTGTAAGTTTTCAAGCCACCGTCACCGGTGCTCTTTCTGACAACTCAATGGATCGGGTGGAGTTCCAGGGTAGTCCTAATGGTTCCACCGGCTGGACCCCCGTGGATCAAGATAACACAGTTGACGATGAAACTTTTAACGCAAACTATTCATTCGTCGGGGGTGATAGATACGCGTATTGGCGAGCCGTGGCATTCGATAACAGTGGTAATTCCACTGTATCTCCTGACTCCGGAAGTTTTATCGATGCATATCGCATTCAATTTACAGCTTGGACAACTCCGTTATTAGCAGGAGAACGTGGAGAGTTCACAGTGACTATTCAGGATAACTACACACAAGCCGTATCTTATGGTTCAAACCTGAGCTTTAACCTGGAAACCGATCAACCGAGCACCGGTACCTTTTATAATGCTTCCAGCGGAGGGAGTCCGATTACTTCAGTAGTAATTTCTACAGGAAACACAGCTAAAACATTCTGGTATGAGGATTACCAATCCAGTTCTATGCCGACATTAACTATTTATGAACCTGCCGGGAACTTACCGGATTCTACTGACAGTTATCAGATCGAGATCAGTGCTGCTTCCATTGACGAGTTTCGTGTGACGACAGAAAACAGCCAGAATGAGAGTGCTGGAACAGGATTCACGGTAATCGTTACAGCTTGGGATAATGATGTCGGCGATGTCGCCACGGATTACGTCGGTGCCCATAGCTTAGATTTCACAAACACTGCCACCGCCTCCCCGGATGGCACCAATCCCGATACCTCTGGAATAGCCGATAGTGACTATACCTTTATCGCAGGGGTGTGTACCACTTCCGCTATAACATTTTTTAATGCAGGGGAGACACCTACGATTACTGTAACGGATGGTTCAACAACTACAAATGGCTCTTTCGGGGCAGCGGCCGGCGTTACAGTGAATGCAGGTTCATTAACGGAAGTCAGGATTAAAACAGCAGATGAAACCGTAGATGGAAACTATAATAATAATGTATTTGGGGATACCACTATTCAGGGACCCCGGCAAGCAAATCCGACGGTGGAAGTGAATCTCTTTGCAGTCGCTTACGATGATTGGGGTAATCTGAGACCTGATGTTTCGTCTGGTTTTTGGTCAAAAGGATCGCCGCCAATAAATGGGCGGTACTTAAGCGTGCCACCAATTAATCCAAGTACTGAACCATTTCTGTTTGATTCCACGGGTAATTCATCACTCAATGGGACGGTATATTCTGGTGTGCTTAACTTCCTTGAAACCTCAACCCTTTTTCAAACTTTCTCCACCGGCACCATTACCGTTGATGATTTCGCTCCTGCAACCGTTACCGGTTTTGGAATCACCACAGATAGTGAAAATAACGAATTTGTTTTTGCAACGTGGTCCGGTTCCAGTTCAGGAGATGATGGCAATAGCGGTACGCCCACCAGTTATGAAATACGCTGGACAGACGAATCCAATGGCATCATCGACACTGATGGGGAATGGAATTCTGCCACTTCTGTTGGCAACGGAGGAAAACCTGCTTTTTCGGCTGGAACCTGGCATATTGATATGAGCGGATTCCCCGCGGGGAATAAGTATTTTGCCATACGCACCTTCGATGATGTTGGGAATATTTCAGTTCTGGGATCGGGCTCTTTTACTTTGACTTCTGATTACTCGCTCCCCGTTGATTTGGTCTCCTTCACAAGCAGCGGCGATTATGGTAAAGTTGTATTGAAATGGGAGACAGCCAGTGAATTAAATAATGAGGGATTTTTCATCCACCGTTCCTTACAATCCGATGGAAACTATGAACAGGTGAATTCTGAAATTATCCCCGGAAATGGCAATAGCAATACAGCGCATCAATATGAGTACGCCGATAAGAACGTAGAAGGAGGTAAGACGTATTACTATAAGCTAATTTCAAGGGATTTTAATGGTACTCTCACGGAATACGAGTCCATTGTCTCAGCCACGGTTTTGGCAGCACCCACAACCTTCAGCATTGCCCAAAACTATCCCAATCCGTTTAATCCACAAACGAACTTCCGGTTTTCCATTGCTGAACCCAGCCGAGCCAGCCTACGAATCTATGACGTTTTGGGACAGAAAGTCCGAACGATATTCGATAACAGGCTGTTCGATATGGGCGTCTACGACGAATTCTCCTGGAATGCAACTGACGACGCAGGCAATCAGGTGGCCAACGGTGTTTACTACTACGAATTTAAGATTCCTTCCCAAAATATCCGGCAGGTGAAAAAGATGTTATACCTGAAATAGTTCAAACCGTTATTCAGATGTTCGGAGAGCCCTGGTCTTTTGAAGATCAGGGCTTTTTTGTTTTGTTATGGCTATTCTTGAATGCCTTGTTTGTATTCGACACCCCTGCTGGCCAAATACTTCATTACTAGCCCGAAGCACTTTTCATCCTCTCCCAGATACTCCGGCGGTGAAATTCCCTTCCGGATATAATCTCCATTCAAAACCAAATTTGCGGCGGCAGTACAAGTGTACCCCGTCGTCCGTGCCATAGAGGATGTACCCGTGGGTTCATCATATCGATCCAGCAAATTGTATACGACCTTTTTCTTCAAACCGTTTTCCAACCCCTCAAGCTCGATACGCATTACGGTAAATTCCTCCTCATCTTCTGCCAATTTCCATTTTGGGAATAACAGTTTTGCGGTCAAATCTATAGGGGCAATCTTCTGACCCTTAATATTGATTGGCACTTTACTTAAAAATCCGCTCTCACTTAAAATTTTTATCAATTCGGCATGTCCCGGATATCTCAAGGTTCTTTCACGCATAAATGGAATTTTCATTGTGGTTAACAATGTGCGCAATCCATCCGTGTTGAACACTTCCAGAAATCCAACCTGATCGAATTCAATTAGCTCCAAGTCAGATAATGCGGGTTTGACGACAATCCTTCCATTTTCAATTATTCTAGCGGGGCGGGTGTATTCTTCAAGCACATCTATCGGGGAAAACGGCGCTTTGTACTTGTAAGGCCATGCCGGCACCGCCGGCAAACCCCCTACCATGCAATCAAATTTCTCAATCTTCATTTTTTGATTATGGTAACCTAAAATCATGTTGCTCATCCCCGGAGCCACACCACAATCCACAATGGCCGTAACTTTTTTTTCTTTCGCCAGTTCATCTAGCTGAAAAGGATCTTCCGGCAAAAAAGAAATGTCGACGATGTTTTTGCCGGCATCGATAACAGTTTTAATTGTTTGAAACCCCATTGCGCTCGGCAGCGCTCCAATGACCAGATCACAATCATGAATCAATTCCCGGATGCTTTTTGGATTAGATAAATCCATTTGTATTGCTTTGATGGAAGGATGTGTTTTCAACCGTTTTAAATTATCTGCATTTAAATCAACAGTTGTCACATCATAGTTTTTGCTGAGGTCTATTGAGATGGCTTTTCCAACTAAGCCTGAACCAAGAACAATCACTTTTTCCATTAGGATTATCCATCAGTATTAACAAAAGCCCGCTTCAATGATATTGAAGCGGGCCTGATTTGCCTGGATTAATTATTGTTTTACTTCATAATGTCCACATTGGCTGATGCCATTAACGCGTTTCCATCGCCATCAATATGATGAATTTCTCCAAACCCTAATTCTCGAATGCCTTCTTCAATTTTGCTGCGATCTCCAACGACGACCCACACCAATTTATCCGGATAAATAACACTCTTTGCGGCATTAACTATTTCATTCAACTTTAAAGACATAATTTCATCAGCGTATGTTTGATAGTAATCATCAGGGAGTCCAAACCGTATAATCTCGCTGGCAGAATTACCGACCGAACGAATCGTCTCCCATTTGCCGGCTAGAGTTAAGGTCATATTCTTCTTGACCTTGGACATTTCTTCATCGGTCACTGGATTCGTGCTAATAATACCTTTCAGTTCCTTATTAATTTCCGTCATGGATTCTTTGGTCTTATCGCTCTGAATTGGAGAATAAACAAAGAAAGGACGTTGACCCCTTGCATCCGGGATAATGCTCCTGGCACCATAGGTCCAATGCTTATCTTCCCGGAGATTCATATTTATTCTGGAAGTAAATGAACCGCCCAGGATTCTGTTCATCGTCTCTATCGCTAATTCCTCGGGGTTAGCTTGAGGCGGAAAAACATGCCCGGCAAAAATGATTGACTGAATCGAGCCCGGTCTATCGACCAGATAGATCACCGACTTCTCTTTCTGGGAAACCTCGCTGATATTCTTTGTTGGGATATCGCCTGCTTTCCACTTCTTAAATAGACTCTCCAATTTGGAAGTGATCTCATCCAGCGAAGTGGCGCCACAAATTAGAAGAGTGGCGTTATTGGGTTTAAACCAGGTTTTATGGAAGTCCTTCAAATCCTGCGTGGTCAATTTTTCCACTGTTTCTTCATAACCGGAACCCGTAAAAGGATTACCGTAAGCATGATTTTCTCCATAGAGTAATTTCGGGAATACTCTCAAAGCCATCAGTATCGGAGTAGCCTTTTCTCTTTGAATTTCAGCCATTTGTTCTTTTTGAAGTCGCTTAAATTCGTCCTCCGGGAAAGAGGGATGAAGGATCACGTCGGCAAAAATATCCAGAGACGCATCTAAATTCGATTTCAATGAAGAGAGTGAGACGCTGGATATATCCAGGTTCGAACCCGTGTTCAGTTCCGCACCCAACAATGCAAGTTCTTCACTTATTTGCAAAGAACTTCGTTTGTCTGTTCCTTCATCCAGCATATTCATTGCGAGGTTCGCTGTGCCGGGAATTGAATTCTGATCGGCGGCATAGCCGGCATCAACCATTAAGTTGAAATTGACTAATGGAATGGAATGGCGTTCTGCTAAAACAACCTTCAACCCGTTGGAAAGCGTGGTTCGTTGTAGTTCGGGAAATTTAACCTCCGGGGGTGTTCCCGAAACAGGCAATTTAGTGCGATCCACATCTTTGCTTGTCGTCGTAAATTCCTGGAATGGATGAATCTCTAAAACGTAAACACCATCAGAGAGCCAAACCTTTGCCGCTTTTTGCAGGTCCGTAACTGTTGCGGTCTGCACATGCTGGATGGATTCCTTATAATGACTGGGATTGCCGGCAAATACTTCCCCTTTAGCAAGAATATCAGACTTACCGCCAAAGCCTCCAATTCGTTCAATGCCTCTGATAAATTTTGACATGTATTGCGATTTGACTCGTTCTAATTCTTTTTCGGCAATACCCTCTGTAATTAGACGAGCTAATTCTTCGTCAACCGCCTTTTCAACTTCTACCAAATCACCGCCCGGATTGGCAGTCGCTTCAATGTAAAATTGCCCGCCAATTTCTCTTGAATCCAAATATGCAGAAACATCAGTAGCGATTTGATCTTCGTAGACCAATCGCTTATACAGGCGGGAATTTTTTCCGGAGGCAAGCACATCACTCACCAAGTCCATATAGTCGGCTTCAGCCGATTCCCAGCGGGGAATATTCCAAATTTTATAGAGTCGGGCCTGCGGCACCCTGTCCTGGACCTGCTGACGTTGTTCACCAATACGTTTAGCAATCCATTCATTATGCCTGGCAACCGGTGGCCCGGAAGCTATGTCGCCGAAATATTCCTCAACTTTTTCCCTGGCGGTTTTTGAGTCAATATCTCCAGCCAGAACAATTATCGCATTTGCGGCCCCGTAGTATGTTTTAAACCATTCGTGCACATCTTCCAGGGAAGCAGCGTTCAAATCTTCCATTGAACCAATCACAGACCAGGAATAAGGATGTCCGGAAGGATATGTGCTTTTTACGATGAGTTCATAAGCCGCCCCATACGGTTGATTCTCATACTGTCGCTTTTCATTCTGAACTACGCCGCGCTGCTCGTCCAATTTTTCCTGAGTAATCGCAGCCAATAAATGGCCCATTCGATCGGATTCCATCCAAAGCGCCACATCCAGGGCGGGAGTAGGCACATTCTGGAAATAGTTAGTGCGGTCTTCATTCGTTGTTCCATTTAAATCAGTAGCCCCAATTCTTTCCATAGCCTGGAAATAATCATCATCAAAATTTTCGCTGCCATTAAACATTAAGTGCTCAAAGAGATGAGCGAAACCGCTCTTCCCTAGTTTTTCATTTTTTGAACCGACATGATACCAAACGTTTACTGCAACAATGGGTGCCTTATGATCTTCATGAACAATCAATGTCAATCCATTATCGAGAATTATTTTCTCATATGGGATATCAATCTGACTATTCATTGTTTCGTTGGCACCGGGTTTCGACAAAAGCGGTGAGATAACACTCAACAGACAGACTATCGAGATAATACTTGGAATTTTTCTATACATAAACCTCTCCTTTAAATATTTAGTCATAGATGAAATTAAGATGAACCTTAAATCTTCAATATTGACGATTTTAAATGGAAAATGTTTGCCAGCCTTAAAAATAATTTTTGCCATTACGAATTTAGAAAAGTGCATGCACATTGCAAAACTTCTTTATTTTGCATGAAAGGCAGATAGAAAAGAAGCGATCTCATCCCAAACAACCTCACGGGAAAATATATCGTTATGCCCGGCATTTGCCACCGGAACCCATCTCGCAGTTGATCCCATTATCTCGGCGATTTTCCTTCCCTCCAGAAATGGAATAATATTATCCACCTCTCCATGAATAACCAGGGAAGGACAATTGATATTCTCCACCACCGCCAAGGAATTGTAACTTTCCTTCAAAAGTGAATTTACCAAAAAACGGGGATAATGTACCGCTGCCACATCGGGGAGAGAGGTCCAGGGGCTAACCGCAATTAACCCGTTAATTTGACTGCGGTGGTTTGCTGCGACTTGAATCGCGACCGCCGCTCCTAATGACCATCCGAATATGATTTTAGGGCTATTGTCATATCTTTTTTCAATCCATCTAAATGCTGCATTGGCAGCCGTAATGATGCCCTCCTCAGAAGGTTTGGCGCTGCTGCGTCCGTAACCGGGATAATCTACCGCAATAAAATGAACATTTAAATTGATAAATTGATGAAGCAAGCCACCCATATGCATTGTCGCCAGATTTTCGCCATTTCCGTGGAATAGTAAGACTATTGGAGCATTTGGAGTGGTTTTATTTTCAAACAGCCAGCAGTTGATTGAATCATTACCGGCATAGTTAACTTGAATTTCTTTGAAGGGATCCGGCGGAGGGGACGGCACAGTAACCGATGGCGCCGGATAGGTCATGAAGCGGACGATCCTGCCCAAGAAAGTGTAAGCTAATATTAACATAACCAGAATTACTAGTGATCCCTTGATCAACGAAGATGACATCTTCATCTAATTAAAAGAGAATTCATTAAGGAATATTTTTCAAATGATCAACCAGATAACCCCAACCCCAATAGCCAAAAACGCAAATGTTAACAACATCCCCTTGTATGCCGGGAGCGTGGTTGCCACCCTGCGAGTAAATATTCCGATCAGGTAAGAGAAAAGACTCATCGCTACGATGGAGCCTATACCGAAAAAAAGTATATAAGCAATTGCATCTGCGCGAGTGGGCAGCATGAGAGCGGGCAGAACCCCCAAAAAGTGGGAGCTCCCCGCCAATCCGTGCAATATTCCAATGCCCAGCGGTGCATGAGGGTGTTCATGTCTCTTCGTATGGTGATGCTCTTCCCCAACATGATGAAAATGAAAATGACCGTGCTTGCCGCTTTCACCGTGTTCATGTTCATGATAATGAATCTTGGTTTTCAATGCTCGGCGGATTCCCCACAAACCTATAGCAATCAGAACCACGCCCACCAATCGCTCGCTCCACGAGGAGATCAATTCCAGAGGCAATACTTCTCTTAGTATCAGTGCCAGTATCCCGACCACCCATACCCCGCCAGTATGTCCGATACCCCAAAAAAATCCAACCTGCCAAGTCTTTTCTTTCTTTTGAGCCGCAAACGGTGCGACTGCGGCAATATGATCCGGCCCGGAAATCACGTGAAGAATTCCCGCAACGCAACCCGTGAATGAAGAGATCAACATATAGCAACTCTCAATTATTTTATCCAAATATATGGTATTAGAATTTTAGATTTTACTCCTAAAAAAAATCTTAATAAGAAAGGGTTGACCCTAAAGCCGTCCACCAGAAAATCAGTGCGAGGGAAATAAAGTCATTTCATTAATTGAAATATTTAAAAATCTATTATATTAAGAATGGACAAATCAGCAAGGAATTCGACAAAGAGAATGAATAATTCAGCGCCTGTTCAGCACATGGGCAAGTAAACAGACATGAACTATTCAATCGAGTGGTATATAGTTTACAACGCTTTCAATATTATGACAAGTTATTTTTGGGATTGGAAAGAATAGTTTATGGTGCATTTCAAATAATAATTCTCCGGAAGAAACAATATGAATAAAAGAGGAAGTGGCATTCTGCTTCATATTACTTCATTACCCTCGCAATTTGGAATTGGAGATTTGGGACCTGATGCATACCGTTTTGTTGATTTTCTCGCCCAATCCGGTCAGAGGTATTGGCAGGTTTTACCATTGAATCCGACAAATCCCGGGGGCGGAAATTCTCCTTATTATAGTTCCTCTGCTTTTGCAGGAAATGCATTGATGATTAGTCCCGAACTATTAGAAAAAGAAGGTTTACTATCAAAATCCGATTTGAAGGATATTCCTGATTTCGAGGAAAAACAAGTAGATTATAATAAAGTCAGCAGCTTTAAAGAGAAGCTCTTTTCCACCGCTTTTAATAACTTTAAGAATAACAGTGAGAAATTAAATAATTCCTTTTCTGAATTCTGTTCCACTCATTCTCATTGGTTAGACGACTTTGCTCTTTTTAATGCACTAAAAAATCATTTCAATCAAGAAATATGGACTGATTGGCAAAAAGAAATTCGGGACAGAGAGCCAGATGCGCTTCGGATATTCCGAAAAAAACTTAACCGGCAAATTGAACTTGAAAAATTTCTCCAGTTCATTTTTTTTCAGCAGTGGTTCGACTTAAAAAAATACTGTAAAGAGCATTCAATTCAAATTATTGGAGATGTGCCTTATTATGTAAGTTTGGACAGCGCCGATGTTTGGGAAAATCACCCGATTTTTAAGCTGGATGAGAACAAGAATCCAACTCATGTCGCGGGTGTTCCACCGGATTATTTCAGCAAAACAGGACAACGATGGGGCAATCCGGTGTATCGTTGGGATATATTGAAAGACCAGAAATACATTTGGTGGATCGAAAGAATTGAGCACAATCTTCAAATGTATCATTGGATTCGGATTGATCACTTCCGTGGGTTTGTGGGATATTGGGAGGTTCTTGCAACGGAGAAAACGGCTATTAATGGAAAATGGGTGCAGGCACCGGCAGATGATTTTTTTAATACGCTCTTGCAAAACGATCCTCAACTGCCAATCATTGCCGAGGATTTGGGTGTGATAACGCAAGATGTGAAGGAGATTATCCGAAAATTTAACTTTCCCGGTATGAAAGTTCTGCTATTCGCATTTGATGAAAGCCTGCCGAGGAATCCTTATGCGCCTCATAATCATATTCCGAACTGCCTGATTTACACCGGCACCCATGATAATAACACCATCCGAGGCTGGTTTGAAGAGGAAGCATCGGAAGACACTAAAAAGCGCCTATTCCAATATATCGGTCATAAGATCAAGAAAGAGGAAATCCATTGGGAAATTATCCGATTGGCTTTGGGATCGGTGGCGAATTTAGCAATCATCCCGATGCAGGATATTTTGGGATTGAGGTCAGATGGAAAGATGAATAAACCGGGAACCGCCAATGGCAATTGGAAATGGCGGCTGCTTCCCGACCAAATTACGGAAGCGCTTATTCAAAAGCTTCGTGAAATGACAGAAATTTATGGCAGGGTTAATTAAAAGGAAAAAGGTAAAAATAAGAAGTAAAAAGTGAGAAAAAAGAATTTTGCCTCTTCACTTTTACCTTTTACCTTTTGCCCTTAGTCTCCCACCGAAAATAGCGGCGGATGCTCCTTATGAAAATCAGTCGCATCCTGATAGGCTTTGGCAAATGCCAGTAGCGTCCCTTCGTCATATGGCCTGCCGATAAAACTGATGCTGGTCGGGCTTCCTTCTTCATTAAAGCCGTTGGGCAGCACTACACAAGGATGTCCGCTTAGATTGGTTAATAGTAAGTTCGTACCAAAGGATGGCGCTACATACACATCAACATTTTCCATCAATTGCGCCATTTGTTGAATCAGCTCATATCGAATCCGGTTTGCCTGGATATATTCAACTGCAGGAATAAAGCGCGAGGCGCGAAAAACATTCGGCCAGGCATCCTTGATTTGCCGCACCATCATGCTGTCTCTACCCGACCGAGTCAGCTCATCGAAAGCAGCCCCTGCTTCCGCGGAAAGAATAAATGCCAGGGAGTAAACAGGAATATCGGGAAGTTCAATCGGAATCAATTCTGCATTCATTAATCGTAACTTGTTTAAAGTGGCTTCGTTTGTATTTGCATAAGTCGTGTCTTTCCCGAACTCGGATTTCAAATAGCCAACACGCAGTTTGGTCAGGTCAATCTTTGAATCGTACTTAAAAGGAAGAGCGACCACAGTCTGATCAAAACCATCGCTTCCTCTAATGGCATCGAATACAATCGCACAATCCTCCACCGTGCGGCAGATGGGTCCGATCTTGTCCATACTCCAACTAAGTGCCATTGCACCGCTGCGACTCACTCTGCCGAATGTGGGACGCAATCCGGTATCCCCGCACCGGGTGGATGGAGATACGATCGATCCCCAGGTTTCCGTTCCAATCGCAAAGGCAACCAATCCTGCCGAAACAGCGGACGCTGAACCCGCCGACGATCCGCTGCTCCCCTGCTCCAGATTCCAGGGATTTCGGGTTTTTCCGCCAAACCAAACGTCTCCCCAGGCAAGGGCGCCCAAAGAGAGTTTAGCCACCAGCACCGCTCCCGCTTCTTCCAATTTCTTAATTACGGTCGCATTCTGATCAATATATTGATCCTTATAAGGCATGGCTCCCCAGGTGGTTTTATAACCTTTTACAGCCAGTAAATCTTTCGCGCCATAGGGAATGCCATGCAACGGTCCGCGGTATTTTCCCGCTGCAATTTCCTCATCGGCTTGTTTGGCTTGTTTTAAGGCGAGGTCTTCTGTCAGCGCAATCAAACAATGCAGTTGAGGATCGTATCGTTTTAGGCGCTCCAAATATATTTTGGTTAACTGAGTTGAAGTTACTTTGCGGGTGCGGATCAATTCAGCCAGGTCGCGCACCGAATAAAATGCCAGCTCTTCTAAATTGTCTGGGAGGACTGAATTCCGGGAAGGGCTCAACTTTAAATGGCTCTCTCCCATCTCAAACCTCATTCCTGCCGGAACAGGGTTAAATAGCAAAGCCGGCGGAACACTGTTACCCAGATTCAACTCCCGCAATTTCAGGTAGCTTTCCAAGTTATCATTCAGCTCATCCAGCATGGAGTCCCGCTCTGCGTCGCGGAACTCGAGACCAATAATTCCTTCAGCAGCCGAAATGCTTTCCTTTTTTACTGCCGATTCTTCTTGCGGTTGTGCCGTTGAAAGCTCTGAAAAACAACAAACACATATTATGAAAATCAACATATTATAACAAATTTTCATGGCTCCTCCTGTTTGCGCGATTTCCCGGAATTATAATAACTGAAACACCACATAATCAAGCCTACGCCGCCGAATGACTAATTTAGGTCGTTTGCCACATCTATTGCTGACGTCCAAAGATTCAACTTGTCAATGGTCAGGTTTCTTAGCAACTAATTCCCTTGACATATTTTCCCAAAAATGTTATACTTTGCGAGTCTATGACCCCGGTCCTCACATCGGGGCACTTCTATAATTAGATCTTAAACTCAAACGCAAGGAGTATCCTCATGCAAGGCAAGGTCACGGCGGATAGACTTAATGTCCGTAGCAGACCGGACTTGAAAGGTGCCAAGATCGGACTTCTAACCCAGAATGAAATCGTGGAAATCCTGGGGAAGAAGAACAATTGGGTTGAAATCAAATATAATGGCGGCTCCGCCTTTATTTCCGGTGATTACATAGAAACCCTGGAGAAGGTTATATCCGTGAAAGGAAAAATCAAGGCCGCCACGCTGAACGTTCGTAATCAACCCGGTCCGGAAGCGACCGTCATTGGATCATTGGTACGCAATACCATTGTCGATGTAGTTACCCAGCATGACGACTGGCTGGAAATCGAGTTCAATGATTCGCTGGCGTTTATTCACCGCGATTACGTCGAACTGATGGAGGGAGGTCTGCCCACCGGTCAGGCAGAACAATCTGACAAAGGAAAGATTAGTACCGATGTGCTTAACGTCCGCGCACAACCGAATTTGAATTCGGAAATTGCGGGAAGCCTTGCCCGCGATGCAGTTGTCAACTTGATCTCAAAAATTGGCAATTGGTATGAGATCAGGTTTAACGGTTCACCCGCGTACATTCACGCGGATTATGTCCAAATCGTCAGTGATGGTGAAATCGGAGCCGGCATACCGACTGAGACTCCTATAGTGAGTCCGGACCGGGAAGAGGAACAAAAAGAGCCCGGGGAAATTGATCTGGCGCCCGAAAAGAAATTGCCGGTTTCCGGAACTTCAGATCAACAAAAAGTTGCCCGAACCTGGAACCAATTTGGTAATTGGATTGAACAGTTGAGCAGTGAATATCAAATCGACCCCGGCAGCGCCGTAGCGGTACTGTGCGTGGAAAGTTCCGGAAAGGGATTTGAAAAGAACAACAAAGACAGAATGATCATTCGCTTTGAGAACCACAAATTCTGGACCTATTGGGGAAAAGACAATAGCGAGACCTTTCACAAATATTTCAAATATGGTGAGAAAAAAAGCGGCAAAATGCAGGTGTGGTTAGGGCACTACTGGCGCAAGGATGAGAAAATAGAATGGCAGTCCTTTCATGGCAATCAGGTAAAGGAATGGCAGGTGCTTGACTTTGCCCGAACGCTGGATGATACCGCTGCTCTCTATTCGATAAGCATGGGCGCACCGCAAATCATGGGATTTCACCATCATCGCATCGGGTATCCCACCGTACAGGAAATGTTTGAGAAATTCAATAGCGATATTCGATACCACATAAAGGGTCTATTTGATTTTCTGGATAAGGCGATGATTAATGCCCTGCGAAAATCAGATTTTGTAACATTTGCCGGATATTATAACGGAACCGGTCAGAAAGAAAAATATGGCGAGTGGATTCAAAACCATTACGATGCATTTAAGAAGTTAAACCGTGAGGCGTAAGACGGCAGACCTTCTTACATTTCCGTTTCACGTCTAACGTTTCACTTACTAGTTTCACTTACTAAAGGAGGACCAAATGGGCATTTTTAGTTTTATCAGTGGAATTTTCAAACCAGCGGCGGATTTAATTGACAACTTGCATACCAGTGAAGAAGAGAAGCTGGAACTGAAAAAACAGATCACCCAGGTTGAAAACGAGTTTCAAAGCAAGGTTTTGGAGTACGAAACAAAATTAATGGAAGCGCAATCCTCCATCATCAAGGCCGAAGCGACCAGCTCGTCCTTCCTTACCAGCAACTGGCGGCCCATCACAATGCTGACCTTTTTGGTGCTTGTAGTCCTTGATAGTTTTGGCGTTTTGGCAAATCCTCTTGCTCCGCAAGCCTGGACTTTATTGCAAATAGGACTTGGCGGATACGTTGTAGGTAGATCCGCAGAAAAGATTGTACCGGCATTTATCAAAAAGGGTGCCGGCTCGGAAGCGAAGGGGTAGATCACCCCCTGCGTTCACACATTTCTTTGAACAGAAATCAAAATGAGTAAAACCCGATTAGAAGCATTCAGCGATGCGGTGATTGCCATCATTATCACCATCATGGTGCTGGAAATGAAGGTGCCCCACGGTACCGATTTAGAGTCACTGCGTCCGTTGATCCCGGTATTCCTCAGTTATGTACTTAGTTTCGTGTTCCTGGGCATTTACTGGAATAATCACCATCATCTGCTGCAGGCGGTAAAACAGGTTAATGGACGCGTCCTTTGGGCGAATCTCCATCTGCTATTCTGGTTATCGCTAACCCCGTTCGTCACCGGCTGGATGGGAGAAAACAACTTCGCCGCCAGACCCGTGGCACTTTATGGTACGGTGTTGTTGTTTGCCGCTTTCGCTTACTTTATCCTTTCCAAGACCCTCATTGCCCATCACGGCAGGGACTCCGCTTTGGCTAAGGCGCTCGGGAAAGACTTCAAGGGAAAAATATCAGTAGTGGTTTATGTTGCTGCCATTCCGCTTGCCTTTATGCACTCGCTGATTGCTTGCGGGTTATACGTTTTGGTAGCAGTCATGTGGCTCATTCCCGATCCCCGCATTGAAAAGAGTCTTACCTGAGAAAGCGTAAGCCAAAAGAGATTTCAAAAAATTCAGTTAGCCACATCCTGAAGAATGTGGCTAACAATAATTTTGATCCTTCAGTCTACTTCAAAATCAGCATCTTGCGGCTTTGAATGATATTTTCATTACTGCCGGAAATTTCATTTAACCAAATCCGGTAAATGTAGACGCCCGATCCAACCCGCGCTCCCAAATTGTTGGTTGCATCCCACTGTACGGATCTATAGCCAGCTTGCTGAATTGCATTCACCAGCGTTCGAACTTCCTGCCCGAGAATATTATAGATCTTTAGTTCTACTTTAGCGGATTGCGGCAGATCATAACGGATCAGCGTCGTGGGATTAAACGGATTGGGATAATTCTGGTGAAGCGCGAACCGCCGCGGGAGACTTGCTAAATCATCCTTAACGCCGGTGCTCAGTTCCGCCACGAACGAAAACGTATCGGGGCTGGCGGTTGTGGAAAAGCCGTCACTCACCGAAACGGTCCAATCATAAACCGTGTTGTTTGCCAGAAAAGCGCTGCCATCAACACTGAAGGTACTATCTTGAATTCCCGTGAAGATCGTATCAAAAGTGGCGGAGAATAATTTCAGGGAATAGGTTAAGGGATCTCCCTCCGGGTCAAAGGCTTCATTCCAGACAAAATCTATCGGGATCGAAATATTTACTGTATCCTCATCAAGCGGTAAAAGCAAACCGAATAATCCCGGCGCCTGATTGGTAGGCTCCGGAGTCAACAAATAATTGACTGCGTTTTCAAGCAGATGTTTTGCGACAGTAGTATCAAGCAGCTCAGCGAAGTTAAAAGCGAAAAAAACACTCTGCGCGCTGGTGGGATCCGAATTGTCATCGTAAATGGATATCCCTGCTTCGCCCGGATCGGTGGTAGTCTCGTATAACACATAAGAATCCAAAGGAGTCATCGCATCCTGGCTTCCCCAACCCGAATAACTAATTCCAATGGATGACGGCAATACATTGGGCTGGTTGACCATGGGATGATTGGACAGACCGCTAATTAAATTCATGGTACCGGCATTGTCCGTGCTCCAGGAATTCAAATGAGTGATGTATGTTTTGACGAAAAGATCATTCCGCCAATCATAGCCCACTTCCCCGCCTTCCACGATAAATTTCCCTCCTGCTATGGAATATGCAGCCAAGGCCTCACGGTAAAATTGATTCATTAGGGTTTGCTCATTTATTCCACTGGAGGAAATGATCAAATCGTAATTACTCCAATCCGCCGGATCAGTTAGATCGGCATCTTCAATAACAGCAAGATAACCCACATCATCCAAAGCCGCCCCCATTCGGTTTGCGGAAACGCCAAATGGGTTCGCCTTAATATCCCTTACCACAAGTCCTTTATCTGTCATTTTTCTTACTGATGTTGTCGGATCATCGTCGATCACCAAAATGACTCCTAAGACTTCAATGATGGAAAAGCCGAAATAGCCGGTATCAGGTGCCGTCGCCTGATTGATCTGGTTGGATGAATCTTCGGCTACAATCCGGTATTCAATGGAGTCGCCAATTGAGACATTTGTCGTATCAATATCAAAAAATCCCTCATATAAATTTCCGCTTGTTTTCGTCAATGGAAAGGCCCCGTTGATCGCGCCGTTATTGATCGAATATTCCACCCAGGCGTTGGCAATTCCCAAATTATCTTCAATTTGCGCTTTCGCGGCAGCGGGCCAGCGAATATAGGCTTGATCCCTCAAGGGGGTGTGGGTAATGACCGGGCGAATAGTATCCGGACGGGCATAAAACCGATGGTAATTTGCCGGAGCGCCCGGAGGATTGGTGGAAGCGATGCCATTGGAATCCATAGCAAAAATAAAGTAACGATATTCGGTTGGAACGCCTGTCCCCGGTATTTGCGCTGAATATAAACCGCCAGCACCACTCATCTCTACCGTATCGGTGAAGGCACTATCGGTGCCGTGGATCAATTGGACAGTTTCCAAAGGTAGGCCGGAGCTTATCTCAGTTGTTACCAAATAGGGACCGTTCAAATCCTCGGTATCCGATAAAGGCGTATGGTTTATTGCAGGCGCAGGGATGGTTACGGTATATCCACGCTGCGTGAACCAGTATTCAATTGAACTTAGGTTAGCGCCACTATATAAATTAATATCTGCTTGAATGAAGGCCTGTGCGGCATCTTCCTGGTTAGTAGAACTGCTGGTCATGGAGAGGGCTTCCAGGAAGTCCGAATCTGTTGCCTCCCGGCCAATGTCATTCCAGATTTGCATTAATGTTGATGACCATATTTGTCCATCGGTGTG
>Ga0209536_100004661_pt1 | contig 21617 bp, 19 predicted proteins | sample DeeMarSeWOR28_12_FD_187461 | JGI IMG/M metagenome (GOLD analysis project Ga0209536, IMG submission 187461) | Marine sediment microbial communities from White Oak River estuary, North Carolina - WOR-2-8_12 (SPAdes) (version 2) | ecosystem: Environmental > Aquatic > Marine > Intertidal zone >... | reverse complement strand
TGGGCCCGAGCTTCGGCCTCGGCTTCCGCTTCGACCTGGGCTCTCTCCTCTTCACCTTCCGGGGCATCCTTGAAAATACTCCCGGCGATCTCGAAATCCGGGACCTTTTCCAACGCCAACTCTTCCCCGGCTCGGACCACATCCATAAGTCTGCCGAGCGGGAGAATCCCGAAGCGTCCTATCTACGCCCCACTCCCTGCGGCGAAATGTTCGACGTGCTCCTCTCCAAAGCCGTGGTCAAGCCCGACCAGGTTGCCAGGATTCAAATCAATCCCAACGTTCCGATACATCAAGGACTCCGCCCCCCCTACCGGGAACAACCCGGTATTTTCTTGCCGTGGAAGGCCAGCAGAAAGGGCCTTTTGATACCTTGGCCCTGAAATCTCAGGTCGCTTCAGGTGTTTTGACTAGAGAGACGTTGGTGTGGACCGATGGGATGCCGGAATGGAAACCTGCAGGCCAGGTACCCGCTCTGGATAGTCTTTTCGCCGGAACTCCCCCTCCTCTCCCCGCGGCATAAAAAAAGTTTGGAGTTTGAAGTTTGAAGTTGATGTATTCGTAGCGCTGATGGATAAATGGCGGGAGGCTATGCCCATCGATCGATCCTATTCAGTACACGCCCGCGCTTCTTACGATACTCGAAAGGTTAAAGACGTAATTCATTTTTATCAATCAGCGCTCCATATCCCCCAACTTCAAACTTTTTTTATCGCCCGGTCGAAAAATGGTAGCGAGCGGACGATGGTGTCGCGAGATACTGTGAGTGATAGCCGAATATATCCGCTTCGGCCAAAACCCCTGCCGGGAACAGCCAGTACGCCCTCAGTCTGAAGAATCTGTGTGAATTCCATATCGTCCGGGATCGGAGTTTTCAAAAATAAGTAGAAGGCCCCTTGCGGCTTACGGACTTCGTAGCCTGATCGAGCAAGGCCGTCGCACAGCAAATCCCGCTTTTCACGGTAAATCTCCAGATTGGGCGCCGCATCGGGAGCTTCGGCTGTTGCTAATTGCCAGATCGCCGGGGCATTGATAAATCCCAAAATACGGTTCGTAAATGTGCAGGCTTGGCTTAAGGCATCGGCATCGGTCAATCGGGGTGAAATAGCGAGGTAGCCGATGCGCTCTCCAGGTATCGACCAGGTTTTCGACCATGATGTGGCAATGATACAGTTCGATATGATGGAGGCCGTCTCCGGACATGTGGCCTCGTCATATACGAATGATTTGTAAGGTTCGTCGCTGATCACAATGATTGGGTGATCCGCTTGCTGAAGCACACATTCAAGTTCCCGCAACACGGCTTCTGAATAGATGACACCCGTCGGATTATTGGGCGAGTTCAGGATGATGGCGCGTGTTCGTGGTGTAATTTTCGACTGAATGGCGGCCACATCCAGGTCAAAAGACTCATCCGTTTCAACTGGAACTATTTTCCCGGAAAAATTCAAAATATAGAACTTGTAGTCGGGGAAGCAGGGTATTGGAACGATAACTTCATCGTCAGGATTAAGCAGGGCCTTCAACAGAGTGTTCATAGCGCCTGCGCATCCGACCGTCATCAGGATATGATTTTCCGTGAACGGGATGCCGCTATCCCGCTTAAGTAATCTGGCCAGTTTTCGCCTTACATCGGGGAAACCGGCATTCGGCATATAGCTGTGAGTGCCTGGAGCGTTCTTTTCAGCCAGTTTCCGAAGAGCAGCTTGAACTTCTTTCGGAGGATCTTCGGTCGGATTGCCGAGTGTGAAGTCGAAAATATTTTCTTCACCGCGTTCTTTTTTCAGGAGGATGCCTTGTTCAAACATCTTCCGAATCCAGGAGGCACTTTCAATTTGTTGGTGTACTGCTTCAGAGACAATCATGAAATACTCCTTAGCTATAAATGCATGTATCAGGATAAGGGAGCACGAATTTTAGCTTCTATAGACGTATCAAGGCAACCGGTAAATTGGGAACACTATGTCTATTTTGCGCGACAAAATCTGTATTGTGTTCCCAATTAAAGGATAGGTCAATTCAAACGGAAGAAAGAATCCAGCTCCTGCACTCCTTTCCGTACGGCATCGGCACTCTTGTGTAAAAGTTTCATTTCAGAATCATCCAGTTCAAGCTCAACGATTCGTTCGATACCGTTTTTTCCAAGAAGTACCGGAACACCTATGAAGAGGTTCTCAATACCGTATTCCCCGCGAAGGAAAGCAGCGCACGGCGCCAGGGTTTTGCGATCAGTTACGATAGCTTCAACCATTTCAGCGACGGATGCAGCCGGCGCAAAATACGCAGATCCGGTCTTAAGGTGTGCGACGATCTCCGCACCTCCATTGCGGGTGCGATCGACCAGGCGTTCGATGGTCTGCGGTTCCATCAGTTGAGGAACCGGAATGCCCGCTACGGTCGTAAACCGCGGTAACGGCACCATCTGGTCGCCGTGGCCTCCCAGTACCATTGCATGAACGTCTGTGGGTGCGTATCCGAGTTCTTCGGCAACAAAAAAGCGAAATCGTGTGGAGTCAAGGATGCCGGCCATTCCGACTACACGGCGTACCGCAAATCCGGTAGTACGAAAAGCCACATGACACATCACATCCAGCGGGTTCGATACTACAATCACTGTGGAATTGGGAGCGTAAATCCCAATGTTTTTTGAGGCCGTTTTCACAATTCCGGCGTTTACCTTAAGGAGATCCATCCGGTCCATCCCGGGTTTGCGTGGCACTCCTGCGGTAATGACCACAACATCGCTTCCTTCAATACAGGAATAATCGCTTGTCCCCTCTATTGAAACATCGTATCGACGCATGGGGCCTGCGTGGAGAAAGTCCAGAGCCTTGGCACGCGTCAACCCTTCGATCACGTCCACCATAACGATATCCGCGATAATTTTTTCCGCAATATAGTATGCAGCGGTGGCCCCGACTTGTCCCGCTCCGATAATACTTACTTTCTTTCTAGGCATGCGGTTTTCCTCCTTCCCCTTCAACCGCTTCGGCTGCATCCTCCATTGAAGCACGCAATTCAGCTACTGCATTCTGGAATTCCTCTTTTTCAGAGGCGTTCATCTGAATCTCCAGTATGTGATTCACCCCACCGGCGCCGATAGAGGCAGGTACGCTGACAGCAATGTCGTGTAATCCGTATTCGCCCTGCAGCCTGAAGGAAACGGGCAGTATCGCACCTGTGTCCCGTGCAACCGCTTCTACCAGCGCTGCAACAGCCGCACTGGGCGCATAAAAAGAGGTGGATTTCTCGGCCAGATGGAGAATGGTGTCTCCCGCTCTACGGACTTCATGGATGATTGCCTCGAAACTATCCTTGGGCAGCAGTTTTTCCGCAGGGATTCCGGATACCCGGACCGTATCCCGCAGAATAACCATGCACGGCATGTGGGGGCCGACAACAATTCCTGTGACTTCACGAGCGGAAACGCTGAGAGCTTTGCTTACAAGATAGCGAATCCGTGTTGAGCTGAGCAGGCCTCCGATCCCGAGAACCTTTTTGCGATCGAATGCCAGAAGCTTTTGAACCAGCAGGGTGATTCGGTCAACCGGCTCTACAATATTGATAATGACTGAATCGGGTGCAAGACGTTTGATATCTTCACAGATTTCATTCATCAACACGGCGTTATCCCGGTATAAGTCGTTTCGAGTTTCGGCTGCATTGCGGACGCGGCCGGCTGCTATTACTACGATATCGCTGCCATGGATCTCTTCAATGGAACCGGCACCCAGAATACTCGTGTCGTAACCGCGAATAGGTCCGGCTTCAGACAGATCCAGGGCTTTTCCTTTCGGAAGACCTTCTCTGATGTCCACAAGAGTGACTGAGGCACTGCGGTTTTCGGCAATAAAAAAAGCGCTGTTGGCGCCTACATTCCCGCTGCCGATAATGCTGACTTTTATCATGGTTTCTCCAGTATGTAATCCCTTGTTTCCCTCTTTAAATATTATTTACATCTTGTCCCTGTTTCACAAGATATCAATGGTGCTCTTTTAATGTGCTGATGCATGTCAGGTTCCACAGGCTTTGCGGGATGACTTTCGGGAATTAATTAAGAACAGAAATATATTAGTTACGCTAATATATGGTAGGGGTCGAACCTGAGTATCGGGGCCACAGATGCGGTTTTTCGAACAAACCGGTCAAAACACGGCGCTTGTCTTGACCATTCCAGTGAAATAGGTATAACTTTAACCGGGCATGGATGTTTCATTCATGGTGCCTCTTGCGGATCCTTCTGGATAAATGGATGCTGATAAAGCGAGTTTCATCAGAAAATACTCAATAAATATTTCATGTCCAACCCGAAATGGACCGATTCTATCGAAGTAGCTGGTATTAAAGGAATATTCATATGGACGCTCCGACAAAGCACGCTAAAATTCTGGCTTGGGTTGATGAAATCGCAAAAATAACGCAGCCTGATTCCATCGTCTGGTGCAACGGCAGCGAAGCCGAATACGATACGATGATTAAGATCTCGGTGGACGGGGAACTGGCAACACCGCTCGCAATGCGGCCGCATTCTCATCTTTTCCGATCCGATCCTTCTGACGTTGCCCGGGTGGAAAATCGCACATACATCGCCTCCAAATCCGAAGAGGATGCAGGACCGACCAATAACTGGATCAATCCCCAGAAATTAAAGTCGACACTGACGAAGCTTTATACAGGATGTATGCGGGGTCGCGTTCTGTATGTGATTCCTTTTTCCATGGGACCTATCGGTTCTCATATCGCCAAGATAGGAATTCAGATAACGGATTCCCCTTATGTTGTTGCCAACATGCATATCATGACACGGGTCAGCAATAAGGTTTTTGATATCCTGGGGAAATCCGGAGAGTTCATTCCCTGTCTGCATTCCGTCGGGAAACCTCTCCTTGCAGGTCAAGATGACAATGGCCATTGGCCGTGTGCCCCCCTGGCTCAGAAATATATCGCCCATTTCCCTGAAGAGCAGACCATATGGTCCTATGGATCCGGCTACGGGGGCAATGCACTTCTCGGTAAGAAATGCCTCGCACTTCGTATCGCCTCTGTTATCGCAAAAAAAGAAGGGTGGCTGGCCGAACACATGCTGATAATGAAATTAACCAATCCGGAAGGCAAGTCGAAGTATTTCGCCGCGGCTTTTCCGTCCGCCTGCGGCAAGACGAATCTTGCCATGCTGGTTCCGACGATTCCGGGCTGGAAGGTTGAAACGGTCGGAGATGACATCGCCTGGATGAAGCCGCACAAGGACGGCAGGCTTTATGCCATCAATCCTGAAGCGGGATTTTTCGGTGTTGCTCCCGGGACTTCTGTGGATTCGAATCCGAACGCGATGCGTACCATTGAAAAGAATTCCATTTTCACGAACGTGGCTTTGACGGAAGATGGAGATGTGTGGTGGGAAGGGATTGGATATGATGCTCCCGGCACACTTATCGACTGGACGGGCAAACGCTGGAAACAGGCTAAGCGAGGAGAAAACCAGTCGCCGGCTGCGCATCCCAATTCCCGATTCACTGCCCCGGTCTCCCAGTGCCCGTCTGCGGCACCCGAATGGGAGGACCCATCCGGAGTTCCCATCGACGCCATTATGTTCGGCGGTCGCCGGCCGACAACTGTTCCTTTGGTAACCCAGGCCTTTGACTGGAATCACGGAGTGTTTTTGGGATCGATTGCTGGTTCCGAAATAACGGCGGCAGCCCTGGATCTCAAGATCGGATCGGTGCGACGCGATCCTTTTGCTATGCTGCCGTTCTGCGGATATCACATGGGCGATTACTTCACTCACTGGATTAGGATGGGGAAGCAAACTCCGGCTGCTGTCCAACCGAAATTCTTCTTTGTCAACTGGTTCCGAAAAACCAAGAATGGCAAATATCTCTGGCCGGGATACGGCGAAAACAGCCGAGTGCTCAAATGGATTTTCGAACGCTGCGACGGTAGAGGCAAAGCCGTAGAAACCCCAATCGGATATATGCCCGATTCCGATGCAATCGACAGACCTGCCGATGTTTCGGACGAAGCAATGAGAGAGCTGCTCTACGTGGATAAAGAAAGGTGGAAGGCAGAGCTGAACGATGTCAAAACCGGGCACTACCCTAAATTCGGCTCCAAATTACCGCAGGAACTCAAGGACCAGCTTGACGCGCTCTACCGGCGTTTGGGATAATTACACTTCATTTCGAATACGAGAGTTGAAAAAATCTTTATTTCCGGCAATGCACGCCGGATTATAAATATTCGCCACTCTACATTCGTCTGACAGTCTGAATTTCGGTCAACAAACGATCCGATTTATGCAATAACAGACACTTGAAGCCTGATATTGGAAGTCCAGGTTTACTTGATGGAGAATACAGAAATGAGTACGTACAATCCCCTTGCCGAAGCCTTAAACAAGGATCTTCAGGCCGGTGCCCCGCAAATTTACAATATGCTTTCGGCGCGCGGCAAATCCATTTACTTCCCCTCCAAGGGAATTCTAGGTCAAACCGCTGAAGCCAAGAGTGCAAAAATTAATGCAACTATAGGGACTGCTTTTGAAGAGGACGGCTCTCCTCTCGCTCTTGAGTGCATGGAAGCCATGGTGAATGTGCCCTCGGAATCTTTCCTGTATGCCTCAAGTTATGGGGTGCCTAAATTACGTGAGGAGTGGGGGAGGCTGCTGGCTGTAAAGAATCCGGGCCTGCAGGGTAAAACCTACAGCCTGCCGGTTGTAACCGCCGCGCTGACGCATGCGCTGTCCGTTGCCGGGTACCTGTTCGTCGATTCGGGGGATACAATAATCCTGCCCGATCTGTACTGGGATAATTATGATCTGGTGTTCGCAGAAGCCTTCGGGGCAAACTTCTCCTTTTATAATACTTTTCTGAATAGCGGATATGACGTGGAGGCTTTTTCCCGGGCTCTCCGCGGAGATCGACCGGGCAAGAGGATAGTCTTGCTGAATTTTCCCAATAATCCGACAGGGTATACTGTAACCAATGAGGAAGCAAAGGCTCTGTCGGCTGGGATACGGAAGGCTGCCGAAGAAGGAAACCGGATTATAGTGTTGCTGGATGATGCCTATTTCGGATTAGTCTATGAGGATGGGATTTTCCAGGAATCTCTCTTCTCCTTTCTCGTCGATTTACATCCCAATGTTCTTGGCGTAAAGCTAGACGGTCCGACTAAAGAGGATTATGTATGGGGGTTCCGCGTAGGATTTATGACGTTCGGATTTCAGGGGGCGACCGATGCCCAACTCAAGGCTCTAGAAAATAAAGCCGCCGGTATAGTACGTGGGAATATCTCTAACGTTCCGAATCTCTCCCAATCAATATTGCTGAAGGCGTATACGGCCCCCGAATATGCCGAGCAGAAAAAACAGAAATACAGTATCCTCGCCGGCAGGGCCAAAGAGATACGTTCCATTCTGGAAAAACATCCTGAATATGCCCAAAGTTACGAAGTCATGCCGTTCAATTCAGGCTACTTCATGTGTGTCAAACCGATTGGTGTTACCGCCGAAGATGTGCGCAAGGAACTACTGGAAAATTTCAACACTGGAGTTATTGTGCTTTCCGGATTAATCCGGCTGGCTTTTTCATCTGTGCCTACGGATCGTATCGGGGAACTTTTTGAGAATCTGCATCGAGCAGTTCAAGACCTGCGTGCATAGTCGAGTGCAATTTTGAAAGGATATATTGAATGGATGTCAAAGAACTCGAACAAACACTCGTGCTTATCAAACCGGACGCACTTAAGAATTCCTTAACAGGTTATCTGCTTTCTCAACTGAGTGAATTTCATACGGGATTGCATTTTGCGGGGGCGAAGATCGTTCATGTGCCCAAAATGCTGGCTGAAGAGCATTATGCCGAGCATAAAGGCAAGACGTTTTATCTTTCGCTGCTGGATTATATCATGGGACACCTGCATTATAACGACGTTCCATGGAAGCAGCGTGTAGTGGCCATTATCTATCAGGGACCCGATGCCATTAATAAGATACGCGATGTTGCCGGTCCGACCAATCCGCATGAAGCCAGGGCGGAAAAACCGGGCTGTATGCGTGCGCTTGGGACACTTGTTCCCATAAAAGATGATTCCGATAATGTCGTCGATTACCGCATGGACAATCTCATTCATGCCTCGGCAAATCATGCAGATGCAGAGAGGGAAATTAAGCTCTGGTTTTTGCCCGATGAGATTCCTCCATTTATGCAGGTGTACAGAACCGAAGTGAATAAGGAATTTTATTATTTTAAAGACGGCAGGCTTCTCCAGGAATATGAGCCGGACAGCATCTGTTTCCTGGCGCCCGGCGAAAGGGCCTGGGCATCAGACCTTGAAGTACTTCGCCGGATAAGCCAGGGGGGAACACCTGCCGCTTCTCTGGAGTCTGTTGTGGCAAAATACCTTATTAACGACCTGCGAATAGAGTCTTAACAGCCCGTGGCAATATCCTGTTAAAAAACGGTCCCGTCCCGGATTCGACGGCATTTCATCATGGTGAAGCAGAGCTTTTCAGGCAGATTCCTGGTATTTTTACCAATCGTACTCACCTTCATTATCTATATTGCGTCTACGACAAGTCGAGCTGTGACCGATTACGATGAGGGTTTCTATGCCCAGGCCGCGCAGCATATGGTTGAGAGCGGGAATTGGGTGACCCCCTATGCAAACGATGTCCGGTTTCTTGAAAAACCTCCATTGCTGTACTGGATAACCGCAGTCAATTTTAAAATCTTTGGAATCAATGAATTTGCGTTGCGACTGCCGACGGCATTTGCCGTAATGGCGCTGGTATGGATTGTTGTTCTCATTGTGGGAAAACTTTCCGATGAAAGGGCCGCTCTGGCCGCGGGACTCAGTACCGCATTTACAATTGGGACGTACATTTTTACACGTGAAACCCTGCACGATATCTGGCTTGTTTTGTTTATAGCTGTTGCAATGTATGCGTTTCTCAATTGGTACCTGGATCCCCGACACTCCTTGAAACCGGCCCTGGTGTTCTACGCGGCAATGGCCGGCGCAGTTATGTGTAAAAGCGTTATCGGAGCGGTTTTTCCTCTGGGAATTGTTGTCGTTTTCTTTCTGCTTTCAAAAAAATGGCCGAAATGGAGAACGCTTCATGTCCTGCCCGGCTTCCTGCTATTCTTACTGTTAACGGTTCCCTGGCACTGGCTTGCGGCAATTCAGAATAAAGGTTTTCTTGAGATTTTCTTTGTCGGCGAACAATTCATGCGCTTTTTGGGAAAGCATGAAACTGTCGGGTCTGTCCCACTTGCGGTTTTCTGGGCTCTGGTTCTCGTTTGGTTTTTCCCATGGACGGCATTTCTGCCTGCAGCATTCGCAAAAGCCCGAAAGAATCCGGATGAAAATCAGCGTATACTTTTTAAGATGGCATCGGCCTGGGCCATAGTTATTCTGGGATTTTTCTCTGTTTCGGCCCGATTGGAGCATTACGTTTTTCCTGCAATACCCGCGCTTTCTTTATTCGTTGGTGTCGCCCTGCATAATAATGACGAATCCAAATCGGTGTCATGGGCATTCCGCGGGCTGGCCATTCTGGGAATACTCCTCGCCGTCATTGGAGCCGTAACCGGGATCTGGTTTGCGACGGGCCGGGATTTCGGGAGCTTATCGACGAATCCATGGAACAGGGCCGGCAGTACGGACTTCACTATTCTGGCAAGTATGCCCCTGGAGATCATAGGGGAGCTGATACACCCTGCATGCATAACGATTGCCTTTTTAGCACTTGGATTCGGGATCGCGTTCTGGTTTGAAGTCCATCGCCGGCGAGTACACGCGCTGGTGTGTGTAGCAGTTGTGATGGCCGTCATCTTCGGTATGACCCACTGGAGCCTGAGAATCTGTGAAGACCTGATTTCATCGAAAAAATTTGCGCTTGCCATAGCAAGGGAAGCGCACACCGGAGACCGCCTGGTAGTGGTAGGAGACTATGAAGCCGCCAATTCCCTGAACTTTTACCAGCCTTTGCAGGTTGAGATCGTGGATGGTATGGCGCCGACGTTCCCCGGCGATCCCAGAATTGTATTGACCAAGAGGGAATATCTTGCAGTATGGCGATCGCCTGAACGTGTGTTTGTCCTGGCTCCGATAAATAGAATCGATGAGCTAACTCCGGACGGGGCAGAAATAATGACCGTCTATCATCGCACGTTAGTTCGAAATCACTAACCCATATCCTTTAGAAGATACCGGCCAGTTTTCGGCAAATATCGGAAGCGATAAAAGAATTCCTGGAATCACGCCGGCTAGTGTGCACTCTGCCAACTCTTTGTGGCGTCTATCAATGCTTTTATATTCTCCGTAGGAACTTCGGGCGGCATGCCTCCGCCGCAGGAAATAATCAGATGCGAGTGGTCTTCCAGGGAATCGAGCATATCCGTAACCGAATGGTGGATGTCTTTGGGCTGTCCTGCAGCAAGAATATCTCTTGGAGGAATGTTGCCAATGAGTGTGATTCTGTTGCCGGTCCATTCTTTCATCTCCACGAGCGTATGCTGGACGCCGAAATTGAGAAGGTTGATGCCCGCTTCAGGCAAAAGCGGGGCGCTAGCTTTACAGGATGCGTCATTATGAAAGAACTTGACTGCTACATCTGCGCTGAAAATCTGTTTCAGGTAGGGTAATCCAAAGATTTCGAAGTCCTGCCTGCTTATGAAACCGACGATATCATCCAGGATAAAAATCCCGTCAATTGTGGGGAAACATCTGCGCTGGACATCGATCCATTCTTCCAGAAAATCTGTGATGACTCGCAACAAATGATGTGTTGCATCAGGATCCGTTTTAAGAGCCATCAGGAATTCCGTAGCGCCCATCAGGAACGAAGCGATATTGAGGGGTCCCCGTGAAACGGCAAAGCGTATTTTATGCCCGGCGTTTTGAATTTCCGGTTTCAGGTGCTGGAGCCGCTTGATCGCAAAGGGCAGGAGTCCCTCTTTGCGGGGATCCGGTTTTTCAATTCGTTCAATATCCGCGGGTGAGTGGATGACATTTTTAGCGAAGGGAAACTCGTTCTCCTCCCACACAGGTACGGCCCCGAAGGCGGATGGTTCTGTACACATTCCATATTCGGACCAGAAGCCGGGGAAAAGGAGAGTTTCCGGGAAAGTCTTGATTGCCTTGAGGTTATCCTCAAAAAAAATATGGTCATCCGTAAAATAGTCCAGGATTGTGTGTCCGGCCCATTTGGGTAGCCAGGGGCTGTCAATGATAAAACCGGTAGGCAGGGAGGGAAGGGTTTCTCCCCGAATGACGGATATTAGAGTGTTCCACTGCCGATCGTTCATTTAGTCCCCTCATTGGATAAGTGTCGTTCATAGCTTCTTTTAATGGACAGGTTAGTCTAAAATCTTCTGGATAGATTTTCCAGGTTGTTTGTTGAAAATTTAGTTAAGCGGAAGAGTATGACGCTGATAATTCCTGCCGGATCCGTTGAGCTTGAATCACATCTTCGTGAACCTGAAGGAGAACCGCAGGGAGCGGCGGTTCTTTGTCATCCTCATCCCGTTTACGGCGGCACGATGGATAACAGGGTGGTCTGCCGGGCAGCGAAGGCTGCGGCCAAAGCCGGTTTTGCCACACTCCGGTTCAATTTCCGAGGTGTAGGAAAAAGCACAGGCCGGTACGATCATGGACTTGGTGAAATGAAGGATGTTGCTGCGGCTATAGACTGGATTGAGAAACAATATCCCGGGAAGCTGCTTGCGGTCCTTGGGTATTCCTTCGGAGCCTGGGTAGGGCTGCAGGTTGGTTGCTCGGATCCCCGCATTCGGGCAATTGTCGGGATCGGATTACCTCTTGATCTTTACGACTTCGAATATCTGGTCGATTATTCGAATCCTTCGCTTTATATTGTCGGAGCACAGGATGAATTCTGCTCGCCGGTGAATCTGCAGAACCTGATTCGCCGCCTGCCGCCTGAATCCAGGATACATCGCCTCCCGGATGCGGATCATTTCTTTTCCGAGCAGGTTGAGGAGGTTGAAGTCTTAATCGAACAATTTCTTAGGGGATTGCAGCCCGATCAGACTATGCCATGAAAAAAGCATTATTTGCGATAATTCTTTTGATTATAGCCGGAAGCGCACCATACACGAATGCGAAGCCTTCCTTCGAACAGGCGAGTGATCACTGTTACTTCCTGAATATGGAAGTGAATGGGGAAAATATTGCCGTAGTGTCGACAGGACAGGGAACCCTGCTGTTCGACCCGCCTCCTGAACCGGATCTATCAGTTCTTTTGGAAAATCTGAGAAGTCTGACAGGCGGTCCGGTGCGCTGGATGGTCAATACCGGTTACTATCCTTTTCGGACGGCCGGTCTCGACTATTTTGCCCGGCAGGGAACCATATTGCTGTCGGGATTCCGGCAGCGGGAATTGGATGTGCCGGAACCGGAATATACCGATGAGCCGTCGAAACCTCTCGATAGTCCTGACGCAGCGCCCGGATTCAGTGAGTACTACGATCCGAACGTTGTGACGATTATGTTTCCCAAACAGGATGAAGACGATATGGAAGATCCCGATATTGCAGATGAGAAAATTCCTGCCTTTCCGGAATTCATTTTTAAGAAGCGGATGTATCTGTTTCCGGATGATGTTGAAATTGAAATCCATGCACTGCCGCATGAAGCCAGAACGGGAGCAGATATTTTTGCATATGTTCCGGATGAAAAAGTTCTTTTTGTCGGAAGGCTTTTCGAGCCCGGGTATTATCCCGATATTGATACTTCCACCGGCGGCAGCGCGCTCAAGTGGATCGATGCGCTGGAGCAGGTTATCGATTCCGTGCCGTTGTTGATATCCGCGATTCCCCCCGAAGATCCTGAAGACGAGAAAGGGCTTGAAGAAGGTGGAGCAGCGGGAGTTGAAGAAGAGGAGGAGAAGACTCTAGAAGAAATGATTACGGTCATTCCGGCTCGCGGAGAAGTCACGAATCTGCAGGCAATGAAGGATATGCTGAATACGTCTAAAAAGCTTCTGAACGGTATTTCAAGGACTGTTAAAGCCGGGCGATCCTGTGAGAGATATCTGGATTCGGGTGGGGCGGCTGCTTATCGTGTCTACGGGAATTTTTATCCATATGCGGAACAGCTCTGCAGGGAGCTTGCACCGGAAGAAGAGGAGGAGCCAGAATCCAGAAGCCAGTAGCCGGAAGTCAGTAAACAGGAGCCAGTGGTCAGAAGCCGATAGCCGCCCGCGTCTCGAGACAGCCGCTTTCATCAATTCAACAATTCCTCCATGATGCAAGTTGAGTTTGCCTTTATTTTTGAACATTAACGGATTTTATAAATACTGCCATTTCAGATTTTGTTTTACTAAAAATCTCCTCTGTTGCGTCTGTAATGATTTCAACACCAACTTGCTCGTAAACTATATAGCCCACAAAAACAGTATGTTTTACCGAATCTCTAACATATTCGCCTTTAAAGACAACGGAATGCATATCTGATGAATGATCTGGATAGCCTACAAGCAATTCACGGTTAATTTGAAATGGTTTTGTCCCCAAAATACTGGCTGAATATTCAATAACATCTATTGAGGTCGTAATTCTTTCGTAATTGATTGCCGTGATGGGTTCTATCGGCCGTTTTTTGCTATAAATAGTGGGAAAGTGGGTTTCTAGGATTCTCAGTCTCCGGTAAGCCGACTAACCAACAAAGTGACTGGCTGCCTTAGCTTATAGCTTGTATAAACTGCATTCTGCTTGGGTAATGGAGTTTCGAACATCGGATAATTTCAAATTATGTAATCCACTAGCCGCCCTACGGCTATTTCGATCACTTCTAAATTGTCGAGTGCAGGATTTTACTACCCCAATGAAGCAGGATTTTGCAATTTTCCAATGTTCGGATCAGGGTTAGAGCTTCTAACCGCAGTTCTGAACTGGGCTGGGATAAAGATCAATTAGGAAATTCATCTGATTTTTTCATAATACCGTAAAAATCGCGTAAAAAAAGTAAACAAAACCATTTGCTTGAACGGTTACTGTATTGAGGGAACAATGGAATCCGCGACGCCTCTTAATACAGAACTGATGGAGAGTGAAGGAACTCTGAAATCCCGAAGGGAGAGCCTGGTGACCGACGACAGGACGATCTACGACGAACTGATCGCGCCCCTCGAAGCCAAGATGATGAGTTCCATCTGGCGGGTCGTGCGCAATGCGGACTTGGCGGAGGACTGTCTCCAGGATGTATTGGCTGTCGTTTGGAAAAAGCGCATCCAGATCCGACTCCATCCCAATCCACAGGCTTTAATCCTGAAGATCTGCCTCAATGCAGCATATGATTATTTGCGCAGGCTAGAACGCATGCGGTGCCAAAAAGATTTATCTTACATGGACAATACCCCCGCTCCACGAGATCACGATGCAGATAGGGATCTGGAAGTAAGAGAGATCGAGGAGCAGGTGCAGCAGGCCATCCAACGACTTCCCAGAAAACGCGCACTGGCCGTGATGATGAGGCTCATTAATGAAGAGTCTTTTGAAACGATCGCGCACGCGCTGGACTGCAGCGAAATAACCGCAAGGATTCATGTTTCCGGGGGACGCGCCCAGCTCAGGAAAAGGCTCTCTCATCTGCGTCGGAGTAACCGGCAGGAGGTCAACAATGAATAAATCAAATATCCCCGACCCTGATCTGGACAAACTCCTTAAACAGGCGCTCAAGGATAATATCCCGCCCGAGGTGGAGGCAAGGATGAACCGGCAGTTTCTCAACCTCAAGCGCACCCTTGACCGGCCTGAAAGCCTGGCTAAGGCGGATGAGTGGCTGTGGATGGGCGGACCATTGCAGAGGAAGATTCTCGCTGTTGCATCGACGGTCATGCTAATCCTGGGCGTCGTGATGCATCTTAGCGGATCTCAAAGTGCCTTGGCTCATTCAATTGAGCAGTTGAAAGTGAACGTAACCGTATCCGTGAATCTGAATCGAGCGGTCTTTATGGATTGCACTGTCCTGACACCGGAGGCCGGAGGCGAGAACACTTCCTTTCACGTGCTCTGGCGTGCTAACGGCGATGCCCGTGTGGATATGGTTTCAACCGCAGGTGCTCAGACAATTTGGATTTTAGATGAAACCATTTTGCTCGCTGGCTCTGACGGCAGCTCAATACGATCAATGCCCTTCAAGACCATAGCTTCCGATCCCGAGTGGCAGCCGGCCATGGACTTCAGGACTCCGGTGCTTTTAGCAAAACACATGGAGGAGCGATACGGATTGATGCAGACGGGAGCGAGAGGTGGCGCTGGATCTGGTGAATTCCTGGTCATCGGTCAGCAAGACCAGCAAGCTGTCGAAATTACCGTAGATGCAAAGACGTATTTGCCCAAAGTACTCAAAAAGTATGCGCCGGATTCAGGCCGGATGAATGGAGACCGGATCTGCCTTATAGAGATCCGGTTCCTCTGGAATCAGCCCATTTCCGGTGAGCTGTTTGTTCCCGGGCCACTGGCAGGGAAACAATAAATCGATCCGTACCAAAGTTCAGCCCTAAAAGGAGGTCATCATGTCATCCACGAATTCCGGCAAAAGATTTTTATTGATCGCCGGGAAGATCCTGATTCTGTTGATTGTGGCAATAGGCGTATTGCAATCAGGGACTCCGGCAGGCTACATCGATCCTTATGGATTTCTCTTCGTCCTGGTCGGCGGAGTGGCCCTGTTGATGATCAGTTTCCCAGGCGCTGAAATCTGGCGCGCATTCCGGCATGCCGCAAGAGGTTCCGGCAGTGACGCAGAGATAGGAAACTCTGTCCATTTCTGGGAATCCGCAGGCCGTAGCTTCTGGATACTGGGCGGATTGAGTAGCGTCCTGAGCATAATCATTGGCTTCGTAGGTTTACGCACCGTAGAGGTTGCCGGCTTATCGGCGATCATACCTATCTTGATCAGACCTCTACTGTCCATCTTTTATGGCAGCCTGCTTGCGGTGATCTGTTTTGTCCCCTGCTGGAAACTCCAGGGAATACTTCAAAGTCGGTCATCTGCGCCGAATCCGGGGCGAAACGAAATGCCAATATCAATTGGGCGCCCGAGATGGAGGTTTGGGCTTGTGCTTGGATATGTTCTTTTCCTGGCTGCCCTAGTTTCAACGAGCCAAATCCAGATAAATCTGTCGGACCTTTGGCCGGTCTGTAAACCATCTTTATTCGTAGTCTTGGGAGGGGCTTTGGCGCTGATGCTGTTTATGGGGGGGAACAATATAAGGCTGACTCCATCCGCAGCTTTTGCCGGTATGGGGCTCATCGGTTCCCTGATGGGATTCATACAGATGCTGATCGGCATGACGGATCCCAGCCCCCAGGGTATCGGTCATGTTGCCGGGGCTTTGGCATTTGTTCTCTTTTCCTGTTTCACTGCCCTGCTGGGAATGGCCCTCATAGGTGCGCCTCTGGAGGATCGTGCAATTAGAACAAGACAGGCCTGCAGGCCATCTGCGTTCAGCCGGGTGGCCTGGTATGTCTTCCCCCTGCTGTCATTGATCTTCCTGGTTTTGGTTTTCAATATGATAATTCTACCGTTGCCTGGTCCCCGCTGATACGCCTTTCACTCATTCGAAGTCCTCTGCGTATGCAAATCCTTGCTGGAGGCTTAAAAGCCCCCGGCAAGGGTAAGACTCATTTAAGCACCGGCTATCTTTTATTGGTCATTTGTAGTTTCTGAATATCCGGCATAATTTCGGCAACAAAAAGATGTTCTGGAAAGGAGTGACTTCAAGTGGACGTATAACGCGCAAATCGGAAACTTGCTTAATCAAGGCCATTTACCTTCAAAACACCATATTTAAGCCAACAGAGCCAATTTCTTAAAATACAGACCTTTATAAGACCTGTTCCACTGTGCGAATCCGCTGCAGAGAATTGTTAGGAGGTCTACTCACTGTAGTACTTTGCATCTGCACCACTTACGATTCAACGGCGGCTCCAGTCTCCACGTTTGATACCATGGGCCGTAGGAAAGGCAGAGATGGGATGCGCCGCGCTCTTCGAAGGTGAAATAGAAAGACTCGATTATTTCGCCAGTGTCTCGGATGATCACCAGATGACGTTTGTCGAGATCAAGGTTATCTATGAAAGCGGTTTCCTTCTTGGATAAAGGAACGGGCTCGCGTTTGTCCACCTGAATTGTGAACGTGTATCGGAACCGCCGGAAGACTGGATTTTCACGGTCGCGGGGCTCGACGTCCTCCGGGAGGGTTGCTACGCAGATCGAACCGGAAGTCCCGTTGGGCTCTTTGGAAGCCTCGCTGGCCATTAGCAACAGAGGAAGTACAGCCGCAAAGGAGATAGTTGCGATTCCGAACATTGTAGTGTCCTTAACGCGCCGTCTAAGGACCTGCTCACCAGTGAGGGCCGCTTTTGGGCCCGAATCCGGTACAGCCGAAGGTTGGGTGCTTTTTAGGATACCCATGTTTGCATTACACCGATTACTTTCCAAACACCGACATTTTTACGTAGTACAAAATTATAACCGCCTCCATTTAGCGGCCCAAAAGTGAGTCCGACGCTGCAAATTGCTTTTTTAGAGTCCGGAGCGATATGAACCTGGAAACTGATAGTAGAAATATCTTCCGGACCTGCTTTATTAGTAGACTCATACATCCATGTTTTTCCTTCGCGGTGCCATACACGGTTTGATTCCTTTTCCAGGAAAGAGGTCGATTCATCCATACGGGGAATATCAAAAGGGATTAATGAGAGAATAACAACTAAGATGCTCCGTTTTTTTTAATGAAAATGCGGATCGCAAGCCATCAAGACTATTAGCTTTACCACTATCCTGTGTAGCTGTGAGGTCTAAAACTGAGAATGCAAAAATAAGGATGAGTAAATAAGGTTTCATCTTCATATAGGTACATCCAACAATAATTATGCACTCCGCTTAAGCCGTGAAAAACGGTCACACTATTCCCACCAGGGCATGAAAAATCAATGTTTACAGTAACTTTATTTTAAATCGCGAAAACAAGCCGATGCCTGATTCTCTCAAGGTCTTTTTCAGCATACAGCGAATCCTCAAAGGCATACACTGTAGGGAAAACCATACAGGCGACAATAACAACGGACAGGTATTTCCTTATATCGGCCGTCATAGACACCTCAAAAACAAAATGGACTAAACTTGAGTTGCAGCAATTAAATATCATGTTGAATTATTGTGAGCGTATGGAAATTTCTATAATTCTTATTTCTGAATTCTTGCTTCATACTATTTGTTCAGTCCCCGGGGGCTGACGCCCCCGGCTATCTCTCTCAGCACCCCTCCGGGGCTAGAGCATCGTTTACCATCAACTATCAACTGTTTACTATTAACTGTTAACTCAGAACTCAGAACTCAGAACTTCTGCAGTTCCGCGACGACGGGGGCGTGGTCACTGGTCCCCAGCTGCGCGAGGACAGTGCATTTTGGAATGCAGTCGACAAGGGATGTACTTGCCAGAACGTAATCAAGTCGCCATCCGATATTTTTCTGTCGCATCTGGCGCCATGGCGGCCACCAGGTGAAGAGTTGATCGTTTTCGGGATCGAGGGTGCGGCCGATATCCACGACCTTTCCTTCGGACAGGATTTTTTCGAAAAGCGCCCGCTCGTCGGGACGCTGGCCGATGGCATCGGCTTTCCGTTCTTTCGGATGCACATCCTGGTCCGTCCGGGTGACGTTCATGTCGCCGCACAGCACCAGATCCAGGCCTTTCTCGCTGCACTCTACAGCGAAGTTCCGAATCGCTTCGAGAAAGTGTAATTTGGCCTGATAATCCTTGCCGCCATTGGGGACATAAACCGATCCCACCACCAGGTTCCCCAGTCGAGCCGTAACAATCCGGGTTTCGAAGTCGAATTTCGGGTGCGCAAACCGGGGTTCGTCGGGGAACAGATCCTTACGAATAAGCAGGCCGACACCGGAGTAGGCTCTCTCTCCGTGCCAGAAGGACCAGTAGCCCTCGATTCCGGAAAGAGTTTCCGGCACCTTCTCGCGCGGAGCTTTCAGTTCCTGCAGAGCCACGATTTCGGGCCGGTCGCTATCAATCCACTCCAGTACCTGCTGCTGCCGTGCCCGAATGCCGTTTACATTCCACGTCGCAATTTTCAAGATCACTCCATGGTTTTTGACCGTATCGAGAAATTTCCATTATAAAGACTTGGCTTTTACAGGTCGACCGTATCGTTCGGCCATTAACGGAGAACTGAAAACGGGAAACGCGGAACGAGAAACCGGAAACGCCTATATATAAATCCTCGGGACACGAGAGGCGATCCCGCAGAGAATTTCGTAGGGAATTGTATCCAGCGTTTCCGCCCACGTATCCGCTGCGATGCTGCAGCCGCCGCTGGCGCCCAGCAGAATGACCTCGTCCCCTTCCCGAACATCCGGTCGGTCGGTCAAATCTACGGCTGTCATATCCATGGATACTGTACCGATAACCTCGGCGAATCGGTCCCGTATAATCACCCGGCTCCTGCCGGTCAGACTGCGGCGAAACCCGTCCGCATAACCGACCGGGAGAGTTGTGTACCGGGTCGTTCGAGTGGCTGTGAATCTCCGGCCATACCCTATCGACTCTCCCTTGTGAACCTGGCGAACAGGCCCGACCTTTGTTTTCAGTGTCAGGACAGGGCGGAGTTTTATCGGAGTGCGTTCAGGATCGGGCGCATACCCATAAAGGGCAATTCCGATTCTGGAGCTCCATTGCCGAAACGGCTCATGGTAGAGGAAGCCGGCACTGTTGGCAAAATGGATTTCTCCCGGGTCCAGCCCTGCTTCACGGACCTTGCCGAGAGCGTATTCGAACTTGCTTTTCTGTTCCAGTGTATAGGAAGGGTTCTGTTCGTCAGCGCTTGATAGATGAGAGAAGACTCCCCTCAGGGATAGATTTTTCGATTTTTTAAACGCATCCAGCAACGGTTCAATCGAATCCCAGCGGATCCCGAGTCTGCCCATACCGGTGTCGACCTTGATGTGTATGAGTGCAGGAACCGCCTTGTCTCCGGCTGCCCGGTCGAGATGTTCCATGTCTCTGACGGAATCTACAGTAAGAACAAGCCGATGTTCGATGGCAACGGATTCCTGCCCCAGCCAATTTGTACTCAGAACCAGGAGATCCTGAGAAATGCCCGCCTCTCTCAAGGCGACGCCTTCTTCCACAAGCCCGATCGAAAACATCCCTGTGCCCGATTCGGCCAGGCTGCGAGCGACCTGGATGGTGCCATGGCCATAGGCTTCGGTTTTGACAACGGGAATGATCCTGGGATAGGGGACCGATGATTGATGCGTGTTTTCAGGGGAAGAAATGAGGGAACGGAGGTTCGAGTAATTGTCTTTCAGGGCCCCCAAATCGATTTCAGCCCAGGTTTGACGGCCGGCCGGTAACCGGCTGTCCCTAAAAGGGGATTCATTTTCTCTAGATAAGTCGGTTGGGTTGGCCATTATTCCTTTATCGTCAAAATTTTCCTGTAGAATTTAACCCCGGTTGCCTCAAAATTGTTTTGTAGGGGCGAGCCTTGTGTCCACCATTTGATGGCAGATCGGGAATTCGCGGAGGCACATAAAGGTTTAGGGCGAACACAAGGTTCGCCCCTACACGGATTAATCAATTTCCTGGTACAGGCTGTCAAATCGTGTGAACTGCTTGCTGAATGCAAGTTGAACGGATCCTGTGGGGCCATTCCTCTGTTTGCCTATAATCATTTCTGCAAGTCCGCTGTTTTCCTCTGTAGGATGGACCATATCTTCGCGATAAATGAACAGGACAACATCGGCATCCTGTTCGATAGATCCGGATTCCCTGAGGTCGGACAGCTGGGGTTTCCGGTGTTCTCCAGTCCGCGATTCGATAGCACGGCTGAGCTGGGATACTGCTATAAGCGGAACTTTCAGCTCTTTGGCGAGCCCTTTCAGCCCCCTGGATATCTGTGAGATCTCCTGCGTGCGGTTTTCATAGCGCTGGACGGATCCCGACATCAGCTGAAGATAATCCACAATAATGAGATCCAGTCCATGTTCCATGCTGAGGCGGAGCGACTTGGAACGCAATTCGGGCACAGTCACACTGGCAGAATCGTCAATAAAGATCTTGGTTTCGGATAAATCCCCGGATGCGCGACTCAGCTTGTTCCAATCCTCTTTGCTCAAAAAGCCTGTATTGATTCTGTGGGCATCGATACGGGCCTCACTGCAAAGAAGCCTTTTTACCAGCTGCTCCTTGCTCATTTCCAGGCTGAAAATACCCACGGACTTGTGTTGTCTTATGGCAACGTGTTCCGAGATGTTGAGGCAGAAACTTGTTTTTCCCAGACCAGGTCGGGCTGCCACGATAATAAGATCCGATGGATGCAACCCGGCCAGTATCCGGTCAAGGTCTGTAAAACCTGTTTCCAGGCCAGTGACAGGCGCCTTCCGGTTGGACAACTCCTCAATTTCTTTAAAGACATCGCTTACAATCGGAACAATTGATGTAAATCCGGAACGAAACTGCTGGTTGGCGATATCGAACACTTCCTTTTCAATATGCTGCAGTATCTCCTGTGCCGGCTCTTCATCCTGATAGCTGCGGGACATAGTTTCGTTGGAGATTTGAATCAGGCGGCGCAGTG
>Ga0209536_100004660_pt1 | contig 21621 bp, 21 predicted proteins | sample DeeMarSeWOR28_12_FD_187461 | JGI IMG/M metagenome (GOLD analysis project Ga0209536, IMG submission 187461) | Marine sediment microbial communities from White Oak River estuary, North Carolina - WOR-2-8_12 (SPAdes) (version 2) | ecosystem: Environmental > Aquatic > Marine > Intertidal zone >... | reverse complement strand
CTATCCGGTTTGATTCTGTTGCTTCAGCCGGCGCTGGCATTCGTCTGGGATGTTTTATTTTTCCAGAGACCGACCACGCTGCTCAACTGGCTGGGGGTGATGATTGCTCTGATCGCCATTTACATGGGCATGGCGCGACAATCCGATAGCGGCCGTTAGGGGGAATGATCATGGGTTCAGGTTTGCCGGTTTAGCGTCACGAAGCATCAGTTGAAAATCTAACGTAATTTTTGCTGGGAGGCTGGGATGCCAGAAGGCTTGAAAGGCTTGAAGGTTTGCGCTTTCCGACTTTCCATTAATCTAATCTGCCGTCTGTAGCGCTTTCCGGCTTTTCACAGGTAGTCATTCAGCGGGCCAACGGGTAACGGGCTCAACCCAAAAGTGTAGATGCATTTTTAAGATAGCTTCAGGGGGCAGGCTGAATTCAGCCTGCCCCCTGGGTTTGCAACCTCCTTCTTGATTAAATGGCATCAGGTAATTTCAAACTTCATACGATCAATTCGTTTTGCTGGCGCCCACCGAAACGGAAAACCCGCTGTCCGACACCGAGGCCGATGCCTGGAGCTCTTCAGCGGGAAGGGCATAATCTCCGGCACTGCCATAGTAGTTGTTGATTTCCCTGACAACCGAGTGACTGTGGCGCCATTTGAAAAGCCCGGGATGGCCATGGCGATAGACCGGGCGATGGCGCCAGTGACGGAATTTGGGATGAAAGCGGTAAGGCGCACGATAGTGGGGCCGCCTGTAATAATGGTGCTTCAAGCGCGGAGTCGAACGATAGTGATTCCGCTTGAAATATTTGGGCTTGATGCGCGGCCCGGGGCGAATAAAATCACGCCGGGGGCCATGGCCGTTGCCGCGCTCGCGGAAATGGCCCCGGTCGGCCGGACGATCCGCTTCCTGATAGCGGTCCCCGCGGTTCATGTGGCGCTGACCACCTCTTTCGCGCTCAGCCCATGAGTTACCGGCTAATGCGACTGCAAAAGCCGTTAGGGCAACACTGATGATAACGATTTTTTTCTTCATGGTGAACCTCCTTCGTTCCGGATTTAACAGCACCGTTTCTCGGCGTGTTTGAATTCTTAGACGCCATGGTTTTTTGAATAGTTTACAATTGATCATTATGGTAAGGTGTATGGTATGTTATTTCAGATTGTTAGCTTCCCCTTATCAGGAAAGAATATGCAGATTTTTGCGCAGAGAGATGAGCATTGAATTTAATTGACCATGAACACGCTTCAGGTATAATCTATATTTTGTACGCGCCCGTCTGGCGGACATTTTGGAGGTGTGCAAGCAAAATTGAGTACTTGCCTGAATTTTTCAAAATTTAGGAGGAGTCTGTGAAAGACGTCATATTGCTTCCAGGAGATGTGTTCCTGACTTACGGGGCCGGGTTTTTTTCAAAACTCATCCGTTTTTTTACCCGCTCAATCGGCGAGAGCAGAACCCGGGTAAACCACAGCGGGATCGTGGTGACGGAAGGAGATCTGGAAGGCTGTCAGGTCGTTGAAACGCTTCTGCGCGTGCGTAAACACAGATTGTGGAGACGGTATGGACCTTTCAGTCACGACAGGGTCACCGTTTATCGACCCATCAACCTGTCGCCTGAGGAAATAGATACGATTGTCGCCTCGGCACTCAAACAGGTGGGCAAGAGATACGGCATCTTTACGGTGATCGGGCACCTGCTCGATTGGTTGCTTTTGGGTGCTTACGTTTTTAGACGAATAACGCTTAGCAGCAATTATCCGATCTGTTCCTGGCTGGTGGCCCATGCCTTTGCCAAAGCCGGAAAGTACTTTGATGTCGAGCCCGGTGCCGCTCAGCCCGACGACATCTGGGATTTCATCCAGAAAAACCCGGATAAATATCAGATGATCCACCCGCTCGAGCAGATCTGGCAAATGCCTGAACGGTAACCGGTATTGAATTTACACCACGTATCCGGCTTTATCTAACATTATCTGTCAAAACCACAGCGCATCCCCCTGCCTGACGACAGCCTTCCGGAGGGCATGGCTTTAGATTTACGTTGACAGAACCATATGATCTTTATTATAAATCAACCGGTTGGTATATTTACTATGGGAGATCAGGATGGTAGCCAAAGGCATTCAGACGCGTCAGAATATTATTCAAAAATCACTGCGGCTTTTTTGCGTCAAAGGCTATTACAGCACCTCGATCAACGACATCCTGAAAGCCACCGCTTTAACCAAAGGCGGGTTCTACGGGCATTTTGCCAGCAAGGAAGCGCTCTGGTTTGCGGTTTACAAAGAGGCCATGCGCATCTGGCGCGATGTCGTCTTTGAAGGCATTGCCGCCACCGCCGATCCGCTGGAGCGCATCCATATCCTGATTGAAAACGATATCAAACACAAACTCGGCAACCAGGTGTTCGAAGGCGGCTGCTTTTTCCACAGCATGCTCGTGGAGCTTTCAGGCCAATCGGCTGCTATGAGCAGCCACCTGATGCGGGGCTTCGACCAGCTGGCCGGCCTGCTGTGCGCCTGGCTCAAACAGGCCGATCAGCAGGGGCGGCTGAAAGAAAATCTGAATTTCAAAGCCATCTCCCGCTATATCATCGTTGCCCTGAATGGTGCGGCAGCCCTGCATGCCTGCAACCGCGACCCCGCCATCCTGGATCAGACCCTCAGCGAGCTTCGTTTCTACCTCCAGCAGCTGCAAAAATAAGACATCACTTTTATCCGGGAAGCTCCAGCTGGATCCCCTGATTTTTATCTCACCACGAAGAACACGAACCCGCCCGCCTCGCCTGAGCGTCCCACGCCCGCCATGCGAGCAAGGCGAGGCGGGCGGGTCGCGATGGCGGGCGTGGGATGCACAAAGGGAAAACACATAATTTTATCTTTATCCTTTCGTGGTTATGGTTGCCTCACATGAGCTTTCTTAGTAGCCATAAAAGAAAATTATCTTATTATACCCTATTCTCATAAAATATACCAATCGGTTTATTTTTTATATCGATTTCCCCCCCGAATTATCTTTTTAATATGCCTTACTCCATTAATCTGTCATTGCGAGGAGCCCGGCGACGAAGCAATCCCTTTGAATGCCCAAGAGATTGCTTCGCTTTGCTCGCAATGACGCTTGAAACAATCGCAAAGCCGGTCAAAATATATTTTCGACAATTATTACAAAGACCGAAAAACCATCCTCAAGATCCTGCCTGCCACGCCGAAGCTCTTGAGCGAAGGTGGGTAAATCCTGTCAAAGAATAAGGTTCAATCTAAGCGATTTAAATTAAAGTTCAGCGACATATAGGACGATAATAGTAATGGAGACAACGCTTTAAACGACGAAGTTGTCCGAGGAGCCGCCATGAAAAAACTCATTCTTGTTCTGGTCATCATTTTAGTGCCTGCCATCGCTTTTGCCAATTTCTCCATCAAGTTTGACAACACCACCACCAAAAAGATGTTTTACCTGCTGTATTGGATCGATCACACGTACGACTGGCCGTATCCGTTCAACCTGGCCGGTGGGGAGCTGAAGGCTTCCGAAACGGTGGACTTAAATGTCAGCCTGACCAATGGAAAATATTATGTGGTCTGGCACGATGATGGGGGCTGGAAAAACAAAGTGATGATGGATGTCAAAGACGATATCAAATCGGTGACGGTGACGCCGATTAAAAGCAGTATGAAAAGATAACAAATGGGCGACAGCCCATAAATTGTCTGGCCGAACGTGCCACGGCAACACCCGACAAGGGGGTCGAAAAGAGGAATCAGAACTATTCTGATTCCTTTTTTTATTTGCAAAAACAGCAGTATCCGATGTATTGATTTTCGTAATAAGATTCTCATTCACACTTGAAAGCTACAGCCGACCTTTATATAGATTTCGTATGACAGTTTCCTTTTTTGAAATGTTCTCAAGCTATCACCATGGCAACGCATTTTACCGGAAATACAGCAAATAAAGGCCATTGCAGCTTTAAAATGATTCCACTATCAACATTATACAGGTTGAATACCGGGACCGATCTCAAAATTAACACTCAATTGAAGTAACTTCAACATGGAGGCACATCATGCCGCAGGAATCTCTGATTCAAAATATAAAGGCCTGTGTTTTCGATGCTTATGGAACATTGTTTGATGTTCATTCCGCTGTTGGAAAGTATAGTGCACGCCTCGGCGATGTCGCCGATCAGCTATCCAATGTCTGGCGCACCAAGCAGCTCGAATATACCTGGCTTCGCAGCTTGATGAAAAAACACACCGATTTTTGGCAGGTGACCCAGGATGCCCTTGATTACGCGCTGGATGTTTTTGGCATAACGGACAATCAATTGAGAAACGATCTGGTTAACGCCTATCTTGAGCTGGCGTGTTATCCCGAGGTGCCGGATACGCTTTTAAAATTAAAGGACAGCGGCCGGCAGATTGCGATCCTTTCCAACGGTTCGCCGGCTATGCTTGAGGCTGTGGTTAAAAGCAGCGGGCTGGAAGATTTAATCCGGATAATATTGTCGGTTGAAATGGCCGGAATTTTTAAGCCGGACCCCTCTGTGTATCAGCTGGCGGTCGATCGGCTCGGGGTAACGGCGGCAGAGATTATCTTTATGTCCTCCAATGCCTGGGATGCCGTTGGTGCCACGGCCTTCGGCTTTCGGGTCGCATGGATAAATCGGTTTGCCCAGCGGCCGGAGCGTCTTCCCTTTCAGCCAGCTATTGAAATCAAAACGCTGGACGAATTGCCTCCTCTGTTAAGTAAATAGTCACAGAGCAATGGTAATCTGTGGAGGATGCGATAGCAATCCTGGTGCTTAAAAAATCCAAGACCTCTGCAACTCATGTAAAATTTTGTAGATTTGGTCATCTTCTGAATGTATTACCAGTGCTTCAGAACCCCTTAAAATGATTGACTAAACAGAATCGATTTGTTTATAAAGGCAATTAATCTATTTCTGAATTTCCTATTCCTTCGGATATTCCACATACCGAGTTGCCTAGTTTGAAACCTTAACCACGGGAGGTGCCCTATGGCAGATAAAAAAGGGGGACGCCCATTAAATTATAAGTTTCTAGCTGTAGGGCGTCCCCCTGTCACTGGTGGCTTATGCACCATTTTTCCTGATATTCGCACTTTCAAATAGTTTGGTTTTAATTCAATTTAATTGGTTTCTATGCGAAATAATACTTTCCTACAGTAGCTCAATATGCAAAACTATTTGCGATAAATAATTGGACCTTGATGGTTCTTACCGGGGACGGGACATGTCATGACGCAGAAGGACAGCTCATGACCTCAGGGGGACAGCTCATGACGGAGAAGGACCCGTCTTCGCCCTATCGGGCTGCGCCGCGGCAAGCAATTGACTCCATCACAGAGGGCATGCTGCTGATAATATATTTCTGCAAATTTTTTAAAAAAATGGAGCTTATATCGGAATGGTAAATGGTGTTGTGAGAAGGTTGCCGGTGAAGAGAAAAGATGGCTCGATCGAACTGATTGAAATCGATAGCATTTTTTACCTCGAGGCCAAAGGCCATGATACGCTGATTCGGACTCGGCGAAAAAAACCGTATCATTCCGTTCAGCGGCTGGGCGAGCTTGCCAAAAAGCTTCCCAAACCGGCCTTCGTGCGCTGCCACCGAGAATACATGATCAATTTAAATCGTGTGCGAATGCTAACCCCGCGCAAATCAAAGGACTATGACCTGAGGCTGGACCCTCCGGTCAATCGCCGCATCCCCATCGCACGCAACAGGCTGGAAACCATTCGTAAAATCCTTGATCTCGGACGCTAAATTCACCTGCAAATTAAACGCCAGTCCTATTCCTATAACGCCTCAGAAAAGTTTCAGATTTTTATAAGGGGGACGCCCATTAAATTATAAGTTTCTAGGATTTTTTAATTTGAATCTATATGGTTTTACCGGAATAATTTTTTATTCCAGTTTTAATTATTAGAGATAAACTTATAATTTAATGGGCGTCCCCTTTATTAAAAAATATAGCCGGTTGTAATTTTGTGTGGATTTGATTAGGTTGGACGCAGTAAGATGGGCTGTAAATGAATAAGGTTTTTTAGTTTATTTTCAGATAGGAAAATGTGAAATGAAGGTTGTTTTTCATGAAGATTTTTACAGGGTATATACCGGTGATCCGGCATCGGCTCCCGGGCGCATGGAGTCCATTGTCGAAACCATTGAACCGCACGTAGAGTTCGTTCAGACAGAGCCTGCCCTCCGTCAGCACATCGCCGCCATCCACACCCAAATGCACATCCAGCAGGTCGAAAACCAGGGATTATACGATATCGCGGCGCTGGCCGCCGGCGGCGCCATTCAGGCCGCCCGAATCGGTCTGTCCGAACCCTGTTTCGGTCTGATCCGTCCCCCCGGGCATCACGCCTCTGCCGCCTCGGCCTGGGGATTTTGTTATTTTAACAACATGGCCGTAGCATTAGAAACGCTGCGACGAGAGAAAAAGATCAAAAGTGCATGTGTACTGGATATCGACCTTCATTTCGGAGACGGCACGGTCAATATTTTAGAAAAGCGAAACTGGGTGACCGTTATCAATATCGAGGGCCACAATCGCAGCGCCTACCTTAAAGAGGTGGAAGCGGCCCTGAAAAACTGCCGGGCGGATCTGATCGGCATTTCCGCGGGCTTCGACAACCACACCGACGACTGGGGCGGTCTGCTCTACACAGAGGATTACGAAGAGATCGGCCTCCGGGTCAGATCATCTGCCGACGCCATAGGAGGCGGTTGTTTCGGTATCCTGGAGGGGGGATATAATCACGATGTACTCGGGCAAAACGTGCGCGCCCTGATCCAGGGCATGACCAGGGCATAATATATTCAGCCTAGAAGCTGTAAAAAGAGGAGGACGCCCATTAAATTATAAGTTTCTCATTAATCTTCATGCATTTATGGCTGTGCCTTGCACGAGTTGGAGGCTTTCATATGCAAGGCATTTAAGGTCGAGGCAATAGTGAACTATGCCTCGCCCTTAATAACGCAGCAGATGGAAGCCTGCGGCTCGCCCGAAGGGTGAAGATTAATGAGATAAAATGAATTTTATCCTTTAACATGCTATGTATTTTGGTCGACCTATCGGAATTATATAGCTTTGTATGGTTACCTATTTATAAAGTTTCTCATTAATCTTCATGCAAGGCTTCAACTTGGACGCGGCAGGTGTTACTCGGAAAGGCACCGGCGGGGGACATGGCGTCTTTGGTGAGGACATTCACACTGCCGCCTTCATCAATACCATCTGTATCCGGCTGAAACCAGGCGCCCGCATCCAGGCTGGCGACTCCGGGCATGATTTGATCGGTGACTTTCGCCCGCGTGCGCAGACGACCGCGCTCATTGTAGACCAGCACCCGATCCGCGTTTGCAATGCCGCGAGCCGCGGCATCTTCCGTATTTAACCAGATGCGGTCATCGGCCTTTGCTTTGAGGCTGGCGATGTTGTCGAATTGTGAATTGACGCGGGTTTTGGCGTGGGGGCTGATCAGCTGAAGTGGAAATGCCGCCATCGGGTCATCGGACGGCCCTTCCCAGGGATCGATATGCTGGGGGATGGGCGGAATTTGAGGGTTATTCATCCGGGCAATTTTGTGGCTGTAGATTTCGATCTTGCCGCTGGGGGTTTCAAACCGATGGCGCTCAGGGTCCTCGATCTGTTTTTTAAAAGCCACCCGGGGCTCGCCGAGTTCCACGCGATAAACACCCTTCTGCCGAAACTCCTCCGGATCGGGAAAATCCGGGGTTGCTGCCAGAAATGAATCCAACCATTGCCGATCGGAAAGATTGTTGTAGCCTTCAACGCCGAGCCGATCTGCCAGCTCGGTGAAAATTGCAAGATCCGAGCGGGTCTCCGCTCTGGGTTCGATCGTTTTGTTCATGTAGATACAGTAAGGACCGCCCAGCCAGGGCTGGCCGATATCCTCCTGCTCTAAATAATGGGTGACGGGCAGAACGATGTCGGCAAATCGGGCGGTGGGTGTTAGAAACAGGTCGTGGACGATCATAAAGTCCAGTGTTTCAAAGGCTTTAATGCCTTTGTTGATGTTTAAAAATTGATTTAGCATGTTACAGCCGACAACATAGAGCAGCTTGATGTCTGCCGGATAGCCGCCGGCGCGCCCTTTCAACAGGGTGTCGTAAATTTCAGTGACATGGACTTCCGGGTTTTCTTTTTGCGGCACGGGCAATGACGCCTTCAAATCCCCCAGGTCCATGCGGTCGGTGCCACCGGCGACATGGCCGCCGACATTACCGATATTGGCGGTCATGGCGGCCAGTGTAATGGCGGCGCGGTGGAACTGCTCACCAAAGGCGCTGCGACCCGGCGCCCAGCCGGTGCACAGGGCCGCGGGCTTCAGACGGGCATAATCCTGAGCCATACTGAGGATGTCTTCCACCGGCACGCCACTTATTTGTGAAGCCCACTCCGGGGTTTTAGGAACCCCGTCGGCTTTACCCATGACATAGGACTTAAATTCATCAAATCCAAAAGTAAAAGTCGCGATGAAATTCTGGTCGTAGAGACCCTGATCGATCATGACATGGGCCATAGCCATTATCACAGCTGTATCCGTGCCCGGTTTGACGGCAATCCAGCGTTCAGAAAGGTTCTTGGCGGACTGGGTAAAGCGCGGGTCCACGGCAACGATTTTAGCACCGTTTTTCTTAGCCTGCTCAAGATAGGATGCTGTGTAGGGACGGAAACGGGAAACCAGCGGATCCCAGCCCCACAAAATGATATATCTGGAGTGCAGCAGGTTGTCACGGCTGTTAGCCGTAAACCGGCTGCCAAAGGTGGTTTCGCAGGCAAATCGGGCACCCTCCATCGAACTGCTGCCCCAGACGGTGGTGCACCCGCCAAAAAGGTTAAAAAAGCGCTGGGCCGTTTTGATGCTGTTGTGCAGGGCGCCTTCATTGCCATAATAATTCATCAGCAATGTAGCGGGCGGCCCGGAGGTTTCTTTAACGTGCTTCAACTTTTGAGCGATAGTGTCCAGGGCGTCATCCCAGGAGATGCGCTCAAATTGCCCCCCGCCGCGGGGGCCGGTTCTTTTCAGGGGTTGCGTCAGGCGATCCGGTGCATAAACCACATCTTTCTGGGACAGCCCCCGGATGCAGGCCGTCAAGGCCCGCTCGCGCCGGCTCTCGGTGCTTATGCGAGTAATCTTGCCTTCGGCCACATGCACTTTGAGCAAACAACGCGCCCCGCAGTCAAAAGAGCAAGTAGTGGTGATTACTTTTTCTTTCATGGGAGCATCACGCAAAGACGCCATTAGATTCTAAAGTATAACATCAAAATTTTTTTGTCTTTTTCGTCTTATTGCCATCGAATTGCCATTTATTCATCTTTACATACACAAACTTGGCCTTGTATTCCACCCGAAACTTGCGCATTTTATTTTACGTGGGTACGCCCATAAAATTATAAGTTTCTTTTACAAATTTTCTTTTTTCAAGCGCTGGCTGACAGTTTTATATGCACAGAAAGTACCTTTTAAGATAAAACGGACATAAATTGGCAGAAATATCCAAACGGTATCTGGTTCTAACTAAAATTATCGCCAAACATTGGCTAAAGCGTTTCAGTAAGACATTATCAATAAATATATTGACCTCTTCAATACCGAAAACGATGGTGTGGCCTACCGTAATAAGTACGTCTGATGATGCTTTCCGCCGATCATTATATGAAAATGTGAATTGTATTGTCCTAGAAACTTATAATTTAATGGGCGTCCCCCTCAAAAAAAGAGTGATCAGTTAGAAATTAATGGCTTAAAGATTGAACGATTTTATTGACTGCGGTCGTATGTTTTGTTGACATCCGTCTTCCTTTTTTCGATATTGACTGCTATATGATCACACATGAGTTGCCACTATAAAGTCTTTCAAATTTTTGGAGGTCGTTATGAATGGCAAAACCAGCTCCAAATTTTCACGGCGTGAATTTATGCATGTGGCTGCAGCAGCAACTGCTGCGCTGACGATTGACTGGAGCCGGGTGAAAGCTCTGGCCGCCGCTATTGAGCCCAAAAAAGATTTTCCGGTGGTTGTTATCGGCGGCGGTCTGGGCGGCTTGAGCGCTGCGGCCCATCTGGCACGCAGCGGCTTTCCGGTAACCCTGATCGAGCAGCATGACCGCCCCGGCGGATACGCCACAAGCTTTGATCGAGAACAATTTACATTCGAGGTCTCTTTGCATGCCACCGCCGGCGCCCGCGGCGGATTAAAGGAGTCCCTTGAGGGTGCCGGGGTGCTGGAAAAAGTTGAGACCGTCGAGCTGCCCGAGCTGTGCCGGATCATCACCCCCGACCACGACATGACCTGGCCTCAGAAAAATCCGGCAGCCATTGTCGAACAGCTCACCCGGTTATTTCCGGATGAGGCCGCGGGCATTCAGGGATTTTTTGATGAGATTTTAGGTGTCATCGATGAGGCCATCAAGCCGTTTGAGCGCGATTCCTGGTGGGATTTAATCCGTTTTCCGATGACGCACAAAAGGATGTGGGCCATCCGCAAGCAAACCCTGGCACAGGTGCTCGATCAATACACGCAGAATCCCAAACTGCGCACGATTTTATCGATCTTCTGGCCGTATTACGGGCTGCCGCCCTCCAGGCTATCCGGTTTTTATTACGCGATCGCCACTGCGGCTTTTTTTCGTTTTGGCGGTTATTACATCAAGCATCGCTCCCAGGATCTCAGCGATGCTTTGATGCAGGCCATCGAAGACACCGGCGGGCAGGTGCTGCTGAATACCGAAGCCATTGACATTACAATAAAAAAAGGTGCCGTCACCGGAGTGGTGCTGGATGACGGAAAAAAGCTCAATGCCAAAGCTGTGATTTCCAATGCGAGTGTACCAAAGACGCTGGATTTACTTGCACGCGACACGGCCCCCGAAGATTTACCGCGTAAAGCAACCCAATATGAGGAAAAGATCAAAGCCTATCGCCCGTCTATATCTTCTTTTTTAGTCTGGCTGGGCCTGAACCGGGACATCCGCAAAACGGTCAAAGGCTATGAAATCTTTGTCAGCGAGCACTATGATCCGGAACAAAGCTATCAGGCATTTTTGGCCTGCGATCCAGCCAAAAGCGGGTTTGGCGTTACCGTTTACGACCACGCTTTCGAGGGGTACTCTCAGCCGGACACCTCGACGATCCAGCTGCTGATACTCAGCGGCTTTGAGCCCTGGAAACCCTATGCAGATGATTATTTTGCCGGCCGCAAAAAAGCCTATCTGAAACAAAAAGAAAAAATTGCTCAGGCCCTCATCAGAAAAGCCGAACAGCATGTGATACCCGGGTTGAGTTCTATGATCGAGGTTATGGAGGCAGCCACGCCGCTGACCAACATCACTTACACGCGCAACCCGGAAGGAGCCATTTACGGCTATGAGCAAGCCATGAACAATGCCTACATGAACCGGCTTGAAAACACCACACCGTACAAAGGCCTTTATTTGGCCTCGGCATGGAGCAACCCGGGCGGCGGATTTCAGCCCTGCCTGGATTCCGGCGCACAGGCATTTAAAGCGCTGGTTAAGGAATGGGGAGGTTAAGCGGTCGTTTAGCCCAAGGGCCCGGCTGACAGGGATGCTAGAAACTTATAATTTAATGGGCGTCCCCCTACTACTTGGCGCCGGTTTGCTCCCCAAGAGCGTGACCGTAAGGTACCTTATTTTCCGCAGATTAGATCTAAAATAAAAAATCTGACCGACTGCCTAATATTGTGTTCATTATTCTCACGCAAACCCGCCCGGCTCGCCTTGCGGACTCGCATGGCGGGCGTGGGACGCTAAGACGCCAAGAGATTTAAATTTTTTCTTTGCGACTCTGCGGCCTTGCGAGAGGCCGTAGCATCTGCTTGTTCAAAATCTAATAGGACAAACCTGTAAGGTTCCACAGCCTGCCGCGACTAAAGAATTTAAAATCTGACCTTATTCGAATTCGTGCTTATATTTACCATTGGCCAGGACTCGAACTTTTTGTAATAAATGGAGTTAAGAATGATGAAAACGATTATTACAATAGGCATATTATTCCTGATAGGCATCGTCCTATTGGGTTTTCAAAAAACAAGCGATAAAAAGATTAACCAGGAAGAAAAGAGTTCCACTATGAAAACAGAAAATATGAAATATAAAACCGCAACCTTTGCCGGCGGCTGTTTCTGGTGCGTTGAATCGGATTTTGAAAAAGTCGACGGCGTGATTGAGGCTGTATCCGGCTACACCGGTGGTGATGTGGCCAGCCCGACCTACAAGCAAGTCTCGGCCGGCGGCACCGGTCATACCGAAGCGATCCAGGTGACCTACGATCCGGATAAAATAAGCTACAAAGAATTGTTGGATATTTTATGGCGCCACATTGATCCCACCGATGCCGGCGGGCAATTCGTCGACCGCGGTTCCCAGTATCGACCGGCCATTTTTTACCATGACGAAGAACAGAAGCGCATTGCCGAAGAATCCAGGGCTGCGCTTGAAAAATCGGGTCGATTTAACAGGCCGATCGCCACCGAGATCGTCCCGCTGACCCGGTTTTATCCCGCTGAGGACTATCATCAGGATTATTACAAAAAGAATCCGATTCGATACAAAATGTATCGCTACGGCTCCGGTCGCGATCAGTTTCTGGACAGCAAGTGGGGCGATGAGCCCAAACCCGCCGCCCAGACAATGAAAACCGGTGATCAGCCTAAATATTCAAAGCCTGACGATGCGCTGCTCAAACAGCAGTTAACACCCATGCAATACAAGGTCACCCAGCAAGACGGCACCGAGCCCCCCTTCAACAACGCATATCACGACAACAAGAAAGAGGGCATCTATGTGGACATCGTTTCCGGCGAGCCGCTGTTTTCTTCGACCGACAAGTTTGATTCCGGTACCGGCTGGCCCAGTTTCACGCGACCGCTGGTGTCTGAAAACATTGTCGAGCATGAGGACCGCAAGCTTTTCATGGTGCGAACCGAGGTGCGCAGCAAGCATGCGGATTCACATCTGGGTCACGTATTTCCGGATGGCCCGGCGCCCACCGGCCTGCGGTACTGCATTAATTCGGCTGCTTTAAAATTTATCCCCAAAGAAGATCTGCAAAAAGAAGGATACGACGAGTTCACACGGCTTTTTGAATCTACCCAAACCGCGAATTGATGGGCAGCAAAACGAAAAGGGAACCCGTTGTTCGGGTTCCCTTTTTAGCTGAAAAGAGAAGTCAGCTGCCGATTGGCCGGTCAGGTCTGCCGCCCGCCGTCCTGAAAGGCTTCGTCCAGATCCACCTGAAAGCCGTTGACCAGAGCGTTGGTCTGGTTGGCCATACCCACCACCGCCATCAACTCGGCCAGCATGGCATCTGTCATTCCTTTTTTGCGCGCGGCCGTGGTATGGCTGTTAATGCAATACGCGCAGCCGTTGGTGACACTGACCGCCACATAGAGCATTTCCTTGACGAGCGGATCGAGCGTGCCAGGGGCCATCACCGCTTTGACCCCTTGCCAGGTGCGCCGCAAAAGGTCGGGCTGCACAGCCAGTGCTTTCCAGAAATTGTTGACCCAGTCGATTTGACGTGTGGCCATGATGTCATCATAAACTGCGCGCACCTCGGGGCCGGCTTCCTCATATTCGATGAGTTTTACCGTAGACATGGATAATCTCCTTTCAATTCCAAAAATTCGAAACTATTCCCATCATATATAAAAATTTGGTCCAGAATGCCTAAAATGCCTAAAATGATCTAAAGTGACTAAAATTAGAAAAATTCCACATAATTATTTTACAGCAGGTGGCGTCTGATATTTGATCTGGATCCGGACGATTGAGCTGGAGCCTGTAAAGATGGTTGGCCCGATTTGGCGTCTTTTTTCTTTTTGTAAAAGCGGCTGGCCTTGGCGCGGTTGCCGCAGTCGCGCATGTCGCACCAGCGCCGGCTGTGGTTGCGGCTGACGTCCAAAAATAGCCAACCGCAGGTCGGATCCGCGCACTTTTTTATCTTCCGCCATTCCTCTGAAATCAGGCAATCGGCTGTTGAACGAATAACCGGGTTTAGGATCGCGTCCAGACGATCTGTATTTGCGGTCCCGTCCCAATCAAAACCATCCGCTGTTTTAACAAGCTTCGATAGCGCCATCGTGTCGGAAAGATATTCATTAAAGGCTGTAAGATTTTTTTCAGCCTGAGGCGTACCGTCCAGGATTGAACAGAAAATGCTGTAGATAATTTCGCGCAGCTCGATGGCTCGCAGGTGCACGCGTTTTGCTTCGGCGGGATTCTCAGCAGATTTTAGCGTTAATCGATTCGCCTCGCCGGACGTCATGGATCCCACATGTCGGGACCAATCGATAAGATCTTGATAATTATTTAAATATTCCCCAATGTCGTCACAGCCATAACAGTGTACCGTATTGACAAAATCAAGACATAAGCGGCCCCCCAACAATTTAATAGTGCCTGCACTTTTTTTTGCACTCACGGAGTTCCTCCCCACTATATAACCAACATAAAGTACTTGACGGGTTACAATAAAAGGATTATTTAATTAACCATCCAAAAACTAATAGATGGTTATACACCTGTCAAGGAAATTATGCTGGCGTGGATCCAGAATCCGTTTATAGACGTCGGTTAAGTATCAAGGTCAGAGCTGAAGTGAAAGCCTGATATCGGAGATCCAGCATGATGACACCGGATAAGAGCAGTGGACAACTGGTTGAACATATCAAAAAGCAGGGCTGGCACGGCACGATCGTATCGATTGGGCGCGTCAAGGACCTTGAGGCCGAAATTGGTTCCAGGCGCCAAAAGGGCCTTCTGGATCCGGTTCTGTTTGACGAATACCTGGCCTCTTTTGATTTTGCCTGTGGGCGCAGGCTGGCAGATGCCCGATCCCTGATTATTATCGGCGTGCCGCAACCCCGGGTAAGGATTGTCTTTGAGACCGGGCATGATTCTTTCGCGGTGATGATTCCGCCCACCTATGCGTCTTCGATAGATCAGCAGGTGATCGCCACACTGGATCAATTTTTATCGCCCGAGTCATATCATTTAAAAAAGGTCCGGTTGCCTGAAAAACTGCTGGCTGTGCGCAGCGGTCTGGCCCGGTATGGAAAAAATAATATCTCTTATATCCCGGAGCGGGGCAGCTTTTACCGGCCGGTGGTGTGTGTCTCCGATATTCCCTGTGAAGCCGACGGCTGGACAGAGCCCACCGTTATGGCCGAATGTGAAACGTGCACGGCCTGCCTGAAAGCCTGTCCGACCAATGCCATCTCAACAGATCGCTTCCAGCTGTATGCCGAGCGTTGCCTGACCTTTTGCAATGAAAGCACCCGGGATTTTCCGGATTGGCTCCGACCGGCCTGGCACAACAGCCTGGTGGGTTGCATGATCTGTCAGAAGGTGTGCCCGGCCAATAAGGCTGTCGTCAAATGGATCGAGGCCGGTGAAAGGTTTAACGCAAATGAAACGGAGCTTATTTTAAACGGCACTTCCAAAGAGCTGCTGCCGCGGCCGACCGTTGAAAAGCTCAAAAGACAGGACCTCATCGAGTATTATGATGTTCTGGGAAGAAATTTAAAGGCCTTGATCAAAAAATCGAACCCGTAGGTCTTTGGATACCTCTTATTTTTGCGGTACCGGAACCCGGACCTTATAATTGACACAGCAAAGCGTGTTTGATAACTTACACTCTGAATCTTGCAACTTAAAGTCTCCGACCCGTGCAAAATTCAGGTATCCAAGCAAAGTCATCCAATCCACACTTACAATTCTTTCACCTGCAGGAGGGCTTATGGCGAACAAAAGACTGCAAATGGTCGCTTTGCTGTGCTGTTTTTTAATCGGCCTGAGTGGATGCTCGCGCAAGTGGGCGCTTATCGGTGCAACCGCAGCAGCAGTGGGTGCCGGCACTTACGCCTATGTTAAAGGGGATCTCAGCAGAAATTACGATGCCTCGATGGACAAAACCTGGCAAGCTGCCGTTCAAGCAGTTGAAGAGCTGAAGCTGACCACCGAATCCAAGGAACACGACGCCTTTAATGGTGTGATCAAGGGCAAAATGGCCGACGGCAAAAGCTTTACGATTAGCCTCAAAAGGCTGGGTGAAAATTCGACCGAGGTCGGGGTTCGCATCGGCACGTTCGGCGATCGGACCCGATCCGAGGCCATTCACGACAAAATTCTTGCACTTATGTAGTCACCCTCTTCAAAAACTTCGGAAACCAGGATAGGCCTGTTTTTAAAGAATTATCCTGATCAGCAAGGTGCTGGTTCAACCGGTGCCTGACACAGAAATTTGGCAAAAGGAGGTGCTTTAAAAGGGACTCACTAGTATCCAAACTTCCTTAAGGCACGAGTATCCCTGCGCCAGTTTTTCTGGACTCGCACAAAGAGTTTTAAAAAGACTTTGGTTTCCAGCATCTGCTCTATTTTTTGGCGTGATTCGATCCCGATGCGTTTGAGCCTGCTGCCGTCCTTGCCAATGATAATCCCCTTCTGAGACCCGCGCTCCAGGTGGATGGTGGCTTCAATTTTAATTAGCTTGCCATCCTTTTCTTCTTTGAAGGTATCCACCGTTACCGCAGTGGCATAGGGAATCTCCTCTCCGGTAAGGCGAAAAATGCTTTCGCGAATCATCTCCGCGGCGATAAAGCGCTCCGATAAATCCGTGAGCGCATCTTCCGGAAAATAGGGCGGGCCGCTTGGCAGCATATTCTGCATGGCGGTTGTCAGTTGCTCGATCTGGGTGCCCTCGGTGGCGGAGATGGGAATGATGACTTCAAAATAGTATTCGGTCGACCATTTTTCAATCATCGCCAGCAGGTCTGTTTTGTTGACCTGATCGATTTTGTTGAGCGCCAAAATCACCGGTCGTTCCTGCTTTTGGAGGCGTTTGGCCAGAAAATATTCAGAGGTCGGATCCGGATGGGCCGCGTCCAGAACGAAAAGGATTAAATCGGCTTCATCTATGGCTGCCAGGGCTGTATCGACGATGCGCAGATTGAGCGTATCTTTGGCTTTAAATATGCCCGGGGTATCGATAAAAACAATCTGCGCGCCCGGCCGGTGCATGATGCCCAGGATTCGATTGCGGGTGGTCTGGGGCTTTTTAGAGGTTATGGATATTTTTTCGCCCAGCAAACGATTGAGGAGGGTGGATTTTCCGACATTGGGAGCCCCTGCGATGGCGACGTAGCCGGATTTGAAATCATCGTATGTGTCGGACGTGTTAGACATTTCTATTTCACCGCCTGCTGCGCTCAAGACGCAGAGGCCGCAGAGATTATTTCTTTCTTTTGCTTTCCGTTGAGAGGACGGAAAACAAAAGACAATCCGCCTCCGGCAAGTAATATACAGATTATAAGCACCAGCTGTTAAATGCTATTATGGAAACATTTTGTGGCTGAATTTGCGATAAAGTTGAAAATTAATTTTTATAACCCGCAGGGTTGAGATGTTTTTGCCTTTTCAACGTCACCGCCAGGCCACAGCTCAAAGCGACTGCTGGTCAGCGACAAGGCAAAGAAACTTTATTCTCTGCGAACTCCGCGTCTTTGCGGTGAATAATAAGGCGCCAACAAAACCGTGTGCGGAAAGTATTATAAATACACTTATCAAAGAAAATAAGGGTTTAACAACAGATTGTAAATCATCGAGCAGGATAAAGGCGCTTTTAGCGGCTCGATGGTCTAACTTCTTCGTCAACCAATGAAAGAATGGCCTTCCAGAGGGTGTCGCGGCCGCGGCGGGATTTAGCTGAAAAAAGGATCAGATCCTGTGGCGCCATTGAAAGGGCTTGGGCGATATGGTGCTGCTGCCGGGTCGATTTGCTTTTGGACAGCTTATCGGTTTTTGTCAAAACGACAATAGCCGCAATGGCATAATGGCCGAGCCAGCCGAGCAGGTTGAGTTCTTCCTGCTGCGGCGTGCGCCGAATATCCATGATAACCACGACCCCTTTTATGGTCTTGCGGCCGGAAAGGTAGGTTTCAATCATCGGGCCCCATTTCTTACGGACGGACGGCGGCACTTTTGCATATCCATATCCTGGCAAATCAACGAAAACGACGCGCCCATTGATCTCAAAAAAATTTATCAACTGGGTGCGGCCGGGCGTTGCGCTTGTTTTGACCAGGCGTTTACGATTGACCAGGGTGTTGATCAGGCTGGATTTGCCCACGTTTGAACGGCCGGCAAAGGCAATCTCGGGCAACAGCGCCGGTGGATATTCGGAAGGCCGGGTGGCGCTTTTGACAAATTCGGCAGATAAAATTTTCATATAAAGTGACTAAGGTGACCTAAAGCCTGGAGTGCCTAAAGTTATAGTGTCTCTGCGTTCCATCTTTTTATAGAATTGACAGAATTCCTGAACTTTAGTCAATTTAGCGCACTTCTAACTTTAGCGCACTTTATTTAAATAACGTTGAAGCCGCTGCATACCCTCCTCGATATTTTCCATCGAATTGGCATAGGAAAACCGTAAGTAGCCCTCACCGTTTTTTCCGAAATCAATTCCCGGGCTGACACCGACATGCGCTTTTTCCAGAATGTCGAAGGCCAATTTATAAGAGTCAGCGGAAATATGTTTGGCATTGGCAAAAACATAAAACGCACCGGTGGGCTCCACCGTAATCCCAAGCCCCATTTCCTTCAGTCGCCGGATGATAAATTTGCGGCGCTTATTGTAAGTCTGTTGCATGCGGGCCACATCTTCGGCGCCGTGTTTGAGGGCCGCAATTCCGGCCTGCTGAACCATGGCATTGGCTGAAATAAAAAAGTTCTGTTGCAGTTTTTGCATGGGGCGAATAAACGATTTGGGGGCAATCACGTAACCCAGCCGAAGTCCGGTCATGGCAAATTGCTTGGAAAATCCATTGAGCACAAAAGCGTGATCGGAAAATTCCAGAATCGAATGCGCCTGGCCCTCATACACCAGCCCATGATAAATTTCATCGGAAACAATATAGGGGCATTGTTCGCATGTTGTCAGCCCGGCGATTTGCTGCATACGATCGAACGACAGCAGGTTGCCGGTGGGATTCGAGGGTGAGTTGATAAATACGGCTTTGGTTTGCGGGGTGATTTTTTGTCTGATGATTTCAGGTCGGTATTGAAAACCGTCTTCTTCATATACCGGAATGGTGATCAGTTTGCCGTCCACAAATTTGATAAAATTCGGATAGCAGGCATAGTGCGGATCTGAAATAATAACTTCATCCGCGGGCTCAAGCAGGGCGGCGAAAACAAGGAATATGGCCGGCGATGAACCGGATGTGACAATCACCTGGTCCGGGTCGACCGAGACTTGATAGTGCTTTTGATAATACTCACAAATGGCTTCCCGCAGCTCATACAAACCCAGGCTGTGGGTGTAATGCGTAAATCCGTCCTCGAGGGCTTTGCAGGCCGCTTTTTTAACGCAGTCCGGTGTATCAAAATCGGGCTCACCGACTTCCAGATGGATGATACGGGCGCCTTTGCGCTCCAGCTCCTGGGCCCTTTCGAGCACATCCATCACGATGAAGGAGCTCATTTCTTCGGTACGTTTCGATACCATTGCTCAGCCTCAACATATATTTTTATGATAACGATGATGCATCAAATCAAGATCGAAAAGTCTTTTAATTTCGAAATCCGAAATTCGAAACCCGAAACAAATTCAAATATCAAATGACCGAAATTCAAAACCGTTTAAAACATTTGAATTTAGGATTTTGGATATTGTTTCGTATTTCGGGCTTCGTGTTTCGAAATTTAAACGATCTATCTTAGATTGATTGAGACAGCTCAGTACAACCGGCCTAAATTACCTTGTTTAAGGGATATTCAATGATTCCTTCTGCTCCGTGTTTTATCAGCTCCGGGATGAGATCGCGCACGACTTCGGATTTGACCACAATTTCTACAGAAAACCAGCTGGATTGATAAAGCGGCGCCACTGTCGGAGCATTCAGACTCGGCAGCATACCGATCACATCTTCCATTTTTTCTTCGGGGACATTCATTTTAATGCCCACCATTTTTTCGCCCAGCAGGGCCCCTTTGAGCAAAAGCGCGATTTGTTCTATTTTATTGCGTTTGGCGCGATCCTTCCAGGCCTCGCGGTTGGCTATCAGCTGGGTATTGGTCTGCATGAGCTCATGAATCACGCGCAGGCCATGGGCCTTGATCGTGGCTTCGGTCTCTGTGACCTCCACCACCGCATCGGCCAGACCCGACACCACTTTGGCTTCGGTCGCCCCCCATGAGAATTCAACACCGACATGAATGTTTCGCTCTTTAAAATAGCGGCGGGTAAAATTGGTCATTTCGGTGGCAATTTTTTTGCCCTCACAATCTTCAATTTTTTGAATGGGTGAGTCATAGGGCACGGCCAGCACCCAGCGTGCCGGCCGGGAGCTGACTTTAGAATAGATCAGGTCACTGACCACCTGAACGTCCGATTCGTTTTCGGCAATCCAGTCCTTGCCGGTCAAGCCGGCATCCAGCGTGCCGCTTTCAACATAATTGGACATCTCCTGGGCGCGACAAATGGCACACTGAATGGTATCATCATTGATTTCAGGAAAATAACTTCGACCATTAACGTTTATATCCCACCCTGAGCGCCGGAATAGCGCAATCGTTGCATTTTGCAAACTGCCTTTGGGAATACCCAGTTTAATTGGATGTTTCACTTACCGTATACCTCCCTGGGGTCGAACACGGGCTCGCCGATGATTCGAACCGAACCGTTTTCAACCTTTCTATGAAAACAACTGCGGTGCCCGGTATGACAGGCTGCACCGCCCAACTGTTCTACTTTTAACAACACGGTGTCCGCATCGCAGTCGATGCGAATTTCTTTAACGATTTGCTGATGACCGGATGACTGGCCCTTGATCCACAGCTCCTGTCGCGTGCGGCTCCAGTAGGTGGCTTTGCCTGTTTTCAGGGTTGCCTCCCAGGCCTGTTGGTTCATAAAAGCCAGCATCAGCACCTCACCGGTCGCATGATCCTGCACGATCGCCGGAATCAGACCGCCGCACTTATCGAAATCGGGAGTAATCATTTTTTATAAAATCACAGGTTGAAATTATATCATAAAGGCATTAAACTAGAAGTTTGTAAAGCGTTAGAATCTAATGAAACCATATGAAACCACAAATTTTTGTAAGTAACTGTAACTCAAATGAATGTCAATTAAATTATTTTGAAATCAAACCTTACAAAGCCTTCTTCGATTCGTGTCCTTCGTGGCAAAGAAAGCTGCAAATTCAACCACAAAGGCACGAAGAGACACAGAGGAAAACATATATAAAATATTTTTAATCCCTTTGTGACCTTTGTGCTTTTGTGGTGAAAAGTATTCTGACACACGGAGCGCACAATTTTCATAAGAAGGGTTAACGTGCGATCGCTCCGTTCGCGCCGGGGATTTGTGAGTGGAGTTTGCAGCATAATGGCAAAGCAAAAAACCAAATCTGGTATCTTAACGCAAAGAGCAAAACCGAAGAAGCGACATTTTTTCAGGAAATTTTTATTGTGGTCGTTTTTATTGGGTTTTATCGTTACTGTTATGGCAGCGGCGGCCGGCTTTGGCGTTTATTTTTATCTGAG
>Ga0209536_100004659_pt1 | contig 21622 bp, 16 predicted proteins | sample DeeMarSeWOR28_12_FD_187461 | JGI IMG/M metagenome (GOLD analysis project Ga0209536, IMG submission 187461) | Marine sediment microbial communities from White Oak River estuary, North Carolina - WOR-2-8_12 (SPAdes) (version 2) | ecosystem: Environmental > Aquatic > Marine > Intertidal zone >... | reverse complement strand
AACGATATCCCGAAAAAAAATTTTGATTATGTTATTAGTATGGGCTGTAAAGATACCTGCCCATTTGTTGCGGCTAAGGAGCATATAGAGTGGGACATCCCTGATCCTAAAGGAAAAAACATTGATTTTTCCTCCTAGCCTGGCTGATAAAGATATCTGCACTCAATTTGCTTATTTAATGTGCAAACTAATCCTAGCCCTGCCGATAACTGCTTCAAAGATAGATCTCGGCAGGGTGAAGCTTTCTGCCTTTCTGGAAAAACAGCAAGGCTTTGTGCCGTGGCGCGATGAAACCGGCAGCCTGGATGGGGTGGGCTCGGGCGGCAGCAAGTACCCCGCGGTAAAGCGCTTTGATTTCGCCGTATTCCGTGGTTATATACGCACACTCTGTTTGGCGGATTCAGCCACGATTGACAGCCGCCAGCCGCTGAGTTAGCTTCTGAGCATCATTTAGACTCAGTCTAAACAAGGTCAAAGAACCCCTTTAACATTGCCCTTCAGGAGGTCAAAAAAATGGATCTGAAAGGAAGTAAAACCGAAGACAATCTAAAAGCAGCGTTCGCAGGTGAGTCGCAGGCCAATCGCCGCTATCTGTATTTTGCCGCCAAGGCTGACGTTGAGGGTTATAACGATGTGGCCGCCGTGTTCCGCTCTACCGCCGAGGGTGAAACCGGCCATGCGCACGGCCATCTTGAGTACCTCGAAGCCGTCGGTGATCCGGCTACAGGCCTGCCGATTGGCGCGACTGCGGACAACCTGAAAGCCGCTATCGCCGGTGAAACCCATGAGTACACGGACATGTACCCGGGCATGGCGAAATCGGCTCGCGACGAGAACTTCGACGAAATCGCTGACTGGTTCGAGACTCTCGCCAAGGCCGAGCGCTCGCACGCCAATCGTTTCCAGAAAGCCCTGGATAATCTCGACGACTGATTCGGAAGCTCAGGGGGTCGGGCTTGTCAGCGCAAGGCTTAACTGTGCGCAGGCGAGCCCGGTCTGGCTGAGGGTTCGCCATGCCCGTTAGAGAAGGAAGCCTCGAGGCGCCCACCCGCCATCCGCTGGACTGGCAGGAGCCGGCGTTCTACGACGAAACCTCACTGTTACAGGAGATGGAGCGCGTCTATGACATCTGTCATGGCTGCCGCCGGTGCTTCAGCCTCTGCCATGCCTTCCCCACGCTGTTTGACGCCATTGACGAGTCGGACAGCATGGAGCTGGATGGTGTCGACAAGAGGGTCTTCTGGGAGGTCGTGGATCACTGTTACCTCTGTGATATGTGTTACATGACCAAGTGTCCCTACGTTCCGCCGCACGAATGGAATGTGGATTTTCCGCACCTGATGCTGCGCGCCAAGGCGGTGAAGTACCGTCAGGGCAAGACATCTGCACGCGACCGGATTCTCAGTTCAACCGACCTGGTGGGCAGACTGGCCGGTATTCCGGTGGTCTCGGCTGTGGTGAACAAGGTCAACAAGACGCGGGCCGGCCGCGCCGTCGTCAAGGAGTTGTTCGAAGTACACCCTCAGGCGCACCTCCCCGACTACCACAGCAGGACCTTGCGCAGGCGCCTGGACCGCTCCCGCAATGCGAATGCCGATGCGGCGCCCGCGGCTGGACCCACGCGCGGCAAGGTGGCGTTATTCACGACCTGCTATGGCAACTATAACGAACCTGAGCTTGGCGAAGACCTGATTGCTGTTTTTGAGCATAACGACGTGCCCGTGCGCCTGGTGGATACCGAGCGCTGCTGCGGTATGCCGAAGCTCGAATTGGGTGACCTCGAGGCGGTGGCGAAAGCCAAGGAGCTTAACGTCCCCCGCCTGGCTGCGCTGGTGGACCAAGGCTGGGATATTGTGGCGCCGGTACCATCCTGTGTGCTGATGTTCAAACAAGAGCTGCCCTTGATGTTTCCTGCGGATCCCGATGTTGTCAAAGTGCGCGACAACATCTACGACCCGTTTGAGTATCTCGCCATACGTCACAAGCACGATCTGTTGAAGACCGATTTCAAGAACAGTCTGGGTAGAATCGCCTACCAGGTTGCTTGTCATCTGAGGGTGCAGAACATGGGTATGAAGACCCGTGATCTGTTGCAGCTGGTTCCGGATACGACTGTGGACGCCATCGAGCGCTGTTCCGGGCACGACGGTACCTACGCCGTAAAAAGAGAATTTCACGAAGTGTCGATGAAAATCTGTAAACCAGTGGTCTCCCGGGTGCAGAAAAGCGACGCCGATCACTACTGCAGTGACTGTCCGATGGCTGGACACCAGATCCAGAATGGGCTGGCCGATGGCAGTCAGCCGGAGCACCCGCTGAAGCTGCTACGCATGGCTTACGGTATTTGACCCTCGAATGCGGTGAGACTGCACGATAGTGCAAGAATTGACCGATGCTGTGTTAGCAGGCACGGCGTAAACGGGTCGCTGCAGACTCCATGGCGGCGGACCTGCTGCCAAGGGCTCGGCGAGTCAACACCGGCTCGATGCTTGCTCGTTTATAGGTTGGGATAATCATGAGAAAGCTGTCACGCCAGGATCTATACAGTCTGGAACAATATGCCGAGGTGCGTCCGGAGTTTCGCGTTCAGGTTCTGGCGCACAAGAAGAACAGGCGGGTGCCCCTGGGGCCGATTGCCGCCTTGTATTTTGAAGACCGCCTGACCATGCACTATCAGGTTCAGGAGATGCTGCGTGCTGAGCGTATCTTCGAGGCAGAGGGAATACAGGAAGAGCTGGATGCCTACAATCCGCTCATTCCCGACGGCAGTAACCTGAAGGCGACCTTGATGATTGAAGTGGTCGACGAGGAGGAAAGGCGCCAGCGCTTAAGCGAACTGATAGGCATAGAGAAAGAGACCTGGCTGCGCGTGGCGGGTTTTGAGCCGGTGTTTGCCATCGCTGACGAAGATCTGGAACGAGAGACCGCGGTTAAGACGTCAACGGTGCACTTTCTGCGCTTTGAGTTGAGCAGAGATATGGTGTCAGCCGCGAAAGCCGGCGCGGCGCTCGGCGTCGGCATAGGCCACAGAGCTTATACCCAGCAACTCGAACCCCTGCCTGATAATATCAGAGCCTCGCTAGCCGCTGACCTCGACTGATTCGCCAGCGGGTCGCCTGAGCAGGACCCAGCAAACAGGGGGACCATAATGCTTGGATTCAACGCTAAAGCAGCCGCCGTGATAGCCTTTCTGGCAACCAGTCATACGGCCGCCGCCAGAGACTTTGTCCTGGCGGTCGGTTCATCGACCGTGTACCCGTTTGCGGCCGCTGCCGCGGAACGTATTGGCAAGACCACCAGATTCAATACGCCGCAGGTGGAGGCGAGGGGGTCTGGCGGAGGTTTCAAACTGTTCTGCAGGGGCGACGGTGCGGATGCGCCGGATATTGCGCTGGCGTCGCGAGAAATCAAGCCTTCAGAGCTGGAGAGCTGCGCAAGCAACGGCGTCGGCCGGATTGCTGAAATCCGCTTCGGCTACGATGGAATCGTATTTGCTTCCGCCAAGGAGGGTCCTGCCCTGGCGCTGACCCTGCGCGATATCTACCTGGCGCTGGCAAAACGCGTTCCCGATCCGGCCGGCGGCGAGCGTCTGGTCGACAACCCTTACACGCACTGGCGCCAACTGAATGCGAAGTTGCCCGATGTGCCCATCATGGTCTATGGTCCGCCCGTGACGTCGGGAACCCGGGATGTGCTGGTGGAACGCGCTGTCGAGGCCGGCTGTCGCGGTTTTGCCTGGTTGGAGGCCATGGAACACTCCAGTCCCGATGAGCAACGACGAGTCTGCCAGAGTATCCGCGAAGACGGCCTCTACGTCAGTAGCGGCGAAAATGACAATCTGATTGTGCGCAAGCTCGTCAACGCCAAACAGTCTGTCGGCGTCTTTGGTTTCAGTTTTTTTGACCAGAACAGGGACAAGCTGCGGGCGGCCAACATCAATGGTGTGGAGCCCAGTTTCGAGACCCTCCATGATCAGCGCTACGCGCTCGTGCGTCCGCTCTACGTCTACGTGAGGGTGGCACACATCGGTTGGATACCGGGGCTGGGCGCGTTTCTCAGCGAAATGGTCAGTGAGCAGGCAGTCGGCGAGGATGGCTATCTGGTCGATCGCGGACTGGTTCCCATGCCGGAGGGGCAACGCCGTGTCTACGCCGATAAGGTGAAAACACTCCTATCGGGCAACTGAGATGAAGAACTCGACCAGGTGCGTTTGATGGGGTAATGACGCGGCGGTCGGCTGGGGGGGCCGCATGTCGGCGCTACACAGGGGTTGTCTAAATCGTTACACTGCAATGCGCGAAAACGGTGGATGATGGAAGATGTCCAGGAAACTTTCATGTAGAGGATTGCTTGCAACGACCTGTTTGCTGGCATCCGCCGCGATATATGCCGGTGTAGAGGACATGGATCCTGAGGATGACTATTCCAGCCACCGGGACGCGCCTGGACCCGAATGGAAGGAGCAAACCGTTGTCATACCGTCTTATCCCCGCGCCGAGGATCTGATTGAGGTCGATGTCTCGCTGTATGAATTTCCTTTTGCTCTGTTCATAGATCGAAAATCTCTGTCGGTCGGGAAAGACGGTGTGATCCGATACACGGCCGTGCTGCGTTCGGCGAATGGCGTGGAAAACGTTAGTTATGAGGGAATTCGCTGCAGGCATAGTAAGGTGCAACGCTATGCTTACGGCAGTGGCGGCGAGTTTCGCCCGGTCCGCAACAGCGAGTGGCGTTTCATCCGTAAAGACGGTCAGGATCGTTTCCGCACCGAGTTGGTAAATCACTATTTCTGTCCATTGCCTATGGGCGACCAGGAGCGCCAGATTCTGGATAAACTGAAGGGCCGTGATTGAAAAAGCGGCGCGCCGGGTCTTGGCGGTAGCGATTTTTATGTGCAGAGCAATAGAACACCGGCCGTGCTTTCGGTAGCATAGCCGGCTGATTGAACACTCCAGGTTGTTGATTTGCCATGGCCAGTAATTACGATGCCGCTTCGATCGAGGTTCTCAGCGGACTTGACCCGGTGCGCAAACGCCCCGGCATGTACACCGATACCAGCCGCCCTAATCACCTCGCTCAGGAAGTGGTAGACAACAGCGTCGACGAGGCCATCTCCGGTCACGCCAGCAAGATCGAGGTCACGGTTTTCAAGGATGGTTCGCTGCAGGTCAAGGATAACGGCCGTGGCATGCCCGTGGATATTCATCCAGAGGAAGGGATTTCCGGCGCCGAAGTCATACTCACCCGCCTGCACGCCGGTGGGAAGTTTTCCAGTAAGAACTACCGCTTTTCCGGCGGACTGCACGGCGTCGGTGTTTCCGTGGTCAACGCCTTGTCCAGGCAACTGGAGGTCTGGGTGCGCCGCGGCGGCAAGGAATACAACCTGGCGTTCAAGAGCGGTGAAAAGGTTGCCGGGCTCGACGAGGTCGGTAAGGTAGGCAGGCAGAATACCGGCACCACGGTACGTTTCTGGCCGGACCCCCAGTTCTTCGACTCCGCCAAGTTCTCTCTGGCGCGCCTCAAACATGTCCTGCGCGCCAAGGCCGTTCTCTGTCCGGGACTCGAGGTCAGTCTGGTCGACGAAAAAACCGGCGAACAGCAAACCTGGCACTATGTGGATGGCTTGCGTGATTATCTCGTCGATACGCTGGGCGATGTGGTCTGTGTGCCGCAAGAGCCTTTTGTGGGAAATCTTGAAGGCAATGCCGAGGCGGCCGAGTGGGCGCTGCTGTGGTTGCCGGAAGCGGGGGAACTGGTCAACGAAAGCTACGTCAACCTGATACCAACCGCTCAGGGTGGCACCCACGTCAACGGTTTACGCACTGGACTCACCGAGGCCATCCGCGAATTCTGCGAATTCCGCAGCCTGCTGCCGCGCGGCGTGAAGATTACTCCGGACGATGTCTGGGAGCGCTGTGCCTATATCCTCTCGGTAAAACTGCTCGATCCACAGTTTTCCGGGCAGACCAAGGAGCGCCTGTCTTCGCGCGAATGTGCCGCCTTCGTTTCCGGCGTGGTCAAGGATGCCTTCAGCCTGTGGTTGAATCAACATACCGAAGCCGGCGAACAGATCGCCCAGCTGGCTATCCAGAGCGCGCAAAACCGCCAGCGGGCCGGAAGAAAGGTTGTTCGCAAGAAGGTGACCAGTGGTCCTGCTCTGCCGGGCAAGCTGGCCGATTGCGCCAGTACGGATCTGCAACGGGCGGAACTGTTCCTGGTGGAAGGGGATTCCGCCGGTGGTTCGGCCAAACAGGCGCGTGACCGGGAATACCAGGCCATCATGCCTTTGCGTGGCAAGATTCTGAATACCTGGGAGGTCGATCCCGCCGAGGTTCTGGCGTCATCGACAGTCCACGATATCGCTCTGGCCATTGGCGTCGAGCCGGGCTCTACCGAGCTGAAGAACCTGCGTTATGGCAAGATCTGCATACTGGCGGACGCCGATTCCGACGGTGCTCATATCGCTACCTTGCTTTGCGCCTTGTTTCTGAGGCATTTTCGGCCGCTGGTCGAAGCTGGTCACGTCTATGTGGCTATGCCGCCACTGTACCGCATCGATGTGGGTAAGCAGGTTTTCTACGCGCTCGACGATGCCGAACAGCAGGGTGTGCTGGACCGCATCGCTGCGGAGAAGATCAAGGGCAAGATCAATGTGCAGCGTTTCAAAGGGCTGGGCGAGATGAACCCCCTGCAGCTTCGGGAAACGACCATTGACCCCGACACGCGCCGACTCGTGCAACTGACCGTCCAGGCTGGTGATAACAGTCACAAAATCCTCGATCTGCTGCTTGCCAAGAACCGCTCTTCCGACCGCCGAACCTGGCTGGAGAAAAACGGCAATCTTGCCGATATCTAGGCGAGGACGCTCGGCCGCTACGCTGGCGTCCTGCAAATATCGCAAAATCAATAAGTTGGTCTGAAAGGGTGTTGTGTTCGCTGGCTGCGTCCGGTTTCGCCAGCAGTTCAGCAGGGGACTATGGGCGAAATTGTCGTCAAACACTTCAAGCGATCGAGCGTCAGTTCCGACGATAAGGAGCTGATCACCGAAGTCGTTGTGGAGAGTTCGGACACCGGCCGTTTTCTGCAGCGCCTGGAAGAGTCGCGGCTGACGCGACCCTGTTTTCAGACCATAGACATGCGCGGTCGCGTGGCCGGTGAATGCCACCCCTATGCCTTCAATGATCGGGTCCACTACCTGGACGACATTTCCTTCCAGATGTTCGAGCAGGGTTTGAGGGAAAACAACGGCGTTTACACGGTGGGCACTTTCGAGGCCATCATGGGGGGGGCTCACACGCTTCAGGCTCAGCAGGCCATGCGCGAAGAAGCGGAAAGGCGACGTGGCGAGAGCGAGCGTAGGCGGCTCGAACGTGTGCGCGCGGCGGCGCTGGAGCGTGCCGGAGGCGACCAGCAAGAGTCGGGGCTGAGTGAGAACGATATCTCGGCCGCTCTGGTCGATAATCCCGATCTGTTACCCATGGGCTATTTTCGAAGGCGTCGTCACCCACGTCTCCAGTATGCCTGTGCTGTGCTCGTCGAGCGCGGCAATATCAGAACCAGAGGTACTACGCGTGATATCTCGGTGTGCGGTGTGCGGGTCCACATCAAGGGCTTGACGGCATTCAAGCGCAATCAGGAGGTGTCAGTGTCCTACCCGGGGTTGGAGGACGAAGCCGGCAAGACCGATGTCCGCCGTATTGCTTACAGGATTATCGACTGCGAGGAACGTGACGAGGAAACCGTGCTGCGCCTGCATCGCGCAGACACCGACAAGCCCGCCGGGTTCTCCGCGTTCCTGGAGGGCATGATCGAGCGTTACCAGCGCAAGTACAAACTCGATGTCGATGACGAGTATCAGTCTATCCTGAGTTGGTACTATGAGCGCTGCTATGCCCAGAGCGCGACGCAGATACCGTTCTTTGTCGAGCACAATGATGAGTCAGGCCTGCGTGTACAGGCTGTCGCCATGAGTGAGGGTAATACCTACCTGGCACGCTTTTTCTGCACCGATACCGATAACTACAACTTTACGCCCCTGTGCCTGCCGCAGCGGTTGCAGGAGCTGGACGAGAATCGCTCCTTCGTCATGGTGATGTACCGCCATCGGGGCGAGCGGGACCGGTGTCTGCGCATCCACTCGGCCGCGGATTTCGAGTTTCCATCCAGCGATGCTTTTCAGGCCATGATCGACTACGCAATGAAACAATCAGATCACTGCATAGTGAGGGTTCATGTTGGCCGTCTGTCTGCGGACTCTGTTTGCGAGCAGAAGCTGGACGAGGTAACGCAACGCCTGCAGTACAAGTCCGAAGCACACATGGTCAGGTTGCGTGATCGCCTGGCGAGGTTGCGATTCGTGGGTTATATGGTCGACCTGACGCAGGACTTCGAACGCTTGGCAAGCTCCGGTGCGTCTGCGCGGACGGAGACATCACTGGCTGTCTGGGTGGGCAGCGAAAACCGTGTCATCGCCAGCGGGGAGGTAAAGGCGAAGCTGTCGATCGATGTCGAGGATCTGAGGCCCGAGCTGATCAGATTCGGTTACGTGGAACGCCGCCGGGAGGACCGCTATCTGGCGGAGACCAGGGTGGATGTCAGCGCTGGCAAGAAGGTCTATCAGGGACTTTCCAAGGATATCTCCACGCGCGGCATGCGTATACAGTTGCAGCAGCGTATTGATGTCAGAAAAGGCGTATCCCTGAAGGTGGGCCTGGTGTCGCTGCAGCAGAAAAAGTCCAGTACCAATCTCATGGATATTCCCTACCGGGTTGTGCAAACAGCCGATCACGAGGAAGGTACCGTACTGATGCTCGAACGGATTCTTGGAGGCAAGCGCGAAGGGCTCAAAGAGTTCTTTGTCGAACTGATTACCAAGAACCAGCACAAGCTGGGAGTTGATATTGAAGACATATGGGGTGCAACGGCATCGAGGGTCTACGAAGCCCTGTTAGCCGCCAATACGCCTACCATACCTTTTTTCCTGGCCCGTAATAGCGAAGGCGGTGCGCATTTGCAGTTTGTGGGCGTTCCCAGGTCGGGCGGCCCGCTCATGGAGTATTTTTCCGCCGCCGGCGGCGTCGATTTCCGCTGCTTGAATGAGCCTCGCGTGGTCACCGCCCTGTACGATGCGGTGCAGATACTGCTGAGGAAAAGCAGAAATTCAGATGGGCTGCCCACACCCTTCGAACTCTATCTGTATGTCTACAAGGAATACGACGAGCTGAGCGGGGAGACCTTTATCCACGCCGCGACGGATCTGGATTTCAGCAGCGATGCTCAGCGGGAGGCCTTTCTAGCTAAGTTCACCAGCCGCGCCGACTGGCGTTGTATCAAGATTGTGTCTGCCTTCACCCAGCCGGTGGAGGAGAAAGTTCTGGAGAAGATGGTGGATTCGCTGCGCTCCCAGTCGAAGCACCGCGCCATCAAACTCTCGGATCTGGCCCATTCTCTGGTCGGTTACGGCGAATTGATCGATATCACCGCAGACTGGTCAATGTTGCGAAGCGGACCGGCCGCTGGCTGAACCCTAAGCTGTTTCGTTACCCCTTCCCCAACTTTAACCACAAAGGCCACTAAGGTATTACCGGCTAAACCCTAGGGAGACTCTGATTAAACCGGCGAAGTTTGTCATTGCACCCGGAGGGCATAAACGAGCGAAGCGCGGCAATCTGATAATTCACAATCGGTCACTTGGAGATTGCTTCGTTACCGGAGGCTATCCTTTAGGGCGCTATGCTCCTCGTTTATGCCCTCCGGGTGCAATGACTAATCAGAGGTCCCCTAGTAGCGTAAATTCCCCGGAATGGCCCGTTTAGCTTCGCGCTCAGAAGCTATACCGAAAATCTCTTTAGATTCATCCTTCGTGATCTTCGTGTACTTCGTGGTGATAAGCCGTGGTCAGAGTTTATTGAGGCGACAACTGTAACTCGTAAAATTGTTCGCTGGGCATTCAAACCAGTTGGACCACAGGTCACGCTGCTCTTACAATAAGCCCGTTTTGTGACAGATCCGGAACGGGCATGACTACCGATACCAGCGTTGAGAATGTAGAAACACTTCCGCTACACAGATTTACCGAGAAAGCGTACCTGGACTATTCCATGTACGTGATTCTCGATCGTGCTCTGCCCCACATCGGTGACGGCTTGAAACCAGTACAAAGGCGCATTGTCTATGCCATGTCTGAACTGGGGCTAACGGCACGGGCAAAGTTCAAGAAATCGGCGCGTACCGTGGGTGATGTGTTGGGTAAGTTTCATCCTCACGGTGATTCGGCGTGTTACGAGGCCATGGTGCACATGGCGCAGGGGTTTTCTTTTCGTTACCCGTTGATCGAGGGCCAGGGTAACTGGGGGGCACCGGAAGATCCCAAGTCATTTGCGGCTATGCGTTATACCGAAGCGCGTCTGGCCGCATTCGCGGAAATCCTGCTGTCGGAAGTGGGCGAAGGCACAGTCGATTGGAAGCCAAATTTCGACGGCACGATGAAGGAGCCTACGCTGCTGCCGGCGCGACTGCCCAATGTGCTGCTCAACGGCGCCACCGGCATCGCCGTGGGCATGGCGACCGATATTCCCCCCCATAACCTGAACGAGGTTTCAGCGGCCACCATACACCTCATCGATAATCCCAAGGCGAGCGTTGAGGACTTGTGCGAACATCTGCGCGGTCCCGATTTTCCGACCGGTGGAGAGGTGATCACGCCGCGCGAGGATCTTATCCGCGCGTACCAGACGGGGAACGGCAGCGTACGCATCCGCGCGCATTTTGAACGGGAAAACGGCGATATCGTTGTTACCGAGTTGCCCTATCAAGTCTCCGGCAACAAGGTGATGGAGCAGATTGCCGCGCAGATGACCGCCAAAAAACTGCCAATGGTGGCCGACCTGCGGGACGAGTCCGATCACGAAAATCCGACGCGCCTGGTGATTGTGCCACGCTCCAATCGTGTTGATACGGAAATGCTGATGTCGCACCTGTTTGCAACCACGGATCTCGAGCGCAGCTATCGCATCAATCTCAACGTGATCGGGCTGGACGGTCGCCCTGCCGTCAGAGACCTGCGCAGCTTGCTCAAGGATTGGTTGCAGTACCGCATCACCACGGTCACCCGCAGGCTACAGTACCGCCTCGACAAGGTGCTGGATCGGCTCCATATCCTGGATGGTCTGCTGGTCGCCTATCTGAATATCGACGAGGTGATCGCGATTATCCGCAGCGAGGACGAGCCCCGGCCGGTGCTCATGAAACGCTTCAAGATCAGTGAGCGCCAGGCTGACGCCATTCTCGATTTGAAACTGCGGCATCTCGCCAGGCTCGAGGAAATGAAGATCCGTGGCGAGCAGGCTGAACTGCAGCAAGAGCGCGATGGGCTGGAGAAAACCCTGTCCTCCAAGCGCCGCTTGCGTACCCTGGTGAAGAAGGAAATCGCCTCCGATACGGAAACCTATGGCGATGAACGGCGTTCGAGACTGGTCGAACGTGCCCCAGCCCAGGCGTTGAACGAAACGGCGCTGCTGCCCAGCGAACCGGTGACAGTGGTGTTATCCGAAAAGGGGTGGGTGCGCTCCGCCAGGGGCCATGAGATCGATCCGGCAAGTCTGAGTTACAAAGCGGGCGATGCATACCGGGCGTCTGCCCTGGGACGCAGCAACCAGCAGGTGGTTTTCCTGGATTCTACCGGGCGCGCATACACACTGGCTGCACACAGTCTGCCGTCTGCGCGAGGCCAGGGTGAGCCATTGACCGGTCGTTTCAATCCGCCCGAGGGTGCTCATTTTGTCGGCGTACTGGCAGGTGATCCGGAGAGACTGTATCTGCTGGCTACCGATGCCGGTTATGGTTTCATTGCCCGGCTGGGAGACCTGATGTCGCGTACCAAAGCAGGCAAGTCGGTTTTGTCAGTGCCCAAGAATGCGCGGGTGCTGCCGCCGGCAGCGGTGAGCGATCCGAACAGCGACCAGGTGGCGGCGGTCAACGCCCAGGGGCAAATGCTGGTGCTCCCGGCTGCGGAGATTCCAAGGCTCAATCGAGGTAAGGGCATCAAGATTCAGGGCGTCAACACCAAGAAGCTGGCCAGCCGCGAAGAATACATGGTGGGAGTCGCCAGTGTCGCCGCTGACTCCAGCCTGGTGATCCACGCTGGTAAACGGCACCTGAAACTGAAAGCCGCCGATCTCGAGGCGTATCGGGGTGATCGTGGTCGCAAGGGGAAGAAGTTGCCGCGTGGTTTGCAGCGGGTTGACCGCCTGTTCAGCGAGTGACAGATACCAATCTTGCCACTGGTTGATATCGAGGCGTTCCAGCAGGCAAAGGCCTGCGGCCGGCCCTGCAGCAGCGGTGTCGCAGAACCCGACAGTGCGCCGTTCAGCGAGCGCGGGTAGAATAGACGGCCGTTGAGATCTGCCAGGAATTGACAACATGCCCCTGATTCGACCCTTCGCCGGCCTGCGTCCGGTGCCTGAGCGCGCCGAAGACGTGGTCGCGCCGCCCTACGATGTATTGAACAGCCAGGAAGCGCGGCAACGTGCCGCGGGTCGTCGCTGGAGTTTTCTGCATATCTCCAAGGCTGAGATCGATCTGCCGGAAGCTACCGATCCCTACGATGCGTCCGTCTATGCCAAGGCCGCGGAAAACCTGCACAGCATGCTCGAGCAGGGGATTCTGCGACGCGATGAGCAGGCCTGCTACTATGTCTACCGATTGACCATGGGCAAGCATGTGCAGACCGGCCTGGTGGCGGTCGCTTCGGTTGCCGACTACGACAGCAATCGCATTCGCAAGCATGAGTTCACGCGCCCGGCCAAGGAGGATGACCGGGTGCGCCAGATTGAAGCGCTGAATGCGCAGACGGGGCCGGTATTGCTGGCCTACAAAGCCCAAGCCGACATGGATCGGCTGATCGAAGCCGTGACCACCGCTCAGCCGGAATACGACCTCAAGGCCGATGACGGCGTTGAACATGCTTTCTGGGTGGTTAAAGACCAGTCCGTGATCGACCAGCTCTCGGCTGGCTTTGATCGAATGGAGGCCTTGTATATCGCTGACGGTCACCATCGTTCGGCAGCGGCTTCGCGGATCGCGGCGCAAATGAACGCCGGTGCGGATGCCATGAGCAGCTATTTTCTCTCGGTGTTGTTCCCCCATGATCAGATGCAGATTCTCGATTACAACCGGGTGGTCAAGGATCTGAACGGCCTGTCTGTGAACGAATTCCTGGAAAGGGTGGCCGCTGCGTTCGAAATTTCTCAACAAGCGGCGGCGGTCTCACCTTCGAGGCCGGGTGAGTTCGGCATGTACCTGGCTAACAACTGGTATCAACTGACGATACGCGCTGATCTCGTATCCGACGATCCGGTGGCGCGATTGGACGTGAGTCTGCTGGCCGACAATCTGCTGCAGCCGCTATTGGGTATCAGTGATCCGCGTACCGATCCACGTATCGATTTCGTCGGAGGTATCCGTGGTCTCGCTGAACTGGAGAAGCGCGTCGACAGCAGCGAGATGGCGGTGGCGTTTTCCATGTTCCCGACCAGTATGGAGGATCTGATGGCGGTGGCCGATGCCAACCAGGTCATGCCGCCCAAGTCCACCTGGTTTGAGCCCAAGCTGGCGGATGGACTGGTGTCGCACGTGCTCGACTGAACCGATGAGCGGCTGAAAACGCGCTTGGCGGCTTGCAACTGCCTCGCCGCTCAGGCGATTTCGCTCGAGAAATCGTAGTCCAGCGCTTCGCTCGGCTCCTGCAGGAAGTTGCCCTGAATAAACTGTATGCCACTCTGCCAGAGCACGGCCAGGCTGTGCGCGTCCTGCACGTATTCGGCGATGCATTGCCGATTCATCGAGTTGGCGGTATCCAGGATCGACTTCACCATAGCCTGGTTGTCGGTGTCGCTGGCCAGGTTGTGGATGAAGGAGCCGTCGATCTTGAGATAGTCGACGGGTAGATGCTTGAGCAGCTGGAAGGAGTTGGGACCCGCGCCGAAGTGTTCCAGGGCGGTCTTGCAGTGCAGCTCCTTCAGGGTCTTGACGAAGGCCTTGGCATGCTTCAGATGCTGTGCGGCGTCTTTCTCTGCAATCTCAAAGGTCAAGGCATCACCCCGCAAACGGGTGACTTTCATGCAGTTGTGGATGTACGGCACGAGTTCCTCATGCAGTAATGTCGCCGCCGAAATCTTTATGAAAAACTGTGTCTCCGCACCCTGGGCGCGATGTTCCGCCAGCGCCCGGATGGCATTCTGAATCACCCAGCGGTCGATCTCGGCGATCTGTCCTGTCTGGTCAGCGATGGGCAGGAACTGGGTCGGGAGTATGTGCTCGCCTTCGTCGTTGAGCATGCGTAACAGCACTTCGTATTTTCCACCCTCGTCGCCCTGCAGGCTGACGATGGGTTGATAGAGCAGCTGGAACTGGTCGCGTTCCAGTGCTTCCTTGATGAGTGCGTGCATCTGCTGGTCGCGTTCTTTGCCGATTTTTTCATCGACCACGGGGTTGTGCAGATGGATTCTGTTGCCGCCGGAAGAGCGCGCCACTTCGCAGGCAAGATCAGCGCGCGAGATCACCTCGTGCGCGGAGGGTGTACTTTCAGCGACAACGCTCATGCCTATGCTGCAGGTGGTCGTGACCGACTGATCCTCGAAGTCGGCAATGTGTTCTTCGACAACCTGGCGAAGTTTCTCGCCCAGCGCCTGTATTTCCTCGGCGCCGCAGTCCCTGCGCAGCACGGTAAAGGAGTGATCGCCGAAGCGGGCGACGATATCGCTTTCTTCTGTCTGATCGCGCATCAGGTTGGCGATATCGCTGATTACGATATCGGCAGCGCCAATACCAAGGTTGTCCTTGATATCCTTGAAGTTATCCATGAGGAGGTAGATGACGGCCGCGCTGTTCGAACCGCTGAGAGCGTCGGTCACCGCCAGCTCCAGTTCCTCGATGAAGTACTGGCGATTGAACAGGCCGGTCAGTACATCCTGTTTACTCAGATACTTGAGTTTCTGCTCCAGTTCAGCGCTGGATCCGGCCTGGCTGCGGATGATGATCTGCGTACAGGGTTCGCCGTCAATACTGGCCGTTGTGAACTCCATTTCAGCATCGAACTTTTTGCCGTCGGGCAGAAGGCCGTGGGTTTCCAGCTTGCCCTCCTGTTCGCCGTCCTTGCTGTAGCTGCGCAGGAATTCCTTGAATTCAACGTGATCCTCGGGCGCCACCATATCCAGGATGGGTGTACCTTCGATTTCCTCAAGATCATCGAAACCGAACATCTCCAGATATGAACTGTTGGCGAAGATGTGCATGCCCTCGTGGACATAGGCGATCGCGTCGCGCGAGCTCTCCATGAGCGTGCGCGCGCGCTTCTCACTCTCGTGAAACTTCAGTTCGTAGTTCTGTGCACTCTGGCCGGTTCTGATTTGGCGTATTTCGCGCTTGACGACCAGTTGCAGATGTTCCGGCTGATCGTAGGAACACAGGTCTGTGGCGCCCTGCCGCATGGCCTCGATGACATCGGGCTCATCGGCTGACTCGGCGATGGCGACCAGCGGGATACCTGCCTGACGTCGTTCCAGCTCTGCAGCAACCTCTGTGAGTGGTGCGCTCTCCAGTCCCATCGCACAAAGCACCAGATCGGGCAGTTGTTGTTCGAGGGCGGCGGCGATATCCTCCAGGTCTTCGGCGAAGGTCAGCCGGGAGGCCTGGCCGGCGTTTCGCAGGACATTTGCGAGGGCTTCGGCGTCGTTACGGGACTCCTCGATGACGAGCAGCCGTAACGTGTGTTCCTTGTCCATGTATTGTGTCAACTCCTGTTGGATTCCAAGCTGAACGCTTAACTTGTGTCGGCCGCGCCGGCGAGAATCTTAACCTGTAAGTGCAATCCTGCAGCCTCGCGCGGGGCATCTGTAACTGCTTTTCGATACAGGCATTTCCTGCTAGCATTCGATGCAACAGAGGCCACCGGTGGTGGTTTGTACAACAGCTGGGGAAGGGGTATGCAACCGATCAAAGTACGAGCCGAAGTCGCAGACGATTATCGCGCCATCGACGTCGTTAATCTGAGTGCTTTCGAGGGTGAGGCCGAGGCGCAACTGGTGGATGAATTACGTCACTCAGATGGATTTATCCCTGATTTATCGCTGGTTGCCGAATTGAATGGCCGCGTGGTGGGGCACGTCGTGTTATCCAAAGTGAAACTGAAAACCACACAGGGCAGCAGTGAAATACTGGCATTGGGTCCGATGTCCGTGGTGCCGTCGCAGTCGCATCGGGGCATCGGATCAGAGCTCATAGAGGCGGCAATTGCGCGCGCCAAGCCGCTCTGCTACCCGGCGATTGTCGTGGCCGGTTACCCGGAGTACTACCTGCGCTTCGGCTTCAAACCGGCCAAGGACTGGGGGGTAAGCTGCAACCTGTCGATTCCGGATGATGCGCTGACCGCGATGGAGCTCAAGGACGGTATCCTGGCGGGAGGTGGCCAGGTCGAGTATCCCGAGATGTTCAAAGCGCTGTTCTGAAGCCGCGGGTTGAAGGGGCAGAGCGCGGCTCCGCCCTCACGGTCTGCTTTCAGAGCAGCTCCCAGATATCGTCGAAATCCTTGGGTTTCGGCGTCCTGCTTGGCTTGTTGCCGGTCACCTGTTGTATTTCGCCCAGCGATTCGAACTGGAATTGGGCGAAACTTCCGGTATTTTCAACCAGTTTCGTCAGTTTAACCCGAACGTCCTTGCCGTGGCAGTTCACTATGGCGGTATCGCCTACCCTGAAGGGCGGGGACGGCAGCAGCAGGGTCGAGCGCTGCTGTATGGATGCGATTTCAGGCAGCAGCAAGCCCCGTGCGTAGCCTTCGTTTTTCGTGCGGGTTTTCCTGTCCGCGCGCGCCGCGACGGCAACAGCGCCGGGCGACAGCATCTGCACACCCAGTTCCAGGCCGCGTTTGTCGGCAACCTTGAGCCAGCGAATGACTCCAAGGCGCCAGTGAAAGGTGTCGGGATCACTCTCTTCGCGGATGCCCAGCAATTCACCGACCTGTGCGCGGGTTGTTTCCGGGTTGTCCCACAACAGGCAGTAGCCACCAGCGCTGACATTGACCATTTTCCAGCTCTGTGCAGCGTGGTTGGGGTCAATGCGGACGCCGCCGGCTGCAGCGCGGGCAACGGCTCTTTCCGTGCTTGACGGCAGCGCCTCGCCCTCGATGTGGTAGTTCATTTCCCAGACGTCGGGCAGTTTGCCGGCCTCGTCGCCGGGTGCTTCTGCCTCAAAGTGGGCATGATCCTGAAAATGGGGTACGGCGGCGCCGACACCCAGATCAGAATGGCAGTTCGGTGCCACTGCAGCGTCATTGAAGGCGACCTCACCGCTGACGAAATAGTGGATGGAGCTCAGACCCGTGGCGGCGATAATCTGGGAGTGTTCCTTTACCCGTGAGAAGCGCCGCTTGGGCATGACGCCCCAGGCCAGCATGAGACGGCGCAGCGTGTTCGTTCTGATCTGTCTCAGGCTGGTGGCCGACAGCGGTTCACGCCGCTCGCTGAGTGCCTCGCGCAGCTGTTCCGCCAGCCTTCCCGTATCCAGAAGCCGGCGCGTGCTGCGGATTTCCGCGCAATCGCGCAGCACCAGATAAGTCGGTGGCTGGTCGGAATCCAGGTTGACGGCGAACAGCGCCTCTCCGTCCTCGCCTACCGCCCGCAGATCGCCGTATTGACACCAGTCCTCCAAGGCGTGGTAAATGTCCTCGACTTCGTTGTGCCGCAGTCGGTAGGGACAGGCCAGCGCCAGCAGCAGTATCTGCTTGTAGGCATCCGTGAGGGTGGAATTCTTCCTTTGCGGCGCTGATTCATCGAGCACCTTGCTCTTGTGCAGGCGATTGTTTTCCGCATAGCGATACAGGGAATGCAACTCGAGCCAGACCGAGTCGGGATAGGGTTCATACACCTGATAGGCTCGCAGCAAAACCTGGCCGAGCAGTCTTACGCAGCGGTGCATGGCAGTGATGAGAAGTTTTTTGTCCTTGCGTCCGATGCCGGCGATCTGCTCCATCACCAGCACCTTGTAACCAGTAGCCAATGCGTGGGTGATTTCTCTCGAAAGGTGGGCGATCTTGAGTTTGTTTTCGGCCAGTGGCAACGGCTGGCCGAGGAAATGTTTCTTCAGGTTGTCTGTGACATAGTGCACCGGTTGGTACAGGAGCTCCAGTGTCTTGAAACGTTTCTGCCCAGGTATGTCCTGGTGGTTGAGGTCGGTCAGGGCTTCGTACAGCAGCTTGCTGGTTTCGCCAATGTTGGCCATGGGCAGCGCCCTGACCCAGTCTTTAACGCTGGCCGGATTGCTGTCGAATGATCCGCTTTTCGGAGCAGTTCGGTTAGGTACAGAAAGTTGCATGGCTGCCTCATCCGCTGGGTATCCGCCTCGGCAGGTCAGAGCCTGGCGGCGGCGCTCGGCCATCCCTGCCTTCCTGTGGGGCTATCGTCCCGGCCGTGGAAAACTGAACGATTCTGACGGCTTGGCTTCTCGCCTCGATGCCAGGAAGCGTGCCGAGGGTTCAGACCATGGACTCGCTCCGTCTCTGAGAGCGAAGCACAAGGTATTGTTTTACATTGTCAAAGCGGGGACTTGGAAGTCTGTCCGGGGCGCTCGCGGACCAGCAGTGGCACCAGGTAGCCCGGTAATCGCGCGCGCATCTCTTCGACCAGGATTCTGGCGTCTGTGTCGCTGACGGCAAAATGTGCCGCGCCCTGAACAGGGTCGAGCTGGTGCAGGTAGTACGGCAACACGTCTGCCTCAAACAATCTTTCGCTCAATCGGACCAGGGTGCTCGGCGTATCGTTGACGCCGCGCAATAGCACCGACTGGTTCAGCAGCGTGATTCCTGCCTGGCGCAGCTGCGCCATGGCCTCATCGACGTTTGAGTCCAGTTCGTTGGCGTGGTTGCTGTGGACCACCATGACGACCTGCAATCGCGTCGCTGACAGCCATTCGAGCAGCGACGTGTCAACGCGGTCAGGGAGCACGATCGGCATACGGCTGTGAATCCTCAGGCGCTTCACCTGGGGCACCGATTCGATACTGGACACCAGGTCGGCGAGGCGGGCGTCGGGCAGACTGAGAGGGTCGCCGCCACTGAGAATGACTTCCTCGACCTCCGCATGACTGCGCAGATAGTCGACGGTCTTGTCTTGATCACGGCGGGGGTTGGCGTCGCCGTACGGATAGTGGCGGCGGAAACAATACCGGCAGTGAATGGCGCAGGCACCGGTCAGGGTCAGCAATACTCTTCCCCGATACTTGTGCAGGACGCCCGCCGTGGGCATGGTATCGAGCTCGGCCAGTGGGTCAGCGCTGTAGCCTGCTACCGTGTGCAGCTCTTCGCCCAGCGGCAGAATCTGCCTCAGTAGCGGATCACCGGGGTCGCCCGGGCGCATGCGGGCCAGAAAGCCGCGGGGTACGCGCAATTTGAACGCGGAGGAAGCCTGTATCGCAGGCGGTAACAGGTCCTTGGGCAGGCTGAGGGCGTGCAGCAATTGTTCGGGATCGGTAATCGCCTCGGCGAGCGAGGCTTGCCAGCGTGGCGGCTGTCGCAGCTGCAGACTTCGGGTTATCATACGCCCCCGTATTTCCAGATATTAACTGTCAGAAGGTGCTCGATGGCGACCTATAGTACCAATGAATTCAAGGGCGGCCTGAAAATCATGCAGGATGGTGACCCCTGTTCCATTATTGAAAACGAGTTCGTTAAACCCGGCAAGGGGCAGGCTTTCAACCGGGTGAAGATACGCAACCTGAAAACCGGGCGTGTGATCGAGCGCACTTTCAAGTCGGGAGAAAGTGTGGAAGCCGCCGACGTCATGGAAGTCGACCTGCAGTATCTCTACAACGACGGTGAATTCTGGCACTTCATGGACCCGCAGACTTATGAGCAGATCGGTGCCGATGCGACGGCTGTTGCCGACGCGTCGAAGTGGCTCAAGGAACAGGATATCTGCCAGGTGACGCTGTGGAACGGTGAGCCGATCAGCGTCACGCCACCGAATTTCGTCATGCTAAAAGTGACGGAAACGGATCCCGGTGTGCGGGGTGACACATCTGGTGGTGGCGGCAAACCGGCAACGCTGGAAACGGGTGCCGTGGTGCGGGTGCCCTTGTTTATCGATGTGGATGAGCTCATTAAGGTCGATACCCGCACCGGCGAATACGTCGGCCGTGCCAAAGACTGACTGCGCGGGGGACAACAACTGGCGGCCTGGAGCCAGCCTTGAGGCGATGAAAATCCGCGCCACCCTGCTGGCGCGTATTCGCGCGTTTTTCGAGCACAACGGGGTGCTGGAAGTCGATACGCCCGCCTTGTCACGTTTCGGTACCACCGATCCCGCTATCGAGTCGTTCCGGAGCCAGTATCGGGGTCCAGGCGGCGCAGGCGGTGTGCCACTGTATTTGCAGACTTCACCGGAATTCTTCATGAAACGTCTACTGGCCGCCGGTTGCGGGCCGATCTACCAGTTGGCGCACGTGTTTCGAAACGGTGAGCTCGGCCGCCGGCATAACCCGGAATTCATGATGCTGGAATGGTATCGGCCAGGTCTGGATCATCACGCCCTGATGGATGAGGTCGATGCCTTACTGGCGTTCGTGCTGCGGGATTTTCTCGACTACCGACCGGCGCGGCGTATCAGTTACCGGCAGTGGTTCGTGGAAGAGACGGGTTTGGATCCCTGGTCGGACAGTCTGGCGGCATTCCGGGATTTCGCTGAGCAGCGGCTTGGCTCTGTGCCGGACAACATGAGTGACCATGACCTGGATCCCTGGCTGGACCTGCTGGTGACCCACTGGCTCGAAGCAAGAAGCGACGATGAGGGATTATTCGTCTTCGACTATCCGCCATCTCAGGCCGCCTTGGCACGAATCAGCGGCGATTCGACAAGGGTGGCGGAACGTTTCGAACTGTTTCTCCAGAATGTGGAACTGGCAAACGGTTTTAACGAACTCCTGGATGCAGAGCAGCAGAGCCAGCGATTTGAAGATGAAAACCGGGCTCGCGCAGTGTCGGGACAGGTCGCGGTGGACTGTGACCAACACCTCCTTACCGCCATGCGGTCTGGTCTGCCCGCATGCGCAGGCGTTTCGATTGGCGTTGACCGGCTGGTGATGCTGGCCGCTGGCGAAACGGAGCTCGCTGCTGCGGTGCCTTTCTGTTTTCAGCGAGCCTAGACAGCGGTGTTTGCCACAAAGTACACCATGGTCACGTATACCCGGAGCTTACAGGCCCCGACGGGGCCGCAGGAAATGCGGTGACCAAAAGGCCATGAAACAGCCCTTGATCGTACTCGTCAACACCAGTCATCCGGGTAATATCGGTGCGACGGCGCGGGCCATGAAAAACATGGGGCTGAGTGAACTGCGCCTGGTCGACCCTCAGCGCTATCCCAGCGCTGAAGCTACCGCCCGTGCTTCCGGCGCCGATGACCTGTTGGCGCGTGCGCGCTGTTTTGAAACCCTGGAAGAGGCGATTGCCGATGCTGTTCTGGTCATCGGAGCCAGCGCGCGCAATCGCAGTTTGCCGTTACCCATGCTGGATCCGCGCGCCTGCGCAAAACTGGTTTATGAGCAGCCGGACAACGGGGCAGCGGCTATTGTCTTCGGT
>Ga0209536_100004658_pt1 | contig 21627 bp, 19 predicted proteins | sample DeeMarSeWOR28_12_FD_187461 | JGI IMG/M metagenome (GOLD analysis project Ga0209536, IMG submission 187461) | Marine sediment microbial communities from White Oak River estuary, North Carolina - WOR-2-8_12 (SPAdes) (version 2) | ecosystem: Environmental > Aquatic > Marine > Intertidal zone >... | reverse complement strand
CGGGTACGTTTTTCCGTCCTCTGGCCTACTCATATGTCCTGGCAATCGTGGCTTCGCTGATCGTGGCCTTAACGGTCACGCCCGCGCTCTCGCTGATGCTATTGCCGCAACGAGCACAGCAGCGACAGGATGACGCGCCGCTGGTCAGAGTCTTGAAGCACCACTATCGGAAATTACTCCCCGCTTTCATCTCCCGTCCCGACAGAGCCGTCCGGATCCTCGTGATCTCCATTGGCGCAGCGGTACTCGTCTATCCGCTGCTGGGAGAAGAGTTCCTGCCCCGATTCAAGGAGTACGACTTCCTCATGCACTGGGTCGAAAAACCGGGAACATCGCTGGACGCGATGAACCGTATCACGCTCCAGGCAAGCCGGGAACTCCGTTCGGTCGAGGGGGTGCGGAACTTCGGTTCGCATACAGGCCGCGCGGAAGTGGCGGATGAAGTGGTAGGACCCAACTTCACTGAGCTGTGGATCAGTCTGGATCCCTCCGTCGACTACGACCCGACCGTGGCGCGGATACAATCCGTAGTAGATGGGTACCCGGGACTCTATCGCGATTTGCTGACGTATTTGAGAGAGCGTATCAAAGAGGTGCTGACGGGGGTGAGTGCCACGATCGTCGTACGGATCTATGGTCCCAACCTGGACATTCTCCAAGCGAAGGCGCGGGAAGTGGAGGCCGCTATCTCGGACGTGGATGGCGTCGTGGATCTGCACGTGCAGCCCCAGGTGTTGGTACCACAGATAGACGTGCGATTCCGTCCTGAGACTGCTCGTCGCTTTGGGCTAACACCCGGTGACGTGCAGCAGGCGGTCACGACGCTGGTAAAGGGCGTAAAGGTCGGCGAGTTCTACGAAGACCAGATGGTCTTCGACATCGCACTCTGGGGAACCGAGCGCGTGCGCCGGAACCCAGTGGCTCTCCGGCGGCTGATGATCGACACGCCCCTAGGTGGCCAGGTGCCGTTGGAGGAAGTCGCCGATGTATTGATAGTGCCAGTGCGGAACGAGGTCACGCGGGAAGGCGCTTCACGCAAGATCGACGTCACGTGCAACATCTCGGGGCGGGATCTGGGGCGAGTGAGTCGCCAGATAGAGGAGAGAGTCCAAGCGTTGACGTTCGAGACCGGGTACCACCCCGAGATACTCGGGGAATACGCCGCGCGACAGCAATCGAGGAACCGGCTGCTCTCGCTTGCAGCGCTTGCGCTGTTGGGGATCTTTCTGGTCCTCCATGCCGACTTCGGATCGACGAGGCTGGCGCTCCTCATCTTCCTCACGGTCCCGTTTGCGTTGATCGGTGGGGTCCTCGGCGTGATTCTGACCGGTGGGGTTCTGTCGCTCGGATCGCTCGTCGGATTCGTCACCGTCCTCGGTATCGCCGCACGCAACGGGATCATGCTCGTCAGCCACTACCGCCACCTGGAGACGGAAGAGGGCATGTCGTTCGGCGAGGAGCTGGTTACCAGGGGCTCGGAAGAGCGCCTGGCTCCCATCCTCATGACCGCGCTGGCGACGGGCCTGGCACTGCTCCCCATCATTCTCGGTGGCACGAGACCCGGTCACGAAATCGAACACCCCTTGGCTGTGGTGATAGTAGGTGGGCTGATGACTTCGACCGTTCTCAATCTGCTTCTGGTACCAGCTCTGTACCTCCGGTACGGGCGGACGCCAACACAAGAGACAGAGATCTGAACGGGGTTGCGTCATCGAGTGGCTGCTCAACCGGCAGCCGTCGATTGGGCCCGTTCGGACTCGAGTCGTTCTCTGAGAGGGGAAGGATGCTAGCTCAACAGTCTATTGCCGTCCTATCCGTGACGGCGTTGCTGACAATCGGCGCCGGTGGATTCCAAGCTGCCGCTCAGGAACCGACACTCCCGCCGGACACTCTCGTTCTCGATCTGGACACCGCGCGGCGGATCGCGCTGGAACAGAGCCCTCGCATCCACGCTGCCCGGGCACTGCTCGATGGTGCCCGGGGCGACCGTCGGCAGGCAGGTGTGTATCCGTACAATCCGGACCTGGAACTGAAGACGTCCTCGCTGATCGAGCCGGGAGACGTTGGATCGTTCGAGGGAGTGCTCACTCAGGAACTCGAGTGGGCCGGACAGTGGGGCCTACGGAAGGCCGCAGCTGACCATGGCGTCGCGGCAGCGCAAGGTACTGCCCTCGATATGGTTCGGGCGACTGTCTACGAAATTGACGTCTCCTACTTTCGCGCAGTATTCGCCGCACGCCGTCTCGAAGTGACGCGGCTGGGCTCGGAGCTGAGCGGCGGATTTCTCCAAGCAGTGCAGATACAGGCGCGCGAGGGTGAGGCCAGTCCAATGGAGGTCAACGTCGCGCAGATAGAGGCAGGTAGAGCCCGTGCCGCGGAACGGTCCGCGGTGCGCGTCGCAGCGCTGGCAAAGCTGGAGTTGACTCGGGTGCTGGGGCTGCAACCGGGCCGACCAGTGAGATTGGTTGACGACGCCGCGACCTCGTTCACCACAGACTCGTTCGACCTCGACTCGCTGGTCGTCGTTGCCATTGCTTCGCGTCCCGACCTCAAGGCTGCGGAGGCCGCAGTGGCCCGCGCCAACGCGAGTCGCCGCCTCGCAGCGCGCGAGGCGATCCCGAACCTCAGAGTATCGGCCGTCACCGAACGAGGTGGCCTGTCGGAGGACGTGAACTGGGGTCTGCGCTTTGGCCTCCCCTTGCCGCTCTGGAACCGTAACCAGGGGCTCAGCGACTTCGGCCGTGCGGAGGAGGCCCGTGCCGAGGCTGAGCGCGAAGCCGTCGAGTTGCTGGTCCGGACCGAAGTTGCGTCGAGTCTGGAGACGTACCGTTCGGCTCATGAAGAACTCGCAGTGTTTGAGGCGCAGGTGCTCAACCCGGCCCGCTCGAACCGGGGCCTGTTACAGACAGCCTACGTAGCCGGTAGGATGGACCTGCCCACCGCACTCTTGCTGCGGAGCCAACTACTCGAAGCAGAACTGGAGTACTGGAACGCTTGGCTCGCCGAAAGGACCGCTCTCTCAGCGTTGCAAGCCGCTGTCGGCGCTGTGCCGCCCGAACTCGCGCCGGAGTTCTGAGTTGTTCCTTGTCCGGTGGCCTCCCTCCATCGGCTCCTTCCAGTCGAGGTAGACCCAGTTCGGCCCCTCGCGAATGATCGCTTGAGCTTGCTGTCGTTCGCACGGGTGTGGTTCTCCGCGTAGCGCAGCACGGACTTGGACATGTCCGCGATCGCCGCGAGGGATTCGTCTTTGGCGGCGGTTGCTTGCATCGCGGCGGCGCGACTCATGATCTGCGCCTCGCGGTTGCCGTCGTGCGCGTCTAAGGTGTTTTCGAAGTCTTCCGGCGAGTACGGCGGCGCCGGAAACACCTCGGGGTTTGCGGCCAAGCCGGCCGCGACGTCGTTTGCGAGCCGCAGGATGTCGGGCTCGCGATAAGGAAACCGCATCTTGAATGACCTGCCTTTCATTCGCTGCCATGTGGGGTTGCGGCCTGGCCGAAGTGCCAGGAGCCGCGATCGCATCCCGATTGGTCGAGCCACACGGGGTGGCGGGCGGGGCATGACCTGGGGCGAGCCGTCTGACGCGTCTCCCAGCTCACCTGCACGCTCAGGCGCGTTCCCTGGGGAGTCGGTCGCCGACGTCGACGCTCGAAGCGGCCCGCCTGAACGCTGAGTCCCGCTCGCCGAAGTGTCGGACAACGCGATGCAAGCGTGAGCTGCCGATCCTGAAGGTTCAGGGGGAGGGGTTGAAGCGTGAGGGACGGCTCCTGACGTGTGAGGGACAGCTCCTGAAGCGTGAGGGACGGTCCCTGAGGCGTGAGGAATGGCTCCTGAAACGTGAGACGAGGCGCCTAAAGCGTGAGGGACGGCGCTTGAAGCGTGAGGGACGGCCCCTGAAGCGTGAGGGACAGCCCCTGAAGCGTGAGATTGGGCCCCTGAAGTGTCAGACGAGGCGTCTGAAACGCCAGCCGCCACGTCTAACTCGATACCCGGCAACTCCTTACGGTCACTGATCCGCACGGCCGCTCCTCCCTGGTGAACGATCTCGTCTTGAGGACTCGGCCCGAGCGGGCCGCGGGCTGCCGGCGGGCAGCGTAGGTGTCCCTACTTATATAAGACGTAAGGGTGTTGCACTTTGGGGGTTAATCGGTTGTGGCGAAAGGAGTTACGGAGCAGGCTCTCCAGCGGCGCCGTTGTGCTCGAGGAGGCCTGTCTTTTCCGGGTCGGATGAGTCGAGTACGTGGCTGAGCAGGGATCTCAGCTTCTTGAAGGCGCGGTTGACGTGACTCTTTCACCGTGCCAATCGGCATGCGCAATTCCTGGGCGATCTCGTCATACGAGCGCTGCTCGAGGACGTGCAGCTCTACGCACTGGCGGGGCACGGGTTTCAGCTGGTCCAACGCGTCGTCCACGGCGGCGCGCAGCTCGGGCGTGCCGGGGTCCGGCGTCGGCGAGTCCAGGAAGTGGGGCACTTCGATGTCGACCAGGTCCAAGGAAACGCGATTGGGCAAGCTCACAGAGTCGGGCGGCCGGCTCCGGGCGTAGTCGATGGCCGTGCGGTACGCGATCGTGGTAATCCACGACACGAAGCTGCTTTCGGGGTGGTAGTTCTCGAGGAACATCGCGGCCTTGAAGAAGGTGTCCTGAGCGAGCTGCTCTATGTGCTCTGTAGTACCGACCTGGCGGCCGATGATCCAACGGACCCGCTCCTTGTGTCTGTGGACCAGCTCAGCCCACGCGCCCTCGCGGCGCTCAAGGGCGAGGGCGACGACCTCCTGGTCGGAGAGCTGCGAGAGATCTGGACGTGGGCCCATGCCGCATCAATAGGGCGCGGCGGGCGCCAGGTTTCAAGGTGTCGGGGAGCGGCGGGTGGGAACGCGTGCCTGACACGGACGGGAGGCCGTCGAGGGCAATTGCCAATGCTGTGTATCACGCGAGCGGGACTCTCGTGCTCGCGCGCGAAAGAGTCAGCCCGCGGGAATCGGCACCTGCCCGCCCTTTATTGGTGCCGTTCGCGATCTGCCGGGTGCCCATGATACCCGCCTCCACCTGGAGGCGATCGGTCCATGGGAGCGGCGGCAGGCACTGCTCGGCGTGCAAGATCTTGGCATACCGCGCCGCGGCTCGGCGTCTACCGGCAGAACGGGGCTCGTCACATGGCCAGGGACGGAATTGAACCGCCGACACGAGGATTTTCAGTCCCCTGCTCTACCAACTGAGCTACCTGGCCCCGGGGGAAGAAATGTAAATGGGACGATCGGAGGCGGTAAGTGTACCGGGGCAGGGCCGCGCTAGCGACCGTCACGAGCGTCTCGGAACCGCTTGAGCTTGGGTGCGTTCGGATACCGCTCTAACACGAGATCGACCACCCGCTTCGCCCGCTCCGGGTCCTTCTTCACCGTGCGGTAGATCTCCTCCAGCCTGATGGCCGCGTTGATCTCGACCCGAGGCGAAGCCCGACGCTCCAGATGGCCCTCGAGAAACGTTATTGTATCCTCCAAGCTGGGCCGTGCCCCCGCAGGCGGCGATGTCAGAGCGCCGCCTGCGAACACCGACATCAGCCAATCCCCAATGGGTAGGAGGATGTGCTCCAGCAGCAGATCCCAACCCCACCAGATCAATCCGCAAGTGCCCGACACGGCAAACCAGCGCGGATCATCTCTCACCAGGACTGCTACCACGAAAGTGCCCACCGTGGCGGTACCGAATATCCCCCGTATCGCCGTTGCGACCCTCAGTTGAGAGTTCGGTCTACGCATCGGCGGTGTCACATCCCAGCTCGGTCACGGCCAAGCTCTCCTCGGTCGGACGGTTGGCCACAGTTTCCTATTGCTACGCACGTTTGATCCATCGGGCAAGTGCTCGTGGGCTTGCCAGTACCGGCTGGCGGCCTTGAAGATCTATCTTCTTGTGGTATCGTAACGCTCGACGCAGGCGTGGGCGCGACGGCAGAATCCCACTCGACCCTATTTTGTCAGGCTCCTCAGATTCAACGGAGATCGAGGCATGAAACAGTATCAGGTCGCCATCGTGAGACTGCAGCACAAGTCGCAAGAAGATGAGGAGACTTTGACCGACCTACTAAACGAGCGCACCCGCATGGGATGGCGTTATCACTCGCTCACCAAGATCGACCACGACCGGATGGCGGCGGTGTTCGAGCGGGAGGCGTGACGACTTGCTTCCGCGAGAGGCCACTCCACCAGGACAACCAGCCATGACCAGGCAAACCGCTGGCAGCCGGGTTTCCTCTGACCGAGTGTATGACGGCCGGATTGTCAAACTGGACGTTGACGTCGTAAAGGCGCCGGACGGCTCCGAATTACGGCTCGAGATGGTGCGCCACCCCGGGGCCGCCGCCGTCGTGCCGCTGCTCTCCGATCCCGGAGCTGACGACCCGAGCATCCTCTTGATACGCCAGTACCGTTACGCGGCCGGTGGCGTCATCTGGGAGATCCCCGCTGGCGTGTTGGAGCCCGGCGAGAGCCCTATCGATTGCGCCCGGCGTGAACTGCTGGAGGAGGTGGGCGCCTCCGCCCGGGAATGGAGCCATCTCACGACGATTTACACGACCCCGGGCTTCACCGACGAACAGATCCACCTGTTTCTCGCCTCTGGGATCTCGGTGGGTGATACGCAGCATGAGATCGACGAGTTCATCGAGGTGGAGGCGCGCCCGATATCCCAAATCCTCGAGATGATCCGCACGGGTGACATCGTCGACGGCAAATCCATCACCGCTCTTCTGTTCACCGCCGGTTTCCACCTGGGACTCTAGCCACCGTCCTCTAGCAGGGACATTGGACCGTGAAAAGGGACAACCGGCACAAGCACCGACCAAGCAGCGTAAGCCAGCATCCTATAACAACTTAATCCGCACAGACCCGGCCCGGACGGGGCGGGTATGCTTCCTGCTCCCATCACAATCAACTCGCGTGGACTCATGTGGAGGGGATTAGCGAACCTTTTCGTCAGATCGATGGGTTCCCGATCCGTTGCTGCGGCGGAGAACCCGGGAGTAGACCAAGATGAGAGCAGTCCTGGAAAGCCCACGCCGAGCCACGGCTCGGCCCGCCAGTCTACCGGAGCGCCCCGATTTCAAGGACTGGGACGATTCCAGGGTGGTTGCCTCCTATCTGGCGGGAAGCGGAAGGGCATTCAACGAACTGGTCGCAAGGTACCAGAGGCGCCTCCTCAATTTCGTGTACCGGACGATCGGGGACCGGGAACGCGCGGAGGACCTCGTGCAGGAAGTGTTCATCCGGGTACACCGGCACATCGCCCGATTCGACCAGTCCAAGAAGTTCTCGACCTGGATCTACACCATTGCCTCGAACCTGGCCAAGAACGAGCTGAGGAACCGGAGCCGCAGCCCTCTAGTCCTGTTCCAGACCATCAAGAAGAACTGGGAGGCGGATCATCGGCCACTCCAGTTTGAAGATCGCCACCAGCGACCGGATGACCTCTACCGCAAGCGGCACTTGAGAGACCTCGTGGACTGGTCGGTGAAACAGCTTCCAGAACACCACAGGGTGGTGTTCGTGCTGCGTGAGCTAGAAGGAAAGACGTACGAAGAGATAGCCGAGATCACCAACTGCAACCTCGGCACGGTGAAGAGCCGATTGAACCGGGCGCGCAATCGATTCGCCCAGGTCATCGCGCCGTTGCTGGATTAGCTCCGAGTCCGCTCGACCCGGAGAGGGCGGCCAGTGTCGCCCTAATTTCCCACCCTGACCCGATCCCCATGCGGAATCGGGTGGCCCTAGGTGTGGGGAACTTCCTCCCGTTATAACGGTACTATTGCTCGGTTACACTTTAACGCGGCTACGTACTCAATCCCAATGCTCTGCGCCGATTTTCTTCAGCTTTACTCTGAGTACCGTGATGGGGTCTGCGATCCCGGTTTGGAACGGGAGATACGCAATCACCTGTCAGATTGCCGGAAGTGCATGGACTACGACGCGTACATCTCCCGCGGGGTCATGTTGCTCAAGGCAACCAGCGATATCGCACCATCCCCGCGGTTCGCGCGTCGGCTTGAGCGGCGGCTTTGCAGCGAGGTTCGATCCGCCCGGCCGGGCTCACCAACGCGTGGCGTGCCAGCGGGCGTGATGGCCGCCCTCGTTACTGCCGCGGCTGTCACGCTGCTCGTAGCCGTAGCATCGACTTCCAGGACACGGCCCCCGGCGCCGAGTGCTGCGGGCCTGGTGGCAGCACCACTGGTCGCCTCTACTGCGTCCGCGGAAGGCACACCGACGGGGGTGCGGCCACGCCCAGCCACGCGCGCGACACGCCAACCGACCGGGCCACCATTCGTCGCTGCAACCTCTGACGGCGGAACTGTGGACTTGACCGACCAGAGCGTCCCGGCATTCGTTCGCGACGTAGCTGCACCCCAACCTCAGGTGTCCTTCACGACTTGGGTTACGCTGAGCCACTAGACAGTCGGATTACACTTTCTTCCACACATTCCGGTCACTAACTTCCGCCCATATGGCGGCTCCACTCACGTTCGACTCAGTCTATCGCGCTCTAAAAAGGGATGCTCCTGCACCCGTCTACTACCTCACCGGTGAAGAGGATATGCTCAAAGAGGAGCTGGTAGATTTGGTGCTGAGCAGGGCAGTCGAACCAGCGAGCCGGGATTTCAACCTCGATGTCCGTAACGCAGCCGATTTGAACGGCGAGAGTTTCCACTCCCTGGTCGAGACGCCCCCGATGCTGGCGGACCGGCGAGCTGTGGTAATCAACAACATTGGGCAATGGCGGAGAAACGCGAAGGTGTGGCAGGTCGTCTACCGTTACTTGGAGAACCCGTCACCGACAACCGTTCTCGTTCTGGTCACGGCTAGTGGGGAGAAGCCAGACAAGCGTGTGGCGCAATTCGCCGCACACGTCGTGGCACAGCCACTCAATCCCGCCCGCCTGGGCCGCTGGATCGGGGTCCGAGCGCAGCGTGCTGGATTCACCATGACGGACGCTGCGACGCAACATCTGCTCAAGGCCGTGGGGTCCGAGCTATCGGCATTGGCGATGGAAATAGAAAAGCTGGGGGCGATAGCCCAACCGGATACTCCCCTGGATGCCGCTGAAGTCGCTCAGCTGGTCGGAATCCGGCGGGGAGAAACACTGGACGATTGGGTGGGCGCTGTCTTGCTGCGCGACATTTCCAAAGCGGCGAACATGCTGGAACCGGTGATGTCCGCTGCCGGCGTAACTGGCGTCCGGATGCTGATCGCGCTCGGTTCCGGACTCGTGGGGGTCAGACTGGCTCTGGCGCTGGTCGAGGACGGACTGACACAGCAGAAACTGGCGAGCGAGTTGTTCGAAGCGATCCGCGCCAGTCGTCCCCCGTGGCTGACGAGCTGGAAAGACACAGCTAAGCTATGGGCAGCCGCCGCGCGTCAGTGGTCGCGTGCGGAGATCGAAACGGCGCTCCGGTTGGCGTACGAATGTGATCGCTCACTCAAGTCAACGACCCTTAGTGACGCGCGCGGTATCATATTGGATCTAATGCTCGGTCTGAGCCCCAAAGTAGAGGCGGCGGCATGAAGCGTATCGTAGTGTTGGCTGCACTCCTGACCTGTCTCGCACCAAGATCATTTGCGCAGGCGACCAACTGGGCGCCGCGCGACTCGATAGTCGCAGACTCGCTACTCATGGAAGCAATGCGGCTCGCCACCGAGGGACAGGCGGATTCGGCCAGATCGCTGGTGAGGCGGCGGCTCGCATCCTTGTCGCCACAAGACCCACTGTACCCCGGAGCCTTGTTCACGGCCGGCGTCGTGGCGAGCAACTCAGACAGTGCACTGGCCTACTTCCGCACGGTCAGCATCGAGTACTCACGCTCCCGATGGGCCGACCAGGCCCTGCTCAGGATGGCAGAGCTGCGGTTTGCCTCTGGCGAATTGCGGTCGGCAGCCAATTCTGCCGAGAGGATCCTACTGGACTACCCATTCAGCGACGCCCTCCCCAGAGCGGCCTTCTGGGCAGGTCGCGCCTACCTCGAGCTGGGTGAGTCAGACTCCGGCTGCGACCTACTTCGCCGCGCCGAGGCATCTGCCGGTGACGATATCGAGCTGTCCAATCGGTCACGCTACTACTTGCAGCGCTGTCCCGGGGCTGTGGCTGACTCCACTGCTGCAGAATCCCGCCGGACTACCACTGGATCACGCTCATTCTTCGCAGTGCAGGTGGCGGCGGTCCGCAGCGCCGCCGGGGCGGACGAACTGATGCAGGCATTGCACCGGGAAGGGTACCAACCGCACGTGGTGCGCGAGCCCGATGGCCTGCTCAAAATTCGGGTCGGCCGGTTCGCCAACAGGGGCGACGCAGAGGCGATCGTTGCGGAACTCAAACGTAGGTTCGGCGGCGAGCCATTCGTTGTGGAGCAGCCGTGAGTCGGAGCCAGGGCTGTCAGCCGCCAACCGAGACCCCGCTGATGCAGCAGTATCGCGAGGTAAAGGCGCAGCACCCGAACGCGATCGTATTTTTCCGAATGGGCGATTTCTATGAGATGTTCTACGACGATGCGAAGCTTGCGGCGCGGGACCTCGGTCTCACGCTGACGAGCCGCAACAGCGGTGCCGCCGCCAAGGTGCCGCTGGCAGGTGTGCCAGTCAAGGCCGCCGGCGAGTACTTGCGCCGCCTCGTGGAACTCGGCCATCGAGTCGCGATCTGCGAACAGGTGGAAGATCCCAAGCTCGCCAAGGGGGTGGTCCGGCGCGCTGTGGTGGAGACACTCACGCCAGGGGCTGTATTCGCCCAGGATTGGCTGGAGGGTGGCCGCAACAACTTCCTAGTGGCAGTCAACCCGGGAGACCCAGTCGGCCTGGCTGCGCTCGATCTCTCCACCGGTGAGTTCATCCTGGAAACCACTTCTGCGATAGACTTGGAGGCAGCGCTAGCTCGCTATGCGCCGCGTGAGATCGTGATCCCTGAGAGTCATGAATCCCACTGGCTGCCGGGCACCGCGATAGTGACGGAACGCGAAGCGTGGGAATATGACCCCGCTCTGGCAACAGAGGAGATCCGACGTCGCTTCAAGCTGCACAGTCTCGCCGGACTCGGTATCGAGCATTGTGACCGGCCTGCCCTGGCGGCCGCTGCCGCCCTGCTCAAATACGCAGCCGAGTTGCAGCCCGGCGGCTTGCCGCACATGGCGCGACCCACGATGCGACGGGCCGGCACCACGATCCCGCTCGATCAAATGACAAAGAGGAACCTCGAACTCGAGGAACCGCTGCGAGCAGACGACCCGAGTGGCACGTTGCTAGAAGTGATCGATCGAACCGTGACGCCGATGGGTGCGCGGCTGATGCGGCAGCGACTGCTCGCTCCGCTGCGAACGGTGTCAGAAATCCAGGAACGACTAGACGCCGTCGCTGTGCTGGTCGGTGACATGCGGGGTAGAGAACGGCTGAGGGATGCCCTCGACGGTGTGCGAGATCTCGAACGGCTGTGCGGCAGGACGGCTGCAGGCAGAGCCTCACCCCGTGATTTGGGGGCACTTCGCGACTCGTTGGCCCGCCTACCAGACGTCCGCTCCGCTCTCGATGGATTGGGATCAAGAGAAGAGAGCAGCGAACTGACCCGCTGCTCGCATGACTTCGATCTACATGCGCAGCTCACAGAGCGCCTCAGCAGCTTCCTGGTGGACCGGCCACCTGTGACCGTAGGCGATGCAGACTCGATCCGGCCGGGAGCCGATCCGGAGCTGGACGAGGTGCGCGAACTGCGCGACGGGGGCAAGCGGTTCATCGCGTCACTCCAGTCCCGTGAGCGGGAACGCACCGGCATCGCCTCTCTCAAGGTCGGGTACAATAAGGTCTTCGGCTATTATCTCGAGGTCTCTAAGGCGCGTCAACACAGCATCCCGCAGAACTATGAACGGCGCCAGACCCTCACCAACGCTGAGCGCTTCGTCACCCCCGAGCTGAAGGAGTACGAAGCAAAGGTACTCGGGGCTGAAGAACGAGTCCTAGTACGCGAGCGACAACTGCTGGATCGGATGTGCGAGTCAGTGCGGACACGACTCCCGCAGCTGCAGCTCACTGCCAAGCATCTCGCTGATTTGGACGTTTACGCCGGACTGGCGGAGACTGCCGTTCGTGAGAAGTATGTGCGACCCACTGTTTCCGATGGCTACGCACTTGAGCTCACAGCATGCCGCCATCCGGTGGTGGAGCGCACGCTCCCCCCCGGCAAGTTCATCCCAAATGACATAAGACTCGACGACGCCGGTCGCGTAGTCCTGCTCACCGGACCCAACATGGCCGGCAAATCTACTATCCTGCGGCAGGTGGGGCTGGCTGTCGTCATGGCACAGATGGGTAGCTATGTGCCGGCAGCCGCAGCCCACATTGGAGTCGTGGATCGCGTATTCACGCGCGTGGGAGCCAGTGACAGCTTGGGCAAGGGCCAGTCCACCTTCATGGTGGAGATGAGTGAGACCAGCTCCATTCTGCACGCTGCCACGGACCGGAGTCTGGTGCTGCTGGATGAAATCGGCCGTGGCACGTCGACGTTCGACGGGGTTGCCATCGCATGGGCTGTGACCGAGCATCTCCACGACCGAACCGGCTGCAAGACGGTCTTCGCCACTCACTACCACGAACTCACCCAGCTGACGGAGACGCTGCAGCACGCCCGCAACTTCAACGTGGTCGTGAGAGAAGTAGGTGACGAGATCGTATTCCTACACGTACTCGAACCGGGCGGTACCGACCGTTCCTACGGTGTTCACGTGGCGCGACTGGCGGGACTGCCTGACGCCGTGGTGCGGCGTGCTCGAGATATACTCGCCTTATTGGAGTCTGGTCACCACGTTGCCGGCGCGACACCGCCCAAGCCTCCCGACGCAACACAGCTTGGCTTGTTCACGAAGGCGGAGCATCCCGTTGTGGAACAGCTGCGACAGATCGACCCCAACTCCATGACGCCCTTCGAGGCATTGGGCCGCATCGCCGATCTAAAACGGATGACGGAGGAGCAGTGAGACGTATACTCGTAAGCTGTGTGGTAGTCTTCACCTTCACGACGTGTAGCATCGACCGATCAGAACGGAGCGGCCGGACCGATTCAGGCACGGATTCCGGATTCCATCTGCCGGTACTCACGAATGCCGAATCACCTGTGGCGTATCCTGTCAACCTCTACGAGCAGCAGGTCGAGGCCTCGGTGATACTGCGCCTTTTCGTCACAGAAGACGGCATAGTCGTTCCGGAATCCACACGCGTTGCTGAGACCAGCGGCTACCCGGCACTCGACTCTGCTGCGCTTGCAGGTGTCTCCTCGATGTCATTTGCGCCTGCAAGTCAGGCCGGCCAGCCAGTAGCCGCCATGTTTCTACAGCCGATTCACTTCAGACACCCTGCGCGCTCGGGTTCCGGAGAACCGCTGTGAGCCACCCGCACCTCAAGCCGTATGACAGCGTGCTCGACACGATCGGATGGACCCCTCTCATTAGACTCAACAGGGTAGCTGGCTCCATCCGCACGCCAGTCTTTGGAAAGGCCGAATTCTTCAATCCCGGTGGCTCCGTGAAAGACCGCATCGGGACTGCGATCATCGAGGATGCAGAACGGCGTGGCGAGCTGGGCCCCAACGGAATCATAGTCGAAGGCACATCCGGCAACACCGGCGTAGCGCTGGCTATTGCAGCGACGCAAAAGGGATATCGCTGCATCTTCACGATGCCAGACAAGATGTCACAGGAAAAGGTGCGTTTGCTGAAGGCCTTCGGCGCCGAGGTGATCATCACACCGACGGCCGTCCCACCGGATCATCCCGACAACTACGTCGTGAAGGCCAAGACGATTGTCAAGAACACACCCAACTCCATCTTCGCCAACCAGTTCTACAACCAGGCCAACGTAGAGGCACACTATCGCACTACTGGACCGGAGCTGTGGGAACAGACAGATGGAGGCATCACCCACTTGGTTGGATCGGCTGGCACGGGCGGCACCGTGAGTGGAGCGGGACGTTTCCTCAAGGAGAAGAACCCCGATATCACGGTTGTCGTGGGCGATCCGGAAGGCTCGATCTTCTCGGAATACGCGAGTACCCAGAGAATCACCGAGGGACACACCTACAAGGTCGAGGGCATCGGTGGCGATAAGATACCGGACACGCTCGATTTCGACGTGGTCGACGAGTTCCGCGTGGTGAGCGACCAGGAATCGTTCCAGATGGCACGCCGCCTGGCACGAGAAGAGGGGTTGTTCGTGGGAGGCTCTGCCGGACTCAATGTCGTAGTGGCGTTGCGGGTGGCCCAGGAAATCGATGACCCATCCGCCTGCGTAGTGACAATCCTGTGTGATACGGGTGAGCGATACTTGTCCAAGCTGTTCAACGACGAGTGGATGCGAGAGAACCAGATGTTGGAGAGCCAGCGTGTTACGGCAGTGCAATTGCTGGCGGCCAAGCCGGAGGGCACACCCCATCTGGTGACCGTAGAACCGGCACACACCGTGCGGCAAGCGCTCAACCTGATGAGCACATACGGTGTATCGCAGCTGCCGATCATCGAGGCGGGAGATTGCGTGGGGTCGTTGTCGGAAGCAGCCTTGATGACGAGGGCCATTGCCACGCCGGTAGTGCTGGATCAACCGGTGCACGACGTGATGGAAGCCCCGTACCCAGTGGTAGAAGCCGACTTTGCGGTAGAGGGGTTCTCAGAGTTGTTGTCTCGGGAGACTCCCGCGGTGCTGGTCCGTCAGGACAACCAGCTGGCAGGCATCGTCACCCGCTACGACGTGCTGCACCAGGTGGCGGGAATAAGGTGAACGCCTGCCCCAACATGAAAGCCGTCTCGACGAAGTGCCATGTGGCAACTGGAATCGAATGCGCATAGCCGTGCTCACGGGGGGCTCGAGCCCCGAGCGCCATGTGGCCCTGGCGGGTGCAGCTCAGGTAGTCCGCGCACTACGCGAACTCGATCACTCGGTAGCCGTCGTAGACACCGTCGAGGGACCGCTCGATGCAACGGCCGAGCGCCGCCTGCTGGAAACATCGGTGGGCCGAGATCCGCCGACCTTGGCAGAACTGCACTCTCTGCAGAGACGCGAGCATCCGGAGGCCCTGGCATCCATTCCCCAATTGCGCGACGCGGATCTGGTGTTCCTCGTGCTGCACGGCCAGCAGGGAGAGGGCGGTGAGATCCAGGCATTGCTCGATTTGGCCGGCATAGCCTACACCGGCTCGGGACCGCTCGGAAGCGCAGTGGCCATGGACAAGGACATCGCTAAACGCCTGTTCAAGCTGGCAGCGGTGCCCACCCCGAAGTGGCAATTGTGGCCGCTGACCGACCAGGACGTCGAGCAACTGGGACTGCCTCTGATCGTCAAGCCTTCCAAAGTTGGGTCCTCGGTCGGCCTGACCGTAGTTCGCTCACGCACCGAGCTCGAAGCAGCCGTGCACGAGGCACAGCAGTACGACGAGGAGGTGATCCTGGAGCAGCTGGTGGCCGGTAGGGAATTCACGGTAGGCGTACTCGAAAACCGGCCCCTGGCAGTCGGCGAAATCGTACCACAGCATGAAACGTTCGATTACGAATGCAAATACACACCTGGAATGACCCAGGAGATCTTCCCGGCCCAGATCGCCGAAGCCCAGACTCGTGAGCTGCAGCAGCTGGCAGTCCGGGCGCACCGCGCACTCAAACTGCGTGACTTCTCCCGCATAGATTTCAAGCAGGACTCGTCGGGGACTCTGATGTGCTTGGAGGCGAACACGTTGCCTGGCCTGACGCCAACCAGCCTACTGCCACAGTCGGCTGCAGCCTGCGGGATTTCCTTCGGAGAACTATGCGAGGCACTATGCTCAGCCGCCCTGCAGCGAGCAAGGGAACAAAGCAGGGCGCTGTCGCGGTAAATTGAATCATATGCGGTTCGAAATGCCCCACGACTCGCCGCGACGACCGTCGCCATTGTCACTCACCCCCTGGGTCAGGGGACTGATCATGGCGAATGCAGTGGTCTATCTGCTGATGGTCACCGTGTTTACCGGCCCATGGGTGATCGGTGCGGGTGCATTTGATCCCAACAATCTCGGTGCCCGGTGGTGGACCTTCGTGAGCTACATGTTCCTGCACGGTGGTCTGATGCACCTGTTGATGAACCTGCTGCTGCTGTTCGTATTCGGCCCCGCGGTAGAGAAACGGATGGGTGGCAACACGTTTGCCGCCTACTACTTTTCATGTGGCGTCGGGGGCGCTGCCTTCTCGCTGATAATCGACCTCTTCAGCCCGCTTGGTCCCATGATCGGCGCGTCGGCCGCCGTCCTGGGAGTAGCACTCGCATTTGCGATGTTCTGGCCCAATGAGCCCATCCACGTCTTCCCACTCCCCATGCCAATCAAGGTCAAGTGGTTGGTCGCCTTCTTCGTTGTAATGGACCTCCTAGCCGCTCGGGCAGGAGCCCAAGACGGGGTCGCTCACTTTGCTCACCTGGGCGGCTTCCTGTTTGGCTACGTGTTCCTCAGAAGCCAGGCGAACATGATGAGCAGGGCTCGGGCGGTACCTGCACGTGAGCGGCAGGTGCGGGAGCTCGCGCGGCGGCGTCGCAAGGAGCCAGTCGGAGCAGCCCATCAGAACAAAGGGCAGCAGAAACCAGAGGGCTTCGACAGATACGACGAGGTGGATCGCGTGCTGGACAAGATATCGGAGTCCGGCCTGGAGAGTCTCACAGCGGATGAACACAAGCTGCTGGACGAGGCCAGCAAGCAACTTCGCAGGCACTAGCCCATAACCATGGCCAGGCTGAGCGTTCGACAGGGAAACATCACTACTTACGATGGTGACGCGATCGTCAACGCTGCCAACAACCATCTCCAGCTCGGTGCCGGCGTCGCTGGCGCCATTCGCCGATCAGGTGGCCCGTCGATCCAAGCGGAGTGTGACGCGCATGGGCCAATCCGAGTAGGTGAGGCTGCACTCACTGGTGCTGGCGACCTCAAGGTGAAGTGGATCATCCATGCTGCCGCCATGGGAGACGAACCCGTCTCCGAACGGTCAATCCATGAGAGCACCATGGCGAGCCTCTCACTCGCGGCGGAGCACAGGATCAGCCGGATTGCATTTCCCGTCTTGGGGTCGGGCGTTGGCGGCTTCGAGTTCAAGCAAGCTGCAGAGATAATGCGCGACGCAGTGCGACAATCACCAGATTCTGCATCCCTCGAAGAGATCGTGTTCTACGGCTTCAGCTTCGATGACGCGGTGCAGTTGGAGCAGATTCTGCTGGGTGACGGTTGATCGCGGCACGTAACCCGCTGTTCTTGTCACAACGCCAGTTTCAACCGGAGCACGCAGGGTCCCACCTCGGCGGTTGCTCCTTGTAAGGATGAGTCACACTCCAAACAATGGGGCTTGTCAGAGCTTGCCTGGCTTCCCAAATTGTGTGCGCTTCCATGATCATCAACCTTGTCCCCGACTTCATGGCTGTGCTCGAGGCGGCCGATCCGTTGGAGGCGTATCTCCGCTATGTCGATGATCATCTGCCCGTCCTGAGCGCGTATTGGCACAACTACATCCTCGACCTCGATAGTCCTCACGCTGAGGACATAATGCGCCGCACATTGGACGCGGACAGACGCGATTTGCACACGCTCACGGCTGCTGTGGACGTCGCGGTGCTTGCCGACGAGACCATGGCGCGCTGTGTGGACCTGTTCGAGATCGACTCCCCGCTCGACGTGTACCTCATGGTGGGTGTGGGTGGCGCCAATGCCGGCGAACTTGTGGTGGCTGGGAGGGGGATCGCCTTCGTCTGCCTGGAACACTTCACCGGCCGTGCTAACCCGGAAACACTGGGCCTCGGACTGCGGCCCGACCTGCTTCCCCTGTGGATCGCACACGAGATTGCCCACAACGTGCGCTACTGTTCGCCTGGCAGCGATAGCGAGATGAAGCGGCTAATCCGGGAGATGAACGGCAATTACGACTATTGGGAGACCGGCAGTAGAGCGACGCTGGGCGAGCTCCTGGTGAACGAAGGACTGGCAGTAGCAGCGTCCAAGAAGGCAGCTCCTGGGTTCCAGCTGTGGGACTACCTCGGCTACACCCGGCGACAGTATCGCCGGCTCAGAGAACTGGAGGCCTACCTGACCCATCATCTCGAGGGCGAGATGGAAAGCACGGGATTGGGCTACCGCCTGCGGTACCTGTCAGGCGGCATGAGTGCCGCCCAGCGCCTACTGGGGGGCAAGGTCATTCCCGAGCGTTCGGGCTACTACATCGGATTGAGAATGGTGGAGGCTACGGTCGCCTCGCGCGGCATCGCTCGGGCGTTGCGTGCCAGCGCGGAGGATTGCAGGGAGCTTGAAGACCGCGCCGCTGGTAGAACCGCCTGAATCATGACTCCCGCTAGAACGGCAAACGGCTCCAACCCAACCGGCTCAGAACATGAAGACCGACGCTACAACCACGCACTACGCGAAGTATTGGACGAACTGATCCAGCACGTCCGCCAGATCTCAAGGTCCCGAGACGCTCTACCGCAACAAGAATTGCTCCAAGCCCAAGAACGGCTGGAATGGTTGGCCGATGAGGTGTGGCGCCTGACGATGGAGGGAGAGGAACTCGGATAGCAAGCGTGGGGCCGCCACGCTACTCCTCGGTCTCACCCCCCCGTGCCACCAACCTATTTGCCCACACAGAACGTCGCGAACACTCGCGCCAGCACATCCTCGGCGGTCACCACCCCAATGACGTCATCCAACGCGGTTACCGCGGCCCGCAAATGGGTGGTGGCAACCACACCGTCCAGGCCCGCTGCCCGCGCGTCCGCAAACGCACAGATCTCACCGTGTGCCTGCTCCAGAGCGAGCCGGTGTCGCTCGCGAGTTATCAACGGTTCGATATCGCCACCCGGACTGAGGCTAGAGAAGACAATTGCCGCTAAGCTCTTGCGTAGCTCAGCCAGACCGGTGCCCTCATGGGCCGAAACCCGGATCATATCCCGCCACTGTACCTGCCCCACCCCTTCGTCTCCCAGCACATCGACCTTGGTTCTGACGACGACCACCGGAGCCACCGCGTTGCCCAGGAAGGCTCGCTCCTCCGCGCTCAACTCACCACCCTGCTCCACACACAGCAGAATCACGTCCGCGGCTGACAAATACCGGTGACTAACCTCGATCCCGGCCCGCTCCACCCTGTCATCACTCTCTCGCAGTCCTGCTGTGTCGATCAGCCGGAACGGGAAACCGTCACAGGTGACATGCGCTTCAATTGCATCGCGTGTCGTTCCAGGCACCTCCGTGACGATGGCGCGATCGTGACCGAGGAGCGCGTTGAACAACGAGGACTTACCCGCGTTGGGGCGGCCGGCGATGACACAGACAGCACCTTCCTGCAACCGCTCACCTTCAGCTGCAGTTTCGAGAACCCGTGAGATCGAACGCTTGAGGTCGAAGACTGCGGCGTCGATCCGGCCGGCCGGAACCGGCCCGGCGTCCTCTTCTGGGAAATCAATGTCGTAGCAACACAACGCTTCCAGTTCGAGTACTTTTTCTCTCAAGCCACCGATCAGTGATGACAGTCCACGGCCCAACTGCCTCAAAGCAGCACGCCGCTGCGCTGGCGCGGTCGCGGCAGTGAGATCTCCCACTGCTTCGGCCTGAAGGAGGTCCATCTTCCCGTTCGCCAATGCACGGCGAGTGAATTCGCCCGGAGTCGCCAGCCTACTGCCCGCTGCCAGGAGCGCCGCCACCACTTCAGCAGGCACCAACATCCCGCCGTGTGTCGAGACCTCGACCATGTCTTCTCCCGTGTAGGACGCGGGTCCGCGATAGACGATGTAGAGCGCTTCGTCCAATCGTTCTCCGCTGCGGGGGTCGACCACTGGCGACAGCCGAGCGGTACGCAGCGGATCCACCGTGAACGACGGCAGAACGGACGCGACTACCTCGTGAGCACCCCTGCCTGAGACCCTGATCAAGGCTATGGCGGATCGGCCTGGTGGCGTGGACAGGGCTGTGATCACGTCGGTGAGCATGGGTGAAAGTTAGGGCTCGAGGATGCCGGAGGGAGGTGCCGCTAGGTCCCCGTGAATGCCACGCCGCCGCTACAGCCCACAGGCCGCCCCTCGAGAACTAACTACGAACCGAGTTCTTCCCGACCCGCTTCAGACGTTTTTCCGAGATCATCCATTGCTGGGGTATGCTTGCAATGTTGCTCACGGCGTAGTAGAGGTTGAGACCCGCCGAGAACTTGAAGAACAACACAGTGAGCATGACTGGCATGAAGTAGACCATCATCTTCGACTGCGGGTTCGGCGGGATGCCTCGCTGGCCCAGTTTGGAGACCACAAACATCGAGAGTCCCATCAGGACAGGGACGATGTACAAGGGGTCCGCCCGCGACAAATCGGGAAGCCACAGGAACGGTACACCTCTGAATTCGATCGTTTCGCGGAACACGAAGAACAGGGCGAAGAGAACCGGCATCGGCAGCAGCATCGGCAGGCAGCCACCCAGCGGGTTCACCCCGTGTTCCTTATACAGTTTCATCATCTCCTGCTGCAGCCGTTGCGGCTCCTGCTTGTACCGTTCCTGAACCGCCTTGATCTCCGGCTGGATAGCCTGCATCGCCATGCTCGAGTGCATGGCCTTCTGATTCAGCGGCCACATGAGTATGCGCACCGCGAGCCCAAACAGAATGAGCACCCAGCCGTATTCCAGCTTGAGTGTCTGATGCATCCAAACGAGAACCCGCGCGACGACATTGGCGATCGGCTGGATGATGGGCCGGAGAAACCATCCGTACGGATTCATGTCTTTGAGATTGTGTCCCACTCGAGAAAGGTACTGTACCTCCTGCGGGCCGAGGTACACCGAATAGGAGAACAACCCACTTGGTGCTGGCAGCGATAGCAGCAGGTCGGCTTCCTTCTCATACCTGTCCAGCTTTATCCCTCCCCAAACCACCGCACCGCCGATCCGGGGCTCCGCCTCTTCGACCGTCAGCACTGCCGTCACGAAGTACCGCGACTTCATCGCGACCCACTCAAATGGTCCCTCTAGCTCTACTCGCTCACCCTGCCCAAGCTTGTTGAAGTTCGACCGCTCCACCGACCGCCCTTTGGTGACCACGGCGTAGTTGCGGAAATCCCAGACGCTATCAGCTTCCACCAGCCGCAAACGCGGACCCAGCCGCACCAGGACCAGACCAGCCCCGGCTGCAGTGCCCGTGAACTCGCCCTCCACACTCCACTGGTACTGATCGGCACTGAACGTCTGAGTCAAGCGCACCACCGCGGACCCGCTTCGGGCGATCCACTCAAGACTCGCGCCTGATTGCTGCACCGAGACCTGAGTTCGCGATGGCTCAAAAGTCCAATCGGCCAGAGACACAGTGTCGGTTCCGAATACCAGCGCGTGTTGGAAGAAATGTGAGATCTCGGGCATGAGCTGCACCGGCCCCGTCTCGCTCGGCCCGAACGACTGGTACGACTTCAACGTCGCCGATTGCAGTCGGACACCCCTGGTCGAGAACACGTAGCGATAAAGGGGTGATTCCACGACCACGGAATCAGGCACCGAGACGATCATGCTGGAATCCGTCACCGGGGCCGCGGGTTGCGCTGGCACGACCACCCGGGGTTGGACCGGCGGCTCGACCGCCCCCGT
>Ga0209536_100004657_pt1 | contig 21629 bp, 12 predicted proteins | sample DeeMarSeWOR28_12_FD_187461 | JGI IMG/M metagenome (GOLD analysis project Ga0209536, IMG submission 187461) | Marine sediment microbial communities from White Oak River estuary, North Carolina - WOR-2-8_12 (SPAdes) (version 2) | ecosystem: Environmental > Aquatic > Marine > Intertidal zone >... | reverse complement strand
TTAATTTGTTGATTACAAAATTATAAGAACTACCAATGATGAACTGTTCTTCAAAACTCTTTTTTATGGAAGGATTCTGTGATAAAAATAACTTGAATGTATCGGTTGCATCGATCAAGTTGGTAAAGCTCGCATCCACCGGCTTGATCACATGCGATAAAAATTCATTTTTTCTCCATGTATATTCCAAGCCCGTAGTATAGGTGCTGAATTTATATAGTGATACCCGGGCAAATATTCCAGTACCTGACGTAATATTTGCATTAGGAAGGAAAGGTTTATTGCGTTTTCGTTGCTTGAACGGGATTAACCTTGGTACATCGAGGCTGGCATCTATACCCACCTCATATGCAGTATCGCCCTCTTTTTCCCCACTGATTTGCTTTTCAAACCTACCGTTAAGATTAATTGAGAAGAGTTCTGCTCCTCTAAAAAAATTTCGACTTTTATAACTCAGTTTTATCCCCGGACCCGCAAAATTATTTGATTTGCTTACCGCATTTAATTCAGTACTCACTGACATTTTTTTGCTTGGGGTCATCATGTAGGTAACATCCAGTTTATCGTTAAAATCTGGTGATGGGGCATAGCGTGCATTTGCAAATTTGTAAGATCGCAGTCCCATCAGTTGTCTCAGGGAATTGTTGTGTTTTTCTTTAGAGTAAATTTCGTTTTTGTCAAATAAGATTGAATTGAGGTATATTTTTGGTTTCATGAAGTCTGATGAAGAAATGATGGAATAGTTGTCCACCTGGGCAGTATCCGGGTGATAATTTTCAAGTCGGAAGTCTTCATCGACGAAAATCCTATCTATAGTGTATATTCGTTTGGCATCATTGGGCGTGTCGTCTTTAATGGATATTTTGAGTTTCACAGTGTGGTTTAAATTTGCCGTATCCATCTGAAAAATTAGGTGATCCTGATTGAAATAGTAAAAACCATGATTTTTAAGTTGATTATCTATTCTCTCGCGTTCTTTTTTTAATAACTCCAGATTATAGGTCGCACCCCTGTTGATTAATGAACTTTTATTTAGTTCTGCAATGTTTTCTGCAAGTGGACCATTCGCATCTGGCATGATAAGTGTATCGATTTTATATGCCTGATTTGCTTCAATAGTATACATGATTTGTGCGGTCTTCTTTTTCTTTTCAATGGCATAACTTGAGTTGGCATTGAAATTCCCTTTATGATACAGGCGATTTACAAACGTCAGGTTTATCTTTTCACATAAGGATTCATCAAGAAGTGCCGGTGGTTTTCCTAATTTATATTTAAGCCAATATTTAAAGCCTTTTTCTTTTTTTGGCTCAGAGATCGTATTGTGAAATGCCAGTCTCGGGCGCATCCACAATAATTTGGTATTCGGTTTTGGAGATAATTCAGCTGCTATTTCATTTTTTACTTTTTTATAGTGATCTACATTGTGTCTGTCTTTGATGATCAGATCATTTTTGGTGATCAGGAATTGATTCTCAGGAATTTTTCTTAGTCCTGTGCATGCATTCATTACAATAAAAAGACAGCCACTGAATAATAGTATTTTTAGTCGCAAAAAATCGCTTTTTTCAATCCTAAGGTTATGTTGAATCTTATTATTCAATATGTATTTCCGATTATTTTTGCATATTTTTTTCTGACTCTTCGAGTTCAGCTGGCGCAGTTTTTATTGTGATATCATCCTTTTTGCCAAAGCTGTCAAATTCCTTGACGAAAATAAAAGCAATGCCAGAGTTTTGGATTTCTCCATCGAAGATATCATAGGCATTTTCCCGGAATGCTTTGATCCGGTAATTTCCTTTTTCGGTTAATTTATAAGAAACGGCAAATTCAGTCATACCTGCTGTGCTTTGGCTACCCGCCATATTTACCGATCCATCAAGATTGATATGACTTTCCATTTCCGCTGAGACTCGATCATTAAACAAATTTTTTGAGACCTTTACATCGAGTTGTGTTCTTGTCTGGGCATTGCCTGACGCATAATCTTCGAAGGTATTTACCCCCATTTCGACATCAAAACCCTGAATTATCTGACCAGTCAATTTGTTGAGCTGTTGTGTCATGATGGCGTTTACGCTATTTCGCGCTGCAGTAGTGGCAAAATTGGAACTGGAGGATCCTTCATTGACATCTGGATTTTCCGGGATAAATGTACCACCTACAAGCAACGCAAATACCTGTTTGTTCCGTTCAGACTCCATGGCGGGCTGGTTCATCAAATTTAACTTGGAATCCAGGGTAGGATAGGTATTCCGGTATCGCTCCGGCAAATCAATGGCAAAGGATACCCTGGGATAGGAGATTTTGTCAGTAACTTTTAATATTACGTCATAGGGAAGTCGCTGATTATACATAGTTCTTTCGTAGCTACTGATTTCATTGGAAACCAATCCCACCGAATTGGTGCTTACTGTGTAGCGCGCAGAAAAATTAATATCCCCTTCCATCACCTCTCCTGACCAACTCACTGCACTTCCCTGATCGTAATTAAATCGTTTTTTAACCAAACCATAAAAAGAAAGGTCATAAAATCCATCCGCAAATTCGATAAGCCCGGAAAGGTAACCCGGCTGGTTTTCGTTGTATTTATATTGTAGTTTTCCATTGAGGTGGAATTGGGTGAGATCACCTGAGTTGGGATCTACAATAACTGTAAATTTGGCTTTTGGATTTATATCCAGGAATGCTGCAAAATCGATTCCCTCAATCAGGGAAACAATTGAATCTCCAATAAATTGCTTGTGAATTTCTGTAGTAATTTCTTCATCCTCATTTTCAAAATCAATATATCTAACGATGTCTTCGTCTGTAATCAATTCAAGTTCTTTTCCAGGCATGATATACTGAATATTTGTTGCTTCATTAATCTTAAAACTTGAATTTACTACCAATTTGGATTGCGGCCCGCGAACGGCAATATCCAACCCCAGGTATAATTTTCCCAGCACCGGGAACTCGTCTTCCACAATTTTCTTATTGACTATCAGAAAATTATTTGACTGCATGGAAACATTATACACAGGATTTTTAATATTGGTTAAATCAATGCTTCCATTAATGGTTAATTGCTCATCCAGGGTGTCTTTGATATTAAATGAATTAAAACGTAACATATTATCTTCCACCTCAATTTGTCCATTATTTTTTAATAAAGTATTTGTTGGATCTACCGACAGGATAAGGTTATTTAAATTCAAATTACCATTGATTCTTGGTCTATCCACATCACCATGAATCGATAATCTTCCTTTAATTCCTCCCTGTTGCAGCGTTATAGATTTCGGTGCCAAAGGTTGGTAGGAGGCAACATCTGAAATATCAGATTCCAGGATCATGTGCACTTCGCGATTCAAAAGTGTAGTTTCCACGGTGCCAACTGCATGGAACATATTCTCCTTATTTTGTAATTGAATATCCATGGCCAATGGCGAGGCTTGCCCATATTTAAGTTTGGCATTGAGTTCGCCGAGTGGTTCTTTGGCATACACCAGATTCGGAACAATTAAATCCGTAGAGATAGTTGCCTGACCAAAAGGATCTATTATTTCCACGAAGCCATTCAAATCTCCTTTGATGAGTTGATTTGCAGAATCAACCTCCAGAATACTGGTAAGATTTTGAATGTTGAAATTTTCGAACAATATAGCTAGGTGGTTATCTCTCGGCTCAATCCATAATTTTTGATTCCCTCTGGAAATCGAAGCGGATTGCATCATTAATTGCCCGTTAATAATCTGCATGGAATTATCTGTGGGAATATCCCATTGTTGATAATCGATTATTGTTTTTTCAGGATCGAGTGTGAATAGATATGCACTATCCTGATAAAAAGCGTTAGCAATGACCTGATATTTTAACTTGTCATTTATATCATTGATTTTAAATGTTGTTTTTGCTTGCTGTTTCTTCAATATGGATTCCAGGCCAATGTGCCTGATCACTGCTGTGTCCAACGAGAGGGAGCCAATATCCAATGAGGCAATAGCAGAATCTGGCTGCGAGTCGATGGTGAAAAGCAGGTTTTTAAACAACAGGTTATTATATTTCAGTGTTGGGATCGAGATATCCGCCAAAAGTAAATCGGTGCTATCAATATGGCTGGCTGAAAATTTTTCAAATTCAAATTCTTCAAGTTCATCAATTAAAAAATCAGTAAAAAATTGTGGTTGTTTCAACCGTAGGTCAAAATCAAAGACAAAATTCTTTTTACTTACCATGGAATCGGGTAATGAGATATACAGATCCAGGTGATCGATAAGGGCATCTTTTAATTCGGAAATTCTGGTATTTCCTGAAAGATCTGCATCCAAAATGTCGGAGGTGAAATTGAAAATGGAAAAATTGGTGTCAATTACGGATTTTAATTCAATGGAGTTGATATGAAATGAATTGTCTGTTTTATCCAGATCCAAATTGTCAAGATGAATTTCGCCTTTAAGTTCATTTTGGGATTTCATTTCTATGTTAAATCCAATATTACCGGATAAGCCAAAATAATCTTCAACAAGGTTGAGCTTCTGTAGATCGGCGTTAGAAATTTCAAGATTGAGGGTATAGAATTCGATGGAATCTTTTTTGGCAAATTTGGCTTTCAGGTTCGCTGTCAGTGCGCTGTCTGCAAGGTTAGCTTCCATGGAATATTGACTATCAATGCCTTCAACTAAAACATTGGTATCATAAAAGGTAAGATCATTAAAATCAACCGATCGAATATCAGTAGCTGAATGAAAACTTCTCAAGGATTTTTCTGAAATATTTGCTTCGATGTTGCTTTCAAAGCTAGCTTTTCCAAAAAGTGAATCCGCAAGTATCTTGCTTAAATCAAGATCAGTAATGACAATAGTTGAAGATAATTCGTTCCCGACTAGTTTAGCTTCTGCTGAAATGTTGCCAAAATCTGTTGCGATTTTTGTTGACGTGTTACCCGCAGATAAATTTGTCCACCCACTGGATGTCAAGGCAAACTTAGGTGGTAATTGTATATTGTCGGGAAGCTGGAGATCATCTAAAAAGGTCAGTACATCTATTTTTGAAGTGTTGAATGTGTCGATCTTATAAGTTAAAGTAAACGTCGTTGATGGCAGGCCGCTGATCCTGAAATTTGATTTTAAATGTGTGGAGGATAATAACGAAATATCGAGTGATGAAATATCCATCTCGCCAAGTGCACCAGCTGTGATAAACTCATTTACCATAATTTTTTTAATTTTCCGGATATCAGGCCATGAATCTGGTGGAGTGAAAAAGGGTTCGACCTCCATAGCATGTAGACTGCCTTTAAGATTAGATTCAATACCGAGTTGATCCAGATCTGGGCCAATACGGCGCAAGGCAGGATAGCTCAGGGAAACGGAACCTGTCAACTCACTTGAAGCTGTATTTAGCTTCACATCTTTTGCATGGATATTCTGGTTATCCATGGAAAATTTACCTTGAAGGTTTTTGACCTCTGGTCCAGATATTTCTTTTACAGATAAGGATTGAACCGTTGCACCGGTAGCTAGTTTATTAAAATAAATGCTGTCTGCAACAACATTAAAATTTGCAAAGGCCATATGGCTGTAATCCATGCCAACTGGATTTCTAGGCGTTTTTGCCATATCCAATTGGCAGGAAGTATTTTCCAGTTCAGTATGGTCGATGAAAAAATTCCAACCGAAATTTCCGAAGGTAAAATCTAAGGTTCCAGTTGTTGGAATAAGATTTTCCTTTATCGTATTAGTATCTGCAGATGAATCAGATGGATTAATTGCCAGTTTTACATCTATTGTATTGGCAATAAAGTCATGAAGTGTAATGGTTTGCGTATTAAGGTCAAGTATATCTGGTTTTAATGTTGCTTTCTTTACCAGGGCAGTGAGTCCCAGATTTCCATCGGTAAATTGAAGGTTGAAATCTATATCTTCAACATTTAACTCCCCTAGCTTTAAGAGCAGAGGAATTGGCTGATTTTCGGTATTAATAGTAGCGGGCGGCTTTTTTTTGGATATACTACCAAGAAGTAATGAAAGAGAAGTACGGCGTAGATCTATGTTTTCCAGGTTCAATTCATTTTTTGATAAATCCATTGAATTTACCGAGATGCTTAATTGTCCCAGGTCCAGGTTCATTTGGGTTGAATCGACAAAATCTGTGTATTCAAGCTGGATATCTTTCAATGCAAATGTACTTAGGCCAAAGTCCCAGGTGCTTTTCTGTTGTTTCTTTTTATCGTCTTTGTTACCAGAGAAAGCTTTAAGAAGTGGATCGAAATTGAAGGTGCTATCCAGGGAATTTTTAGATATGTTGCTTTTCAAACCCTCAATATGCAGGTACTCAACATGCAGTTTTTGTTTAATTAACGGTAACAGTGCGGCACGGATAGAAATTTCATTACAAAAAAACAAGGTATCACCCAGTTGGTCTTCAATATAGAGATTTCCAATTTTAATTGTTTTCGGGAAACCGATATGAATAGCCCCTACATGGTTTTCCATATTTGTTTTTGCCGTTATAAAATCCGCTGCTTTATTTACCACAAATTTTTGCACCGAGGGAATTAAAAGTATCAGGGAAAGGCATATTGAAAAGCCAACCATAATACCCAAAATCCATAGTGATATTCTGATAATGCGTCGTATCAACAATTGTATGGAAAGCCTGATTTTCATGAATTGTTTTGATATCAAATCTTTCACCAAAAATAATCAGGAATACTGACTATTTTGGATAATGAACCTAATATCATACTGGTTTAGCTGTTGCTGGAATAAATATGAGGCAATTATAATTCAGTTGAAAAGAATTGAGTTATCCAATGATCCTGTGGAAGTCTTTCTCTTCGAATCCACTATTTTCAGATTTAAGGTAATGTGTTTCCTTTTGCATTTTTTCAGCTAGAAAGTTCTTATACAATCCATCAAATAATATGCGCTCTTCAATTGTGGACTCAAATTTACCAATAGCATCCAGCACAACCTCGGTGATCTCCCTGATTGCATAATGATTTCCAGCAGAAAATGTCAGGTAATCACATAAATTGTGTTTGATACAATAGGCATTGAACAACGGATTGGCTTTTCTGTTGATCAGAAATCTGGCACCAACCTCGCGTGCCAGTGAAAGGTCCAGGATGTCATCAAACACAAACAAGATCTGATCAGGTTCGATATTTTGGTTATTTTTCAGCAAAGAAAGCAGGTCCACCTTATGTTTTACCTGGAAGAAGACATTATCGAGCCGCTCTCGTTTTGCCCATTTGAAAGCGGTCTGATTTGTTTCACCAGTGACAATAGCTGTATAAGGAATTTGTCCGGAAAGCATATAATATCCGAAACGGAGCATGTTGATACCCATCGAATCCACTTCACTAAACGAACTTGGGATTTCTCCCTTCTCACCACCATTGAATACACCATCCCAGTCAAATAGTAGCGCTTTAATATTGCGCAATTTATTTTTGAGCATTGTGGGAGGAATCATGAATTCTCCTCCATTGGATATGAAAATGTCTTCGTGCATGGTAATTTTAGCTGTTTATTGTCACCTGTAATTGGTCAGGTTATTTTTATTTAAACCTAATAAAGCGTAACCAATAACTGCTATGCCTGGTCGAGTTTCATCAGGTCCTGGATATCCAGCATACCGATGGCGCTGTTATTTTCAGTAACGATCAGGGTATCTATCTCATAATCTTTAAACATATTGGAAGCATCAATTAATAATGCACTCGCTTCTATTGACTTTGGAGGTTTCAGCCCTAGATCACCAACTTTGCGATTTACAGATTCTCCACCTTCTTTTTCAATCATCCTCCTCAGGTCACCGTCAGTAAAAATGCCAATTGGAGCTCCTTTTTCGTCCACAATCGTTGCTGCTCCAAAACCACCGACCGTCATTTTTACGAGACAATCATGAATACTGTCGTTCTTATTGACTGTAGGATTTACCCCACTGAGCAATTCCCTGACCTGTTTGGTCATTAATCGTGTGTGCTCAAAAAACTGTTTGGTGCCGAGCTCGGTCAGGTTATTTTCCGGCATTTGCTTGATGATCTTCCATGGAGCTGTGATGGTATGAACGCCAACGCTTAGCGCATTTCGAACATGTTCAATATTTCTAACCGAGGAAAACATGATCTTGGTATCATATCCATAATAATTTACTGTCTGCACACATTGCTCAATCAGGTCAATGGCATCATGGCCCTGGTCTTGAAGTCGCCCTACTAATGGGCATACATAGGTAGCGCCGGCAGCCATCGCCATATATGCCTGCTGCAAAGTATACACCAAATGAATATTAACCAGGTAATCTTCATCCCTCAATCTCTTGCAAGCCTTCACCCCTTCAATAGAGATGGGTATTTTGTATACTGTTCTGCTTTTGTCCAGGCCAAGGTCATTTTGCCTTTTGGCTTCGGATACGATTTCATCAGCTGTTGCACCCAAAGCTTCAATTTGAAGTACCGGTACAATTTTGGAAAGTTCTACAATAGTACCGTCAATGTCCGTAATGCCATGGCGATGCATGAAGGTAGGGGTTGTAGTCAATCCGGATAGAAAGCCGAGTTCAAAAGCTTCTTTTATTTCGTTTACATCTGCTGAATCAAGATATAATTCCATATGATTTAATGTTTTTCGTCGTGTGTAAATATTTTATGTCTATCTGTATTGTGTTGCGATATGATGTATTTCAATTAATGGTTTCATGAATTCTTCCAGCTTGCTTACGTCTAGCTGACTCGCAGCATCACATAAGGCTTCTGACGGGCAGGGATGAGTCTCAATAAATACGCCATCCACACCTGCTGCAACGCCGGCACGACCTAATACATCCAGGTACTGTCGCGCACCACCACTGGGATCTGCACTGGGGATGCCGTATTTTCGAATCGAATGTGTCACATCAAATACCACGGGATATCCTGTTTCCTGCAAATGATAAAAACTTCTAGGGTCTACTACCAGGTCATTGTATCCAAGGGTAAATCCTCGTTCAGTTAAGATAATTTGTTCATTACCTGTAGATTCAATTTTCTTTACCGGTTTGATCATATTTTCAGGTGCAAGGAATTGTCCATGCTTCAGATTGACCACTCTTCCTGTTTTTCCTGCTTCCAAAACAAGTGTAGTCTGCATGCAAAGATAGGCTGGTATTTGGATGATATCCAGAACTTGAGCTGCAGCGGTAACCTGTTCCGGGTAATGCACATCTGATAAGATGGAAAATCCAAATTCCTTTTTGATCCGATCCAGCATTTTTAATCCTTCCTCAAGTCCGGGACCCATATAAAATGTGGCATCGCTTCGATTGTCCTTCATGAAGGAGGATTTATAAATAATCGGGATACCAATTCGTTCCTCAATTCGCTTCAGCTCTTCAGCTGTGGTCATCATCACCTTTTCATCTTCGATCACACACGGACCCGATATCAGGAACAACTGTTCTGCACCGCATTCTATTTCTCCAACTTTGAATTTTTTCAGACTCATAATATTTAAATTAAATGATCTTTCGTATTCGTTCCAAATCTTCCATGGTATCTACCGGGATGCTTTGATGCTCCGTGATGCCAATCTTTATTTTGCCACCATGCTCTAACCACCGATTCTGCTCAAGTTTTTCCAATTTTTCCAAATTTGATTGGGGGAGATTAGCGAATTTGTTTAATGCGTCTGTGGTATAGCCATATAAACCGAGATGCTTATAAAAAGTCGTTATGCTCATCCAATCTTTTCTTTCAACGGTATGTACCACCGGTATCACGGCGCGACTGAAGTAAAGAGCATTCATGTTTTTATCGAAGGTGACAAAGACCTCACTTTCATTTTCGAGATCTACCGGATCTGTTACAGGAATTACAAGTGTAGCCAATGCTGTTCCGTGGTCATCGAAACATTTCATCAGTGTTGTAATTTGAGCGGGATCGATCATGGGTTCATCGCCCTGGATATTGATTACAACCTCAAAGGATGTGTCTAAACTGGTATTGATTTTATCCAGCGCCTCCAAACAACGGTTCGTACCGGTAGTATGATCCCGTGATGTCATGACAGCCTTTCCACCAAAACTCTCAACTGCGTTCACTATTCGATAATCGTCAGTGGCTACATATACATTTTCCAAGGCCAGTTTCACCTTTTCGTATACCCATTGAATCATTGGTTTACCCTTAATATCAATAAGTGGCTTGCCTTCCAATCGCGTAGAACCGTAACGTGCAGGGATGATTCCCAGAAACTTCATATACATTTCAAATTGGAGCGCAAAATAACAAAATACTTAGATCAAAGGCATGGAATTTCTGCACTATTAAATTAATTGGGTTTAAGTTTCCATTGAAAAGTGATAATTGGTTAATATTGCGGTGAATTTTGACTTAGCGCTGTTCAAAATTCTTTAAAATGCTTTTAACTATAAAAAAAAATTAATATGCCAGGGATGGAAGTATTTGGCGCCGAAGAGCGCAAGGAAGTAATGGATGTCCTGGAAACAGGCACATTATTTCGTTATGGTCATGAACATATCCGAAAAGGAATGTGGAAAACTGCAGAGTTTGAGGCCGAAGTACGGAAGCAGACCGGGGCCAAATTCGCCCACGCCGTATCCAGCGGAACCACGGCTGTTACCAGCATTATGGCAGCTGCAGGTATTGGTCATGGCGATGAAGTGATCGTCCCTCCCTATACATTTGTTGCGCCCATTGAAGCGGTATTCCTGGCAGGAGCGTTGCCTATTTTTGCCGAAATTGATGAAACCCTATGTCTCAGCCCGGAAGGTATAGAAGCAGCTATTACTCCAAAAACCAAAGCTGTACTGTTGATCCATATGTGCGGAGCCCCAGCAGATATCGATGGAATATTGAACGTATGTAAAAAACATAAGCTGACCTTATTGGAAGATTGTGGGCAGGCAATGGGTGCAAGCTATAAAGGAAAATCAGTTGGTCTACACGGAGTGGCCGGAGCTTTTTCATTTGATTATTTCAAGATTGCTACTTGTGGAGAAGGAGGAATCACGATAACTAATGATGAGCAGATATATAAAAATATTGATTATGTGGCAGACCACGGACATACGCATATCGGCAGCAACAGGGGGATGGAAGAGCATTACGTGATGGGGTCGAATTTCAGGATGGGAGAGATGAATGCCGGAATTGGTCTGGCGCAAATGAGGAAATTGCCTTGGATCCTGGAACAAAACAGGAAGAATAAAAAATACATAAAGGACCGGTTAAAGGAAATTGAGAAACTCACTTTTAGAAAAATGGAGGATGAATCAGGAGATTCCGCCACATTCCTCAATTTTTTTATGCCGACAAAATCCAATGCTGAAAAGCTTTTTAGACAACTGGCCGAAGATGGTGTAGGTGGTGTTGCCAACTGGTATACAAATATGTACCACTTTATCAATCAATGGGATCATATCAAGGAAATGAAATTCCCTTCAAAGCTGGCCATTCATGATATTGGGGCACCCCAGGATTATAAAAATCTGTCATTGCCAAAATCCGAAGATATCATCAGCCGACTGGTTTCTATTGGGATTTCATGCACCTGGAAACAGGATGATTTGGAAACTTATACCGATAAATTAATTAACTCTATCAAAAAGGTACTTTAATTTATCGAAACACAATTCAACAATAGAATAGATCAAGAAATACAAGATGCATAAAAATTTTAAAAATATAGATAAGGTTTGCTATGGGAAGGGAGCATTCAATCAGCTGGATGACATTCTTGCCCCTATGCGCAGAGAAAATGATAAATTCATGGTATTTATTGTGGATAATTATTTTAAAGGAAAAGACCTTGAAAAACGTATACCGCTTCATGATGAAGATATGATCTTTTTTGAGGATGTAGATCCACATGAACCCACCACCGGGCAGGTAGACCGGTTACGAGATATAATCCTGGCTGAAAAGGGTAAACCTTCCGGGATCATTGGCATTGGAGGAGGAAGCATTATGGATATCGCCAAAGCGTTATCTCTAATGGTGAATAACGAAGGATCTTCATCATTGTACCAGGGATTGAACCTGGTGAAAAATCCGGGAATTTATCATTTGGGTGTGCCAACAACTTCCGGGACCGGAGCTGAATGCTCCATGACTGCCGTGGTGACCGGGCCGGTTAAAAAACTTGGGCTCAAATGTGACTGGACTGTTTTCAACCAGGTGATCCTCGATCCGGAATTGACGGCTACGGTGCCAAGAAACCAGTGGTTTTATACCGGCATGGACTGCTTTATTCATTGCATCGAATCGGAAAGCGGGATTTTTTACAATGACTTTTCAAGGGCCTATGGCGACCAGGCCTTGAAATTGTGTCGCGAGGTATTCACAGGGGAAAATAGCGGACAAAATCCAGATAATGATGAAAAACTCATGATTGCTTCCCTGTTCGGAGGATTGAGTCTGACCTATTCAGAAGTAGGGGCTTGCCATGCATTTTCTTATGGACTTTCCTATGTATTTGGTATGCGTCATGGATATGCGAATTGTATAGCTTTTAATCACCTGGAAGAGTTTTATGGTGATGCTGTTCAGGAATTCAGGGAAATGGTGGCATTTCATAATATAGATCTGTCTCAGAATCTTTCCGCCGGATGGTCAAAAGAAGAAATTTCTAAAATGGCCGATGTGGCATATAATCTCTCCCATATGTGGACACACGCTATGGGCCATGATTGGGAAAAGAAACTCACGAAGGAGTATTTGATGGAGGTGTATCGGCGGATGTAGAATTTGATTTGTTTCTTTTATTTAAAGGAACAAAACAAATGGCATTTGAAGCAGAGGGAGAAATCTCAAATACTGTGAGAAAAATGAAGAATGACTTCTACCTGTGGTCGAAATAGTCTACAATCAATTTAGTCAAAGGAAGCGAAACGCATCTTTTTTAATCAATTTCCAATATGCGGCGTGATATATCTGTTATATCTGTGAAAAATATATCTTTTGCTTAAGATGGTCTTTCATGATATATTTATTTAATAAACTAGTCACCCTGCATTATGGAAAGAAGATCATTTCTCAGCAAAAGTCTGGCACTGAGTATCGTACCCACATCTTTTCAAACTTCTCAGAAGATAAATAATAATGAGGAAGTTATTATTGAAAAACCACAAACTGGTCAACCTCACAAAGGCAAGGTATTAGCTGCAATTCAACCGCACTCCGATGATATTCCTATTTTTGCTGGGGGCACTGTGGCCAAATTGATTAAAGAGGGGTATACCGGATATCTGATAAGAACCAGCAATGATGATCATGCTGGCAGAGGGGCAACAGTAGGAGAAGTAATCCTCAATAATGAAAAAGATAATGAAAAAGTAGCCAAAGCGCTCGGTTTGAGTAAGGTCTATGATCTTGGATACAGGAATCATCGCATGGACAATATCAGCATCCAGGAATTACGGGGGCGTTTAATTTTTCTATTTCGGATGCTAAAAGTAGATACGATTATCTGTTACGATCCCTGGGGGCATTATGAGGAGAATCCGGATCATTACATTACGGCAAAAGCCGTTGAATCTGCTCGATGGATGGCAGGAGGAAGACTTGATTACCCGGAACATATAGATGCTGGAATAGAACCACATTCTGTAACAGAAAGATATTATTTTGCGCGTGGCCCTCAACTTGTCAACAGAATTGTAGATATCAGTGAGACAATTGATCAAAAAGTTGAGGCAAACCGGGTGATTGTAACGCAGGGACCTGGTGGGAATGCCGGAACCCAATTAAAGGCCCGACTGGAAAAAGAAGGTAAATACTTACCTATTTTGGGAGATAATGATGATAGTGCCAACAGAAATTATATCAAACATTTTGTGTTGGATATTGATTCGGAAAGACTACGAGGAGTGCCTTCTGATAAAGAGATAGGAAAAATTTATGGAGTACAATGGGCGGAACGATTTCATTATATAGGCACACAGGAGTCGAAACTGGAGGAATATATCAGGTCGAACGCAGTAAAAAAATAATCATTGACTCACCACACAAAGGGAAGGACTATTTTCCTGTCTTCTGGATAATCTGTAAAATATTCCTTATACCAGGTATGGTGATTGTTGGCCCTTGGACCAAGGTTGCAAAATGTCCAGATGGCAAATGATAAGGCAGGTAGGTTCCGGGCTGCCAGTGCGAATCCACACCACTCAATAATTTCACCAAAATGATTCGGACAACTGATATATTTAAATAACCACCCTTTTGGAATCTGATAGCCGTTTCCTTGATTTCTCAAGGCGATTAACTTGGAATCTGCTACATTATTAATGGTAAACCCGATAAAGAAAATGATGATTCCCAATATTGTAATCCATTGTATCATATTGCCAGATTCTCCCTGAATAAATCCAACATAATAACCATTGACAAACCCGTTCATGAGGTTGAAAAATATGGCGCTGACAAGAATGATCAACGGCATTTTTTTACCTTTTGTTTTTAGCCTGAATGGGAAAACCAATACACGGTTTACATAATGGATCAACCATAAAAAAATCAGGATCCAGGAAAGAAGGGTTTTAGCTGAAGGCCCTAATATAACAAGAAGCGGAAAGGTCAATAAAGCAGGAATTTCCATCCAGAACCACCCCCAATGGTTGTCGATCATCGGTCCCCAGCTGTCGGTGGCATGCCTGCCATAAGGGACCCTGATCTTTAAAAGAATCGGAAAAATAATAATTGGAATAATGATCCAAATCCATACTAATACTCCAAACCAGTCCATAGCTAATTTTTTCGAGGCATTAAAAAATGCAAATACTAAGATATGGTTTTTATACGATTTGCATTATTATGCGAACAATCATATTTTTACAGGCTACGGTACACATGAACCATGCGATTAAAACATAACTTACTTCTTTTCGGAATTCTTGGCCTACTTTTTCTAGGCATTTGGCAGTTAGCAAGAACGAATAACAGCGTATCAGAGCAATCAAATGGTGCGGATAATTTGCCTGAGGAGATTAGCTTTAACTTTCATGTTAAGCCTATTCTTTCCGATAAATGTTATGCCTGCCATGGTCCTGATGCAAACAAAAGAAAAGCCGGATTGCGATTGGATGTGGAAGATGCTGCGAAAAGCGAATTATCAGAAAATCCGGGAAAGTTTGCGATTATACCAAATGAATCAGGTAAGAGTGAATTGATTTCCAGGATTTATACTGAGGATGAAAGTGAAATGATGCCTCCTCCTGACTCACATCTAAAATTAACTGATCAGGAAAAAAATATTCTGAAAAAATGGATTGAGGAGGGAGCGGAATTTGAACAACACTGGGCATTCATCCCTGCAAAAAAATCAGAACTTCCAAAAGTCAGGAATCAGGAATGGCCAAAGAATGAGATTGATTATTTCATTTTAAATAAAATTGAAAAAGTTGGATTTGATCCATCTAAATTGGCGCCAAAAGAAAAATTGATCAGAAGATTGAGTTTGGACCTTACCGGATTACCCCCCACAATCGAGGAATTGAAGCGTTTTGTGTTGGATAATGAAACATTTGATTATGAGGAGTTGGTTGAATACTATCTCGCAAAACCTGCATATGGCGAACGGATGACTAGGGATTGGCTCGATGTAGCACGATATGCAGATTCTCATGGATATCAGGATGATAGTTATCGTACCATGTGGCCCTGGCGTGACTGGGTAATACATGCGTTCAACGAAAATATGCCGTACAACCAGTTTCTTACCTGGCAAATTGCCGGCGATCTGCTGCCTAATGCAACTAAGGAGCAAATACTGGCCACTGGGTTCAACCGGAATCATCCGATTACCCAGGAAGGCGGTGTCATTGATGAGGAATATCGGTCAACCTATGTTTCAGATCGAACAAACACACTTGGTAAGGGTATTCTTGGATTAACATTGGAATGTGCCAAATGTCATGATCACAAATATGATCCGTTCTCTCAGAAAGATTATTTCAGTATTTATGCATTTTTTAACAATGTAAATGAAAAAGGGCTGCAAATGGATGCAGTACAGGCTAAAAATCGTATGTACTACGCTGATGCACCATATATTACCATAGAGGATGAGGATTTAAATGGCATTTTATCCTTTATAAATAAAAAAGATACAGTAAAAGTAAATGTAATGGTGATGAATGATTCTGCGTATCGGAATGCGCATGTGTTGGCCAGGGGAAATTACGATGCTCCTACTGATCTTGTAACAGCTTCTGCGCCTGAAGCAATAGTGGCATTTATGGATAATTTCCCAAAAAACAGATTGGGCTTGGCCATGTGGCTGACTGATGAAAAAAATCCATTAACAGCCAGAGTTTATGTGAATCGGCTTTGGGCTATGATATTTGGGCAGGGCATTGTAAAAACAACAGAGGATTTTGGCAGTCAGGGAGCTTTACCTACGCATCCGGAATTACTTGATTGGCTGGCCGTTGATTTTGTAGAACACGATTGGGATATGAAATACTTACTAAAAAAGATGGTGACCAGTGCCACTTACCAGCAATCCTCTGTGATTTCACCGGAAATGAAAAAAACAGATCCCGAAAATATTTACCTGGCAAGAGGTCCACGTTTTCGTTTAGGTGCCGAAGAAATCAGGGATTACATTTTAACTACCAGTGGATTGTTAAATGATGAAATTGGAGGGCCGAGTGTGAAGCCATATCAGCCGCCGGGATTATGGGAGGAAACTAATGCAGGAGGTAATCGCGGAATATTAACTACCTATGTGCCGGATACAGGAGATAAACTTTATAGAAGATCTTTGTACACATTTTGGAAGAGGACCCTGCCGCCCCCATCCATGACTATTTTCGATGCACCTAACCGGGACCTCTGTGAGGTTCGCAGACAAAAGACAAATACACCACTTCAGGCTTTGGCACTTCAAAATGATGAACAAGTTTTGGAAGGAGCTCGCTTTTTAGCGGAAAATATTACTGAGCATAGTTCAGATAATGGGGAAGCTATTACAACAATGTTTAATAGTATTTTGCAAAGAAATCCTACCGACGATGAATTGGAAAAGCTGTTGGAGTATCATGAGACCTATCTCGAAAAATTCAGTCTAGATTTTGAAAATGCTGAAAAACTTATTTCAGTTGGTCAATATGAGATAAATACAACGGATACGGCGAAAACTGCTGCACTCATGATGGTAGCGCAAGTTTTGTATAACCTGGATGAGACTATAACTAAAGAATAGCAATAACTGATGGAACCCAATGATGAATTAATGAATGAAAAGTTGAATATCAACAGGAGGCATTTCTTTTCAAAGCTTAGTGTTGGATTAGGCACAGTAGCACTCGGATCTTTAATGATACCTGGTTTGTTTACGCGAAGAGGAGGATTGGATGCTGACATGCCAATGCTTGGTGTTCCTCATTTTGCCCCAAAAGCTAAACGCATCATTTATTTATTCCAGGCGGGGGCACCCTCACAGTTGGAATCATTTGACTATAAACCGCTATTGAATGAGCGCATGGGAGAGGACCTTCCGGAATCAATCAGGAACGGACAGCGCTTAACGGGAATGACGGCCAATCAGGATCAATTCCCATTAGTAGGTTCCTTTACAGGCTTCAAACAATATGGTCAGAATGGGACATGGATCAGTGATTATTTTCCTCATATTGGTAAAATTGTGGACGAGATTTGCATTGTAAAAAGTATGCACACTGAAGCAATCAACCATGACCCGGCCATTACTTTTTTTCAAACAGGGAACCAGAATTCCGGTCGGCCCAGTATGGGTTCGTGGATGAGTTATGGTCTGGGAAATGAAAACCAGAATTTACCTGCTTTTGTAGTACTTACCTCTCGTGGCAAGGGAAATAGCCAGGGCTTGTATTCCAAGTTATGGTCAAGCGGTTTTTTAGATTCAAAGCACCAGGGAGTATTGTTGAGGTCTGGTAAAGACCCTGTATTATATCTTAATGATCCGGATGGGATTTCGCGGAGCGATAAGCGCATGATGCTGGATAAAATTGCCGATCTAAATAACCAACATTATCATCGGGTCCATGATGAAGAGATTCAGTCCAGGATTGCACAATATGAAATGGCATATCGCATGCAAATGTCTGTTCCTGAAGTCATGAATATAAAAGAAGAACCTGAATCCATCATTAAGATGTATGGAGCAGAAGCACTCATCCCAGGAACATTTGCCGCTAATTGTCTGCAGGCAAGAAGGCTGGCTGAGAATGGTGTACGCTTCATTCAACTATATCATCAGGGCTGGGATCAGCATGGAAATTTACCCAATGAAATGTCTAAACAAGCGTTAGATGTCGACCAGGCTTCCGCAGCATTGGTGCTGGATCTGAAGCAACGTGGAATGCTGGATGATACCTTGGTAATTTGGGGAGGCGAATTTGGGCGCACTAATTATTGCCAGGGCCGTTTCCGGCCAGATAATTATGGCCGTGATCATCATCCGAGAAGTTTCAGTATCTGGATGGCCGGCGGAGGAGTAAAAAAAGGAATAAGCTTTGGGGAAACAGATGAGTTTGGTTATAACATCATTAAAGATCCCGTACATATACATGATTTTCATGCGACCCTATTACATTTAATGGGGATTGATCATGAACAACTTACCTACAAATACCAGGGAAGGAGATTCAGACTGACAGATGTAGCTGGTAATGTAGTTAATGATCTTATTGCTTAATTGATGACAGAAAAATCGTTAAAGGTATTTTTTAATTATACCATTTATTCCTTAGCAATTCTGTTGGTATTTTTATTGGTATTTGAACAATACCTTAAAATTCCATCACTTATCAATTGGCTTGGCCGCTGGCATCCACTTATACTTCATTTCCCGATTGTGTTGATTTTTGTGACCATTGTCCAATATTGGAGAATGGATAAAAACATTACCTGGTATCTGGCAATAACTACACTATTTACCTTGGTGTCAGCAGTCACAGGATTTATCTTGAGTTTAGATGGAAATTCAAAAGGGAATATAATTATTACTCACCAATGGTTGGGAATTGGTGTTTCATTTTTAATGGTAGTATGGTATTTCAAGTTCTCCAAACTGAAAGATAAAAGTATAAAATCTTTACTCGGGTTGTTGGTTGTTTTTATTGTGTTGACTGGTCATTATGGCGGAATGGTGACACATGGGCAAGATTTTTTGTCGTTCGGGAAAAGTAGTAACGAAAAGATGTTAACGTTACCGGATAACCCTAATATTTATACACATTTTGTACAACCAATATTTGATAAAAAATGCGTTTCCTGCCATAATGAAAATAAAGCAAAGGGAGAATTGATACTTAGTAGTTATAATTCGCTGTTGAAGGGAGGGGAATCCGGACCATTAATGAACGATCTGGAAAATACATTGTTGCATCGGATTGAGTTGCCCCGGGAAGATGACGATCATATGCCTCCGTCCGATGAGGAGCAGTTAACAGAGTCTGAAGTAGCAATTTTGAAAAACTGGTTTGAGCTCGGCGCTTCAGAAAGCCTGGCTTTTACTGAACTTGATCCTGAATCTGGGATATTCAAAATTGTTCAAAATAAAATAAATGAAAGCAAAGCACAAAGTTGGTCTGATCTACCGGAAGTTACAGATAAAGATTTACATGCATTAAATTCGGATTATTGTACAATACGTCGTTTATACCATGGAGCTAATGCACTACAGGTTTTAATCTTTCCACAGAAGAATTACAGTATTAAAGTATTACAAAACCTTAAACCGGTTTCAAACAATATCATTGAACTAAATTTATTTGATTTACCACTCACAGGTAAAGAAATGAAGTTACTGAATTCCTTTGAGCATCTGGAATCCCTGAATATTAGGGGATGTACTATTACTGAAGAAGATTTTAATGAACTTGAATACTTAAAAAATTTAAAAGTTTTAAAAGCATACGACACCCAGCTGGGTGATGAAGTGGTTAATCGATTGGCCTCTTTTACGAGTTTACGTGATCTTTATGTATTTAATACAAATATAACTTCCTCAGGGGTCGATAATTTGAGGTCAAAAAATAAAAATCTGAATATTATGATCGAGGCAACCGAGGCTAATGACTTTAAAGCCGTCCTGCCACCACCAACTTTGGAGCCAGCCCGCTATTTTTTCAGAGATCCTTTTTATGTGAAATTTGAACACCCGCTAAATCAAATTGATTTTAGATATACAACTGATAGTAAAGATCCGGATAATAACTCAGCCATTGTAAGTGATAGCCTTCTAATTGATAAAAATTGCACGTTGAAGTTTTTTGCATCAAAAGTTGGGTGGGAATCCAGTATCATCGATTCCATGACATTTTTAAGATCAAATCAAATTCCTCCCAGGTTTAAGCTGGAATATCCTCCTAATGAAAAATATATAGGAAAAGGGGGTCAATTACTATTTGATCATGAAAAAGGGCCAATGAATTTTGGAGATAGTTCATGGATGGCATATCTCGAAAATGACTTTATACTCTCTTGTGAATTTGATGAAATATTTACCTTGAATGGAGTTATATTAAGTTCGATGGTTCATACCGATCCTTATTTATTCCCTCCCTCGCAAATCATGGTCTATGGAGGAATGGATGCTGGGAACCTACGTATTCTTGGCACCTTAAGACCCTCAGAGATTAAAGAAAGGGAAGAGCAACATTTCGAATATTATCATTGTGCATTTCAACCGTGTGAAGTTAAATTTATCAAAGTAATAGTACAGCCACTACATAAAATTCCAATCTGGCACCAGGGCAAAGGAGAGCGCGGATGGTTTTTTATTGATGAGGTGGTTTTTAAATCAGTTGAAGGTGTATAATGTCGTACTATTTTATTCCTAGGGGATCTTCTCATTAAGCCAAAATACAATTAATCCACCTTTGTGTTCCGCTTCGGACGCTTACGCTTACGCTAAAGCTTCAACGGCAGCGTATGGATGAGAAGGTAGAGGTTAAATCCGCCTACCGTAGTTTACGGCGGGCAGGTTCCGCGATCCTCTGCATCGGAAATTATGGTCCAGGGTTTTACCCTGGGGTAAATACCATTTATTAGTAAAAAAATTAATTTATGTCATGATTGTGCATAACTAAGTGGACAACTCATAATAGTTGTGCATAATCAAGTGTTTTTAGCATGTTATTTGGTTAATAAAATGTGGGGAAATCTTATTCAAAAAATTTTGCCTGTAAAGTTAATTGATCTACCTTAGCAATACCAAGTGAGAGATAAAAGGCCGAACGTAGAACTTCGGGCTACGATTAAAAACTTGGGGACCATACATGAAGGAGCGGAGATCTTCGGGTCAAAGTTTGAAATGGGTCAAACCACAGAAATGTTGAAGTTCATCATTCAAAGCCGAAAGGCCGCAAGTGAAGAGTTTTTAATCTAAAGTTAAGATCCCGGGCAACTGGGTGAAAAGTCAGAATAACTGTAGCTTGGCGTGATTTGGAGACTACGGTCATCATTTCGCGGAGCGGGAAAATATTCGTAAAGAATATCTTCCCGCTTTTGTTTTTATAGGCTATCAATGATTAATGGATCATAGAGTATTTTGGGATCAGTCCTAAAACCTGGGGGAAAGAAATGAAAATTCTTTTCTTTGCAGCAAAAAAGAGTTGAAGGAAAGAGAATTATTAGAGTTACTGCTGCCGGA
>Ga0209536_100004655_pt1 | contig 21630 bp, 24 predicted proteins | sample DeeMarSeWOR28_12_FD_187461 | JGI IMG/M metagenome (GOLD analysis project Ga0209536, IMG submission 187461) | Marine sediment microbial communities from White Oak River estuary, North Carolina - WOR-2-8_12 (SPAdes) (version 2) | ecosystem: Environmental > Aquatic > Marine > Intertidal zone >... | reverse complement strand
GCTGACAAAAACCAGGTTTACTCAGTATATGGTCGCTATGTTGGTTGGTTGAATAAAGACAATCGAATTCTGCGCCGCCGCGCAGATGATTTTCAAAAATCTGACCAACCACCACCTCCAACCCCCCCGCGTTTATTACCGCCTGCAACTGTACCATTGCCACCAATGATGGCAGAATTAAAATACGAGGTAGTCGATGTTCTCGAGGATATGCCAGAGCTAATGCCCAGGCTGGATGATTTTGCTATCAGTGATGATGAATTTATATAGAGTAAAAATTTTGGGAAATTATCAAGGTTTGAAATTTTTTAAGATTTCTAAATGAATGATTCAGGAGAGACAATAATATGAGTCCATGGAACCCCTTCAAGAGGAAAAGCAGCGTAGAAGAGGAGTCTCTACCTTTAGATCCCATTGAAATGAAAGAACCGAATGACCATGACAGCTTTATGCAGCGCGGTTGGGTTTACCATGCCCGGGGTGAACAAGAGAAAGCCGAGTCAGATTTCCGTAGGGCTGTATCGTATTCCCCAGAATCTGTGGACGCAAAATACGCCTTGGGATTGGTGTTAAAATCCCAGGGAAATAAACAGGAAGCAATTGAGCTCTTTGAAAAGACCATGGACTTGATTGTACAGGGTAAGATCGAAGAGCACTCAAAATCCGAGATGATGCGCAGGTTAACCCTTGCGCATATAAATGAGCTGAAAACAGGAGATTGGAACCTGGAGGACCAGATTTGGCACCAATCATAATGAATCATCGTGAACGCATTTTGGCAGCTATTGCCAAGGAAGAAACTGATCGTCCCGCGATCTCTCTTTGGCGGCATTTCCCGGTGGATGATCAAGATCCATCCAGACTTGCAGATTCAGTGATAAATCTACAGCGCACGTTCGATTTTGACCTGGTAAAAATAACGCCTGCATCTTCATTTTGTATCAAAGATTGGGGAGCCAATGACGAATGGCGTGGAGCCGTAGAAGGCACCCGTGAATACACTCACCGGGTGATCCAGCACCCAGGCGATTGGAAGAAACTGACGCCTCTGGATCCTGGAAAAGGATACCTTGCTGCTCAACTTGAATGTATGGGCATAATTGTTGAAGAATTAGGCGCGGAAGTGCCCGTGATCCAGACCGTTTTCAATCCTTTATCCCAGGCAAAGAACCTTGTCGGCAAAGATAATTTAGCAGTTCATATCCACAAATACCCCGAAGAGTTAAAAGCAGGGCTAAAAACCATCGCGGAGAGTATTCAACGCTTCTTGGAAGCAAGCCGGGCTACTGGTATCGATGGCATTTTCTATGCTGTTCAACATGCTCAATATGGTTTGTATTCTGAGCAAGAATATGCCGAGTTTGGATCTACATTTGATGAATATGCCCTCGAACCAATTACCCAATATAAGATTAATATGCTCCACCTGCATGGTCAGGAAGTCATGTTCGATAGCTTCCTCGATTATCCTTTTGGAATAATCAATTGGCATGACCGCGAATCCCCACCAACACTGACGAAAGCCCAAAAAATATTTTCTGGTGCATTATGTGGGGGCTTACGGCGCCAAGAGACGATGGTTCTGGGTACCCCCGCTGAAGTCAGGGCTGAAGCATTGGATGCAATTCAGCAAACAGGAGGTCGCGGATTGATTCTGGGTACCGGTTGTGTTATGCCTACCATTGTCCCACGCAGCAATATATTTGCAGCTCGCCAGAGTGTTGAAGTGTGAATACGGTTGTGATTTTAGGAGAAATTAAAACGGCGATCGAGTTATTTCGGTCGCCGCTTGTATTATGCGCGTGATTTCGGGAAGAGCTAAGGGTCGCAAACTGGTGGCAGTACCCGGGCAATCTACTCGTCCAATAACGGATCGGGTGAAGGAATCCTTATTTAATATCCTCGGGCCAGAAGTGCAGGAATCAAATTTCCTGGACCTGTTTGCTGGTACGGGTAGTGTGGGAATCGAGGCATTAAGCCGGGGGGCTGATTCTGCACTCTTCATTGATTCGAGTCGAGCGGCGATTAAGACAATCCACTCGAATTTAAACCTCACCAAGCTTGCCGATCGCGCTCAAGTGCTGCAGCGCGATGCATTTTCGTTCCTTGAGGATCCAGTAAACCAGCAGTTTGATTACATCTATATCGCACCCCCGCAATACAAAGGATTATGGCAAAAAGCGCTTGAAATGCTGGATGCGAACCTGGAATGGCTTACCACCGATGGTTGGGTGATCGTCCAGATCCACCCGCGTGAGCTGGTTGAATCCAACCTGACTCAATTGTCGGAATTCGACCGCAGGGCATATGGCAGCACGCTCCTACTATTTTTTCAAAGAGATTTGGAATAATACTTGCTTCGGATCCAGGTCAAGCAAAAAATTTCTAGAATTGTATAAATTTCCTGTAGTATTAGCTTTCCAGCTTCATTCCTATCCGCTAAGAAAAGTGGATAGTTTGTACAATATATATCCTTCAATCATTCCAAATGAAAAATACAAAGATGTTCTTTCTAACGAAATTCCACCAAGAATCCATTCTTCTATTATTCTTGGTATCAATCCTTAAAATAAGCCACGCATGGTGAGTAGAAATCCGAACACGATCATCGGGATACCAACCGGTAATAAAATGACTGTTATGCATAAGACAGCACCGATAATAATCAGCGCGAATCCCAGGATTATTGCGATTAATCTGCCGGTCAACCTGACAATCCAGGTGATAAACCTCCAGAGAGCATGGAAAGGCCACAAGTACCAAGGGACTTGATTCGTACTAATGCTTGCTTGAGACATGCTTTTCTCCTATGATTTTGGACACGATATTTTTTGCAAATGTTTCTCACTATTTAATACGCAAGAATCCCCTTAAAGTTGCAAGTCACTGGTCCCGGAACAGGATCATCAAGCGGTCTTGATCATCGTACATATAATGGGCTGAAAAAGGGTTATCCCCGCGCTGAGTGCTTAGGACACGTGGAAGCAGAACCGGTAAATCCTCAACTAATGGTAAAATATCAACCTGGTTGATCGGAATCCATTCCAGATTCCCTTCCGGGGAGGGGGGTAACTCCTGGCTGTGATCGCTGTAGCTGGGCAATAATTCACCTCGAAGCACGAAAATACCCACACCGATATCTTCTCCTGTATCTACAGTGATCAACCCGCACAACCATAAATCTTTGATTTCATACCCTGTCTCCTCGGATAGCTCGCGATAAGCTGCAGAGAGGATGTCTTCACCACGTTCAACATGACCCCCCAGCCCATTATAAAGTCCTGCCCAAAGTCGTTTTTCCTCTCCTCCCTTCAAAAGCAATACATTTTCCCCCCGGGTTAGAAAAATCAAGGTTCGCGGAATGAGCACGTATCGATCGAGCGTGATTTTTTGATCGGAACTTGGCATATGACATCCTCTAAGAAATTTCGAAATCGGGTAAACTTACTTCAGGACATTGGGTGATGAGCTTATTATATCCGCATAGAATCTTAATAAACCATACCTATAATAGTCGGGATTTTGTGTACTCTGGTTGCAAAGGGACTGAACTAAGGCTATAATCGAGTTAACAAGAGTTGGATTCAATTTCAAATAAGGAGCTAATCATGGCTGATGAAAAAGAGCAGATCTTTGGTAAAGTAACCGAGGATATGGATCCATTTAAGAAAATATTGAGTAAGGTTCCAGGATTTGGTGGTTATATTGAACGTCAAAAACGTCGTGATTCAGATAAATTAATCCGTGAGTACCTCTTTGACCAATTCCGCGAACTTGAGGGCCGTGTTTCTAGATTACAAAGAGATTTCATCAGCCAGGGTGAACTCAAATATGTGGACGATCTGGAAGCGACCGCGATTAAGCTGCGCACATTTGCTGACCGGATTAAGACCGCAGCACGTGGATATTCTGGCTTGTTCGACGCTGTTAATGTGAATGAGGAAGAATTAACCCAAATTTACGAATATGATGCATCGATGTTGGACCTGGTCGATGACGTCAGTCGAGCTATTGATAACGTTGAATCATCTGTTGGTACAGATGGTCTCCCTGCAGCTATCAGGCACCTGGAAACGAAAGCTGGAGAATGTGTTCAAGCCTTCAATGACCGCGAGAATGTTATCCTGGGAATTGAAGGATAATCCAGGAGATAAGGGATTTTTGATCGAGAATTAGCATTTAGGAGAAAATGTGATGGCAAGAGTATTTGATGTAGTTGAATATCCAAATGAGATGGAAGATGAGATTGTTCATCGTTTTCCAGAAGTCGGCGCAGGAGATTTTCGAATTGGCTCCCAGGTAATTGTGCGCGAATCGCAGAATGCAGTTTTCTTCCGGGATGGGAATGCATTGGATGTGTTTGGACCTGGTCGGCATACGATTACAACTGCAAATATTCCGCTTTTGATCGACCTGATTGGGAAAGCTTTCAACGATCGAACTCCATTCCCGGCCGAAGTATATTTTGTTTCGATGCGTGAGTTTGCTGATCAGAAATGGGGCACACCTCAACCAATCATCATACGAAATCCGAACATGGGTTTGGGTGTTGCATTGCTGCAGGGATTTGGTACGTATAGTTTCCAAGTTTTTGATGTGCAGCAGTTTGTTACCCAGATAGTAGGTACGCGTGGAACCTACGATACGATCGAAATTGAAAGCCGTATGCGATCGATCCTGCTTTCAAAACTACAGGATTTATTGGGTGAAACTGCTTCAGAAGCAGATGTCCCAGAGCTGATCGGCATGACCGAGGAATTAGGTGCCGGAGTGCGTGCAAAATCCCAAGATGATTTCCAGGCGATTGGACTTTCCCTGAAATCATTCTATATCTCGAATCTAAAGCCTTCCAGCAAGTCTGCAGAAGAGCTGCGTGCCATGGGCATGCTGGATATGCAGACCTATACGCAGCTTCAGGCAGCTGATGCGATGCGGGATGCAGCTCAAAATCCGAGCGGGGGTGCAGGATTAACGGCTGGCATAGGAGCTGGAATGGGAGTTGGTCGCGCGCTCAGCGATTCGTTGGAAGGTATGACCGGATCAGCAGCTGCTGGTGCTGGTGCCAGTCAACCACCAAGCGGTGGTCAACCCTCCGGTGGAATGCCGGACGTGATGACGCCTTCAGAAGCTGCAGCAGCTTTGAGAGTTTCAGAAGAAGATGTTGTAGCAGCAATTGAAGCGGGTGATCTCAAGGCTCGCAAACTGGGTAATGCTTACCGCATCAGCAAGGGCTCCTTGGAGGATTTCCTCAAAGGGTGAGATCAAAAATTGTTGAAGTAACGAGACCTGGTGAAGGACAAATCACCAGGTCTTTATTTTAATCACCCCTGATCGAACTTTGGATTTCTCTTACCAAGTCTAGAGAGATAGGTTTGCCTTTTGCTGTCTTCCGGATAAAGTCTTTGAGCTTCTTTACTTCCATGGTGGGAGCAGGTGCATTATCTGCGTCTACCATGCATTTTTCATTGGTCATAACAAGGGCAGCTGATACCTCTGGTGTTGTTTCCTCATCCAATTTATCCTCAAGAAATTTGGCTACAGCGTTGATCTCTGCACCAACTTCGAGGTCTGGTCGCCCCAGGCTTTCCTGTGCGAAAATCTTCAGGTATAAATTACCACCTTTCTGACGCCAGCGTTTTTTCCCTTCATCGTAAGTGATCGTGCCGGCTTGGTGGCGAGGCATCAATACCCAAACACCTGCTGGACCGATTAGTAAATGAGAAGTGGGTGTCGTGTAGTGGTAAATGCTGTAGCGTCCATCCAATCCCTTCAGGGCAGTATTAAGCACTTCATCCGGGCGAGGACGACGCCCCCAACGATTTCCAAAATATATCCCAATTTGTGATAAACCAAACCCCACCAGCAGTGCTACCAGGGAGATCGAAAACATCTCTGGCCTGGTGAATGAAATAAACATGCCTCCAGCAAGTACCACTAAGCCAGTGATGCTGGTGATTTGTCCGATGCGGGCGTTGCGTTTAATCAGGCGTTCGTTCGAGTTGATTTCCATTCTTTTTGTCCATACCTAGAGAATAAATTCGAAAGAGATTTCCAACACTTAATCTGAATAGCGTTTCAATATCAGGCACGCATTTTGGCCTCCAAGACCGAATGAGTTCGACAAGGTTGTATTTACAGAAACCTGGCGAGGATGATTGGGAACATAATCCAGATCGCATTCAGGGTCTGGTGTTTCATAGTTGATGGTTGGTGGCAGCCAACCATTTTGTATCGCCTGAGCACAAACGATGGCTTCGAGCGCTCCGGAAGCGCCCATGGCATGTCCAAACATTGATTTGGTTGAGCTGATCGGAATGTTGTAGGCCTGATCACCAAACACTTTCTTAATCGCCCTGGTCTCTGTAGGATCGTTTAATATGGTGGATGTACCATGTGCATTAATATAGTCAATATCTGCAGGTTTGAGGTTGGCATCTGCAAGAGCCCATTCCATCGCCCTTGCAGGTCCTGCTCCTTCAGGATCTGGAGCAGCCATATGGAAGCCATCAGAAGATGCAGCGTGACCAACGATCTCTGCATAAATATGAGCTCCTCGATCTAACGCATGTTTCAATTCTTCGACGACTAAAACGCCTGATCCTTCCGAAAAGACAAAACCTTCCCGGTTGAGGTCGAATGGGCGAGAGGCTCTTTCGGGATTATTGTTGAAGTTTGAAGTCAGTGCCCGCATAGCAATGAAACCAACCATTGCAAAATCCCGGATCATTGCCTCGGTACCACCAGAGATAACGATATCAGCAGCGTCACGGCGGATAAGTTCACACGCCTCTCCGAGGGCTTGTGTGCTCGTTGCACACGCAGTCGTGATGGTGAAATTGGGACCCAGGCACTGAAACTGCCGTCCGATGGCAAAAGCGGGTAAATTTGGAATGGTGCCGGGTAGGGAAAAAGGATTCACCCGTGAGTATCCTCTTGCTTGGTAAACTTTGTTGCTATCCTCGTAGACATCCAGACCACCAATTCCGGTACCAAAATATATAGCTGCTCTTTCCGGCTCCGGCATAGTCGCTGGTAAACCAGAGTCCTCAACTGCATTCAATGCGGCAGCTAGAGCGATCTGGGAGGAACGGGCAATCCTGCGGGCTTCTTTTTTTTCCATGTATCTGCTGGGGTCGAAATCTGGTATCTCCCCTGCGATTTGACAGGGCAATTCACTGGCATCGAAAAGTGTGATTTTGCGGACACCTGAATTGCCTGCCAGCAGGTTTTCCCAAATGTCGTCAATGGATTCCCCAAGTGGGGTTACTGCTCCTAGTCCAGTGATCACTGCACGCCGCTGGTTCACGATTCACCTGGAAGAGCAGCCTGAGCGAGCTGATCTTCAATAGCTTCCTGGATAGCATTCAATAGTTTGGCTTCAACAGCTTTGCGAGCATTCCGAATTGCACTTACTAGAGCATATGCGTCGGAACGTCCATGACCAATGAAAACCAGCCCATTAATACCTAACAAAGGAGCAGCACCAACTTCGGCAGGATCGAGCATCTTGCGGATCACACCGAAGGCTGGTTTTGCCAGTGCAGCGCCGACCTTGGTTCTGAAACTGCTCATTAATTCCTCTCTTAATGAGTCGATCAACAGCTTGGCCACAGCTTCACTTGATTTAAGTAGAATATTGCCAGTAAAACCATCCATCACCACCACGTCTGCTTCACCCCCGAAGAGCTCCTTGCCTTCTACATTGCCGATGAAGTTCAATTCACTCGCTTCCAAGAGGGGGAAAGTCTCTTTGATAAGCTGATTGCCCTTACCTGCTTCCTCACCGTTGGAGAGTAAACCCAGGCGGGGGTCATCAATCTGGAGCACTTTTTGTGCATATATCGAACCCATGATGGCGAATTGGTAGAGATGTTCAGGCTTGCATTCCGGATTGGCACCGATGTCGAGCACAACAGTATGCCCATCTTTAACTGGAAACAATGCAGTTAATGCCGGGCGTTCAAGGCCGGGAATTAATCCCAGGCGGTAATATCCCGTTGCCAGAGCTCCCCCAGTATTTCCTGCAGTAACAAACGCATCTGCCTCGCCGCTTTTCACCAGGTCGATGCCAACTGCCATCGAATTTTTTGCTTCTCGGCGTTTGGCCTTCAAGGCCAGCTTGATGCCTTTGTCCTCCATTGTGATGGCTTCTGGAGCATTAACAATCTGTACTTTGGCAGTTGTACCATTCAATGCTTCTAATTTGTCGCGCAACAAATCAGCTGGTCCAACAAGCAGAATGTCATCACCAAACTCGTGGGCAGCCTGCAGGGCAGCCTGGACCTCCGGGTCCGGACAATTATCGCTCCCTAAAGCATCCAGAACAATGCGCATAGATACTCCTCTGTGTTCCCTTATCGAGGTTTTCGATTGTGCGGCGAAAATCTCGAACTTGCGATACACCCGGCTTGACATAAGCCGGGGGGCGATTATAATACCTTTGCGTTTGCGCTGGTGCTGGAATTGGCAGACAGGCATGGTTGAGGGCCATGTGCCGCAAGGCGTGTGGGTTCAACTCCCACCCAGCGCACTGAACCGCCGCAAGGCGGTTCGTTTATTTCTTGAGCTGAAGCCAAATCGAATAATTCGGGCATGAATGCTCATTAAGGATAGATGAAGTTGAAGATTATTGCAAGTGTTTTTATTCGTTTTGGCATATCGGCTCAAGGTTTTATAATCAAATTATCGTATCTATTGGGAGTATCAAATGGCGGAATTTCTCACGGATGATTGGCTGAACTCTTTCAAGGAGAAGCTGAACAAAGACAGTAAATATGCTGAAATCGCAAAGAATTGGGAAGGGGATATCAAATTAAGAATTGAACCTGGGAAGGATCTGGCAGAACCAGTAACAGTATATTTGGACCTATGGCATGGAAAATGCCGGGATGCCTATTTTCTCGAAAATGGAAAAGAGATGGATGCTGCGTTTGCCATGAATGGTAAATATGAAGATTATCTACGCATCCTGACAGGTGATTTGCATCCCATGCAGGCTATGTTGACCCGCAAACTGCACGTCCAGGGAAATATGGCACTTATGATGCGCAACGTACCAACTGTGCTTGATTTCGTACGCTGCGCCCAAGAGGTAACAGAGGTAACTGAGATTGCCCAGTAAGGACCTGGTGACATATTGTAATCATTCTGCCTATCGATCTGAGGTAGGCAGAATTTTTCTTGTGGCGAAAAACCGGGGATAGTGGTGTTGATTTACTCGTAAAGTTGAATTACTTGGAATAATGCAATAATATTAGGGTTTCCTGGCAACAATCCTGGCAACGCTTCGTTCCCTATAGTTTCGACCATGTTCCAGCATTTCTTCCGCGTAGTGGATGATTTCAAAGTTGTCGAAGAAACTCCTCAGCTCACCGGGTTCCAAGGAGAATACCGGAGAATCGTTAGAGGGAAATTTCGCCATGAAGGTATCAAAAAGTATATATCCGCCACTCTTCATCGCCTGCTTGTAAACCTCAATCGTTGTTCTCTCAAGGAAATGGAAGTTTGTGATCACATCGAAGGTTTCAGGGGGTAGCCAAAGACGTGAAAGATCCGCTACTGCGACATCTATAGGTAATCCGAGAAACCTGACGCGGCTTATCGCCTGGCGAAGTGCATATTCTGATATATCCATGCCGATTACATTTAATCCATGCCGGGCTAAGAATATTGCATTCGTACCTACACCGCATGCCGCATCCAGAGCCAAACCATATTTTGGAAGCATGTGTATGAATGACACCAGGAGCTGGCGCGGTTCCATCTCCAACCACAGTTCCAGTTCTTGGGAGTATTTCTCATTCCAGCGGTCGGCTTCTGGGTTTGGCATAGCAATTTTCCAAGATTTTCTTGGCTGTGAATGAAAGGTTACTACAGAAGGATCTGGTATGTACCTTTAGATCGTGAGATACCATCCCCTGCGGTTGAAAACCCTGGCTATCCAACCCAAGATGAGCACCAACAGGGCTGCCTGAATAACAACTAGCCAGAGCGGGGCTTCATAATACCAACCTGGGAAGGGAGGGATGACAAAAAGTGCCAAGACCACTCCGTGCAACACGTAAAGCAGCAGGGGATTCTTACCAAAATCTGTCAGTAATGGAAATTGGAGGTGGTATTTAACATCCAGAAAGTGAAAGATAAAAAAAATTAAACTGCTTAATCCCAGACTGACAAGCATATAGCTGGCTGATGCCTGGTGTTTGCTGATCGGGACAATGAAGATGAGCGCTCCACCCAGGATCAATAGTGTGAGTGATACCCAGGGGTAATAACGTTTTCCCTTTTCGCATTCCAGGTACATATCACCCAGGGAGGTGGCGATAATCATCAAGGCCCCCCAGCTGAGAGCTCCCTGGGGGCCGTTATGTACAGCGTCAACAACATCAGAGAGCCAGAATTGATCTAGCAGGACCTGATAAATAGCCAGCAGCCCAAAACCGAAAATCCAACGGTATTTCGGCTTTATTCTAATCAAGGGCAGTGTAATCAACCCGGCGGCTCCCAAAGCCTGCAATAGGCCCCAATTCGCTTCCGGTGGGTAGTTATTTGATAGCACACCACCCAGAGTGATCAAGAAACCCAGGCCAATCAATGCCAGGTTTCTGGATATGAAGTGATTATAGGTTTTCCAGTTTCCAGAGCGTTCGAGACGACGCCTGAATGACATGCCGTAAGTTAAACCGATAGCGAAAACAAATAATGGTGCAACTAGGTCGATGATTGTATATCCGATATCCGGGGCATGTTTTAGCCAGGCAGGGATTACCTGGATATTATTTAGATAATCTGCCAAGATCATGAGCAGAATTGCGAAGCCTCGAAATTGATCGATTGCAGAGATCCGCATGGTATTCCTCTTGGAATCTTTGTTGTTAGCAGTGATATTCAATATATTCCTCGATCCTGACTACGCGGATTTTGATGATACAAGGTGTTTGAATTCATATATTTGTAGGTAGAAACATAGCTGATTATAATCCTTCACAATCGTAAGGTACGGGAAGAGACCTGATACAAACTAGAATTTGGGTTAACCAAAATCAAATCTCGTCTTTGAATATCACAATTTCATAGGATTGGACAATCCAAAAATCGCAATCATAACAGATAGAGATGCAAGCCTGCCCAAAGCGGTTGCAGAGAAATACGGTATCCTGCAGGTGCCGATAACGGTGAATTTCGGTGAACAAATATTTAGAACAGGGATTGATATCGATGATGCAGCGTTGTTCTCCCGGGTTGACCGGGATGGTGCTTTACCGATAACTGCAGCTCCTGCACCAGGAGATTTCTCAAGCGCTTACCAGCAAGCTTTTGAATCTGGTGCGGATAGCGTGCTCTGTTTCTGTGTGAGCAGCGAAATTGGTGCCACCTATGTCGCGGCAATTACTGCACAGCAGACGATGCCCGAAAGAGATATCCATGTTGTGGACACAAGCAACCTCACAATGGGGCAAGGATTCATGGTAATCGTGCAAGTCAATGCACTGGCGAAAGCGCAAGCCTTTTACAACCGGCTGAGCAAGGTAGTTTTATTTCCTGGTGAAGTAATTTACGCAGTACTAACTCCCGGATTATCGGTGCATTCAGTAGCAGGCATGGTTGGGGTGTGCTTTGTGGTCTCAGAGCAAGGGATTGTCTGACCTTGGTTAAAGTGATTGCAGGCGCCCTCCCCGCGCTTGCAATCATTACCCTGCCTGTTGCTTTTCCCGCCAAAGACACTTTAATGAATTGGTTCCAATTTTTCGAGTAATTTTTCCCTGATCTGGTTGAAGATTGTTACTAAGGGAAGGTGATTTGGGCAGGCTTGCTCACACATCCCGCAGCCAGCGCAAGAGATCATCCATTCTTTGACCTGTTCCCGGTGGTAAATTCCAGCAGGGTCCTTGGATGGATAATCCGCTGCACACAGTGGGCAGTTGTTGAAGCACTCCCGGCATTCACCGCAAGCCTCGAATTGTTTAACCAGTGCATCCACATCTCGGGGTAATATGCTGTCAAGGTTGTCAGCCAACCGCTGCCTGGTATGAGAACCGCGAGCTAAAAGCTTTGCGATAATATATTCTCGCTGCTCAAGCATGGCTGGATCCTGCTCGAATTTTAACTTTTCCGCAGCCTGCAGACGGAAAAATTCAGGTTCAGATGCCTCAACCATGATTTTTTGGCGTACCGGTAAACCGATCACACCGATGTTGATGTCTGCTCCACTGCTGATAGGGGTTCTGCAAGCCTGGCAGGCAGATCGAAAGCGATATGCTGCGATTCCCCCTTGCCGGGCAAAATGCAGAGATTCCCATGCTAAACGCTCTGGAGATCCTTTCCTCTCTGCTCGCCATTGATAATCATCCACAGGATATGTGCCCAGGCAATCGACACATACAGTAAGCAGTCGTTCGGATGGGATTTCATCGCGTTTTCTCTTCGATTCTAATGCCCTCATTTCGCATGGGCGGAGGACAACCCCGAGGTGTGAATTGGGGTGTTCATCAAGAAATTCGGGGATGAATTTCGCAGAATTCGTGGTCATTAATGGGCGGAAAGGATTAACCTGAGAAAGCTGATCTGGGTTCTCAAGGAGGTTTGGTTTAGCATTACCATTAACAGGGACCATCAGCTGGTCGATCTCAAATTTTTCCCATGCAGCAACAATCACTTTCTGTACCATCCCCAACGGGTCGCCGTGTGTCTCAACAAAATATCTTCCAATCATAGCAACCACTCCTTTCCAATCCAAGTAACGTAGCCTGTCATTATTCCTTCGAATCCCTTTGTTCAACCAATACTTCTGCCAGGTCCTTGACCTGAATCTGGTCTCCCATACCCTTGGACCGGATAGCATCATCGAACATTAACAAGCAGTAGGGACAATCAGTGGCAACAATTTCTGCGCCTGTATCGAGTGCATCTAAGAGTCGACGGTGGTTAATTCGTGTATTTGCATCTGTCTCCATCCACATTTGTCCACCACCCCCGCCACAGCAAAAGCTGTTCTCGCTCGACCGTTGCATCTCAATCCAGTTGAGATCGTGCTGGGTGAGCAGCTGGCGCGGTTGATCGTAGACCTGGTTGTAGCGTCCCAGGTAACAGGAATCGTGGATAGTTAATTTCTTCCCGTTGACGCTCACAGGCGTATTTATTCCAGGCGATTCGGCAAGAAATTCTGTCAAATGCTGGACGACAAAATCTCCTCCAAATTCTGGGTATTCATTTTTCAGGGTGTTAAAACAATGTGGGCAGTTGGTGACGATGCGTTGAAACGTGATGCTTCGAAAAATCTCCAGGTTTTGCTCAACCATCATCTGGAAAAGATATTCGTGGCCTAAGCGGCGAGCTGTCTCTCCACAGCACATCTCATCCAGACCCAGGACCCCGTAATCTACATTGGCTTGGTTAAGCAGCTGGACAACTGAGCGAGCTACTTTCTTGTTGCGTTCGTCATAAGCACCCGCACAACCGAGGTAGAGCAGGACATCCACCTCATCTCCTGGTTCCAGATGACGTACTTCCAGGTCACTTGCCCAGGAAACGCGGTCTTCGGGTGGCATCCCCCAGGGATTTCCCTGCCTTTCCATGTTGCGCATAACATCACCAATGGATTTGGGCATCTTGCCAGTCGTAAGAACCTGGTAGCGGCGCAGGTCAATGATATCGTCCACGGGATTCACAAAGGCTGGACAGCGATCAAGGCAGGCTCCGCAGGTAGTGCAGTACCATGGTGTTTCTTCCGGTATGGCGCTTCCGATCATTTCGACATCACCGCGACCATTTACATTGGTTTCAATAAGTGTTGATTGCATCGCAGTGCGCATGGCTTGGATGAAAGATTTAGGAGAATATTGCATTCCACTGAATGCCACAGGACAAACTTCTTCGCAGCGCCCACAGCGCACACAGGCATCGAAAGACAGCAGCTGGTGAGGCGTGAACTCGGAGATTTTCCCAACTCCCAGTTGTTCAGTTTCCTCGATGTTCTCAATTGTTTCCAGGGTATTTGTATCCCTTCGTGGGCGGACAAATATGTTCACAGGTGTGTAGACCAGGTGGCGGAGTTTAGTGAACGGCAGGCTGGCAACCAGCACTAGGCCGAGCAAGACATGGCTGAAAACCAGATAGCCATGCAGTGCAGCGGCTGAAGCAGGAGTCAGACCAGCAGATTGCATCAGGTTGGCTACCAAGTTCCCGACTGGTGACCATGAAGACCAAGCCGGAGCAGTTGCGACCAGGCGGATCCCCTCGGTCATGAAACCCGCAATAGGAATCAGGGTCAGCATGAGTAGTGCGTAGTAATCATCCCAGCTTGAATCAAGCGTTTTGGGCCGCAGCACTAACCGTCTGAAGGCTGCCATGATGACCCCTAACAAAATCGCCACCCCGGCTAAATCCATGACCAGTTCGAAGACCTGGTAGCTGCTTCCCCGGGGAAAAGGGAGTTCCAGGAAGGGGATAAAAAGTGCCATTTGTGTCAAATTGACAAATGTACCCAAGACCTGGATAGTTACACCGCCGAAGATCAACAGGTGCATCAGCCCTGCATAAGCATTATCCCAGATGCGAACCTGGAGAACCGCGTTGATGAATAAATCCCATAACCTGGAGAAAAACTTTTTCAAGGCTGGTCCAGATTGAGCCATACGGGAAGCGAAGTTCGGGGCGTGGGAGATGGATTCAGTCGTCATGCAACACCTCCAACATAAATATCGCCATCCACTACTTCGACCTTCAATGGTTCAAGCGGTGTCGGTGGGGGACCAGAGATAACTTCGCCACTATAGGGATCAAAATAGCCTTCATGACAGGGGCATTCAATCTCGTTACGATCAGGATTCCATTTAACAATGCACGCAAAGTGGGTACAGACCGCGGAGTAGGCGCGCAATCCTTCCGAAGTGTTGATCACAATTGCAGGATAGCGACCAAACCGAATCGTTTTGCTGGTTCCCTCACCGAGTTCTTGCTCGGAGCTGACCAAAACGGGCTCAGAAGGAGTCTCTTCAAGGTTGGCGGGATAAAAGAAGGCGACGATTGGACCCAAAACCACAGCCAGCCCGGTTACTGCCAATAAACTTTTACCAAGATTGATGAAATCATGACGTGTAAACTTGGACATTCTAGCTCACCTCTCCCCAGATGGTCATTGCTATCAGGATCACCATAAAGGCTGCAACTCCAATCGCCCGGTTGCGATAGGAACGTTTTGACTGATCGGGTTTGCGATCAATGAAAGGCCAGAAGGTGATCACAAGGACTCCGATGATCGGAAGTACAGCACCAGCCGTTTTGGAGATGTACTTGAGCAGCTGGTACAAGCCAAGGAAATACCATTCTGGTTTTACATGGGCGGGTGTGTTCATCGGATCGGCTGGTTCTCCCAGGCCGACAGGCGAAAAGAGCCCGATCAGACCGATCACAATAGCTATAACAGAGATTCCGAGTACTACCTTGGCTTCATTGCTGACATGAACGGGGTAGAAAGGCACACTATTTTCTTTTGTAGAAGTATCAATTTCTGCCATGTGTGATTCCTTGATTTATGTTCAGCATGGATGATTGATGGTGGACCCTAGAGCGGTTCCGCGATGCCCTGGCGACGAACCATGAGGAAATGTGCGCCCATAGATGCGACCGTCACAAGCGGCAGGATCAGGATGTGCAGGGCATAGAAACGGGTTAAAGTCTCAGCTGCAACATCCCAACCAACCCTGGCAAAGACCAGCACCAGATCCCCTATCACCGGGATAGCAGCTCCAATTTCTGTTGCTACGGTAGTTGCCCAGAATGCACGCTGATCCCAGGGGAGCAAATATCCGGTAAGGCCAAACCCCAGGGTGAGCAATAGGAGCAGGACGCCGCTCACCCAGTTGAACTCACGCGGTTTTTTATACGCCCCCATGATGAATACCCTGATCATATGCGCGGTACACATCAATATCATGCCGTTGGCTGACCAATGGTGGATCATGCGCACTGCAGAACCGTAATTGACCTGGGTTTCAATAAATTGAATGCTGGCGTATGCCTGATCTGGGGTGGGTTTGTAGTAGAAAGCCAGCATGATTCCCGTGAGACCTTGAACGACGAATAGAAAAGCTGTGATACCACCCAGGCAGTACCACCAGCGTCGAGCAAAATTCGGTACAGGTTTGCTGAGAAACTTGGAGAGCGGGTCGGAGATCTCGTATCGCTCATCGAACCAGTCAGCAGTTCGTGAAAGCAGGGGTTTCCATGGCTTTCGCGTCACCCAGATACTGGAGCTGCGATAGATACCAAAAGCAAAGATCAAACCTGCCCCGCCAAACATGATCCACCTCACAAGCGGGGTCCAAAGACCCGTTTCCTCCCCGCTGATATGGCAGTGCAGACAGGGATCTTTAACTGGAGGGGGAAGGTTTGCAGCAGTCAATTTGGATGGTAGGATTTGGTGTATATTCTCTGTAAACAGAGTGCTCGCCCGAGACCAGTTTGGGGGTGTCTCATTTGCTGGAGGCTCTTCGGGTTTTGATGGACCGGCCTGGCTTTCACCACTCATTGATATTAACAGCAAAATCGCCATGCAAATTCCCAGGATGGCGATCAGAAGCGAACGTTTTGATGTAATTTTCATGTGCTGCCTCGGTGTAAATAGATCAAGAAACGGTGCTAGTGGGTCTCTTGTATAGCATATAGGTTTTCTTCAAATGTGGAAACTGGTGATCACCTGATTATTCCTCAGGTGTTGACCTTAATATTCACCCAGATACACTCTAGGGATATCTCAGAATTCGATTGGATTGGGTGATGTAACCTAATTAATATCGATGATCTTCTTCTGGATGGCGTATTTGATTAATTCCCCCCGGTCATGAAGGTCCAATTTGTTCATGAGATTGGTGCGGTGGGATTGAACCGTCTTAACTGACAGGCTCAAAATGCCAGCGATTTCCTTGTTTGTATATCCTTCGGCAATCAGCTGTAAGATTTCTCGTTCTCTCGGGGTTAATCCATCCGTGGTATCTTCCGGGCGAATATCTCCCCAACGCAGATAGTCCTCGATCACCAGACGTGTTATGGCAGGTGAAAGAACTGCTTCGCCCTGGTTGACGGTGCGGATGGCTCCCAACAGATCACGAGCTGCCGCATCTTTCAGTACGTATCCTAGGGCACCTGCCGCGAGGACCTGGCGGATATATTCCTCGTTATCATGCATGGTCAGGATGAGTACCTTGACTTGTGGAAAATCCCGGTGAATTTGCCGCGTGGCTTCCAGGCCATTCAGCAGTGGCATGGCGATGTCCATGACGACAACATCAGGTTCAAGCTGGGCGACCATTTTCACCGTAGCCATGCCATCTTCAGATTCTCCAACGACAACCATATCATCCTGATCCTCGATCAGGGCGCGAATACCTTCTCTAAGAATACGGTGATCATCAGCCAGGACCACTCGAATTTGATTCATCTTATCCATTTCCATTGACATGGCATGGTACCTGGATTTGGATACTCGTGCCAGATTTTGGATTGGATTCGATTGTAATACTACCGCCAATCAATTCTGCCCGTTCCTGCATACCCAGGATGCCGAAATGCTGGGATTGCAGCGCCTTTTCTCTCTCCTTATCTGGTTCGAAGCCATGTCCATCATCCATAATTTTAAGCATTACCAAATCCGTCATCTGCACCAGGTTAATCTCGACAGAGGAAGCCTGAGAATGCCTGACAATATTATTGATTGCTTCCTGTGCAATACGAAAAAGAGTCGAATTTACCTGGGGAGCTAAATCCTCAAATTCCCCTTCTCCCTGGACTTGGACAACGATACCTGCATCTTCAAGGCTGCTGCGGGCATACCAGCGAATAGCAGGCAGCAATCCAAGATCATCCAGGATCGTCGGGCGAAGTCCGTAAACAATTTTTCGCAGGTTGGTGAGTGCCTCCTGGGCAAGTTTTCGAGTCTCAGCCAGCTTTGAATGCAGGGAGGTTTCACTGGCTGGCAGTTGGCTTTCCAACCGTTCTAAATTAATGATCATCATGGACAGTGATTGGCCTGTATCATCATGAAGGGATAGTGCAATCTGCTGTCGTTCTTCTTCCAGTGCATTAATCGCCTGCTGCGACAAGGCATGTAATTCCAGGTTTCGCTCGTTCAATTCCCTGAGCAGTGTATCCAAGGTGGCTGCCAATTGGGAAATATCCGGATCGGTGGGTTCTAGGTATTGCGGGTCGATCTGCTCATTACCAGCCTGGATCTGGTCGACCAAGGTGTTGAGATCGCTGAGCGGTCGAAGTGCATTCTTAATGATCCAGAAGTTGATCATCACACTCAGGGTTGTTCCTATCACAAGGAAAATCAGGATCAACCACCAATCGGCTGCCTGGTCGGATAGGCGACTGACGATTAGAGTGCCTCCGACTGCACCAAGGGCGATAACCAGGGTGTTGCCAATCGCGATGCGATAAAGGATTGGGGTTCTTTTTAAATTCTGCTGGATAAGGGTGAAAGTACCCACGTTTGATAGGAATTAGAACTCTTCGGCGGAGTCGCGTAACCTCAGGATTAGATGGGCGACATCACGCAGCTCCCCGTCGGGAAGAATGAAATAATTATCCAGGATGCACTTGCGTACAAAGCCGAGGTTTTGAAACGCCCTGATCACTGTTGCCTGCTCGTTAATGATCTGAGCCTCGATCATATAGATATTGCGCCGTTTTGAGATATCAATCAAAGCCTGGATCATGCGCGAGCCGACACCGCGCCGGCGAACTTCTTTTGCCAAGTAAATCCTTACCGCGGCCCTGTGTCGCCCAGGGCCCTCAAAAAAATGGAGTGTTGCGCTTCCAACCAGACGCTCGTTGATCACCGCAACGATTGGCAGGACGCAATCATAATCCAAATTATCCACCCAGCTACCGACCAGGTTGGCATCGGTAACATCATGGCGCATGTAGCGTAGATCTTCTGGTGAAACTTGCTGGAAGAGGTCGATCAACTCCTGGCGATCTCCCTTTGTCAATGGCCTCAGCAGGACACGACCACCATCTGACAAAGTTAAAAGCTGCCGGAAGACTAAATCATCCTTGGTAACCATGCTGCCCTCTCCTTGTGATGTATGGAACAATAACTAATTATGAACTATTCTGGTGTGGATTTGTAGTGGCAAATGTCCTTTTCAGGATAGGATGGTTAGCACCTGCAGATTGGTATCATGTGATCTGGGATTGCAACAGGCGCAACAGCGATTGACGGGCAAGCAAATCTGAGCTGACCATCCCGAGAACCGATTTTCCAGACACAACCGGCATGGCGGAGATCTCGTGATGTTCTAGTTTGCGGATCACATCCAGGATTCCATCTTGGGGATGCGCAGAAACCACCGCACGGGACATTACTTCCTCCAGGGGCAGATTTTCTGGTGATCCCATGGATGTTGCCCGGGTGATATCCCAATCAGTTACCACACCGACCAATTCAGCATCTTCATTCACCACAGCCAGGATAGGGCTTGGGGAGTTGATCAAAGCTGCGGCGGCTTGTTTGACTGTGCTGGCGGCCTGAATGGAAGGAATAGCTTCCATTATCTCGCTGGCTTTGCGATCACTCTCCCTGGCGGCGATACGTCGAATGCTAATCCGTTCTGCTGCTTCATTTGGCAGCATGTCGGCATCTGAAACCAGAAGGTCGATCATCTCGCGGATATTGCGCCGGATCACTTCATCCCGGTGAGATTCAGCAGCAGAACGTCGCTGATCCGCCAACTCGGAAAGTTCATCTGAATGTTCTGATAGCCATTCTTCCACTGCCTGGTGATTTCCCATGAATTCGTCCGGGAATCTGAGGTGATCCGGTGTCTTGATCAGCTGCTCTTGTGCTGCAAAGATGACCCCACCCGAATTAACCAAATAATCTGAGGCGATCATGACTCCCATTTGCCGGTAAACTGCCCTTTCCATCCTGGAGCGGAAGGCCTTACGTTCTGGATCAGGAGAGTAGGTATTTGCACCTTCGATGATCACGTTCCATTTTCCTATACGATCCACCAACATACTGGGGTTTGTTGCAGGATCCGTATCGAGGTAGTTTGCGATTGGTGCAGCGGGAATAAAACAAAAAGCTGATTCACGCAACAAGTCATTCGGTTCACTGGAGTATTTAAGATCGGATGGATGATATTCTTCTTCCATGAGTATGTTGAGAAAATATTGGCGGGAAACCGGGCCACACTCCTGCCACATGCGGAACAGCGAATCAACTGGTAAACCAGATGGTTCGAACAGGTAACCATTTTCGTCACTGATGCCAGTTACCTTTGCTCCCGGTAACCATTCACAGAGAAAGCGCGCAGCATGAGCGCCGACTGCACCGCAGCCCTGGATTAATACGGTTAACTCATTGAGATCCGGTATGGCAAGATTTTCAAACTGTGGTAAAGCATTCAGCCTGGGCATCTCTTCAATCAGCTCATCAAGGGCGATTATTACTCCTCCAGCGGCAGCTCCCAATTCATCGATGCGGTTACCTCCCATGTCGGCTGGCTTGGAAACTGCGTTATCTAAACCGGATTCTACAGCGATGGTCTTCATGTCTTCGTCATTTGTGCCAACATCCGGTCCTGGCAGGTAAACATTTCGGTAACGGTAGAGCAGTTGAGCAAAACCTTTCACCACCTGCAGGCGATCTTCTCCTGATAATCCTTGACCTGCTACTATCCCTGACTTGCCACCACCGTAAGGTAAATCGGCCGCTGCATTTTTCAAGGTCATACCGCGGGCTAAATTATGGATTGCAGCGGGTGTCACATCCGGGAGCATACGGATGCCTCCCATCGATGGTTGCCCCATTGCAAGATTGTCGACGACAAGATAACCGCCGATTTCCTGGGATGCAGATTCATCCCACATGGCGACCACCAGAAAAGGACCGAGGTTGTCGACCTGGATACCCAACCTGGATAATCGCTCCACATCCAGGATTCCAAATTCGAGGAAGCGCATTGTTCCATCCCGAATTAACCGGTTATCAAAAGTTTGCTGGGGCAAACGCTTGCGGAGAAAGGCATTCATTTGTTCGGGGATCATTTTTCACTCTCTTTAAATGTGCAGGTTTTTTGCTGCTATGAATGACAATCCCTGCTTGGTAAGTGCCCGGGCGGTGTTGTTAGTAGCCTCGATCTTGTCAAGGAAATTCTGGGTCACGTAATCCCAATCCCCACTTGCGATGATCTCATCCTTGTCCCTGAAATAATCCAAGATATCACTTGGGTGCTCCCGGGCCGCGTCTAAATCTGGATCACCGCCCTCGTGTTTTGCAGAGATGTTTTTCACATGATTGGCGATCTCGACCAGCTCCTGGCGGCGGTTGTAAGGCTGGCGCACGATGCTCTTGTAAGCCTCCGTGATGTGATGCTCAAAGCGGACGATATCTTCGAGTTCGAATGCATTTCGAAATTGGGCGGTGATTTCCATTGTCTCGTTGTTGATTGAATTACCCCAGTTAAATCCTATCAGTGGAGAGCTGCCATCATCCCTGGAGAACAGCTTGGCACCCAGCAATGTCCAGAAAGCTGCGTAGGGGTTATCATTTCCCATGAATACTGAAATCTTGAATTGAATATCCACACCGATCTTGTGGAGCAGATCACCGAGAAGTACTGT